>Ga0307517_10006899_pt1 | contig 16709 bp, 15 predicted proteins | sample 23_EM_MG_FD_194515 | JGI IMG/M metagenome (GOLD analysis project Ga0307517, IMG submission 194515) | Populus trichocarpa ectomycorrhiza microbial communities from riparian zone in the Pacific Northwest, United States - 23_EM | ecosystem: Host-associated > Plants > Roots > Unclassified | place... | reverse complement strand
TTCTTGGTGCATATTTACAATGATTTATCATACAAAAAAATAATTATTACAAAACAATCAATAGAAAATGGGAAGAGAAAAGGGCAAAAAAGGAAGTGACAAAGATCAGAGAGAGAGAGAGAGAGAGAACTGAAGTAGCGATGTACATGCATTGGAAAGAGATACAAATGCAGTGAAAATTGAAGATAAAGGAAGGGGTACTTATGTCACTTCACACCATGATTCATCAAAAATAGACCCCCAAACTATTGGGGTAGTACCAATTTTGCTCCTAAACTATATATATTTCCTTTTGTTTTGACTGAAATAATAATGATAATTATTATTATTAATATAACCAACTCTCTTTCTCTCCCCCTCAAACCTTTTAGACTTTTTAACCTTGCGCTGTCGCCTCTCTCTCTCTCTCTCTAAAAAAAAGAAAAAGAAAAAGAAAAAAAGAAAAGAAAAAAAAGAAAGAAAATTCAACTCTTTTGATTTCTTTCTTTCTTCCTCGCCCAACCGAACAAGAACACGAACCAGAAGCAGAACTAAATCACCAAAATCTCCGATTCATTATATTTTTACTTTTAATTCCGATTTCTTTCTCCTCAATCCCTCTGCCCTGCCCTGCCCTGGTGTGTAAAAAAATAATAATTGAATTTTCTTTAATTTTTTTAAATTATAGAAAATAGCGATTGGACGATCAATTATCGAACTCGAATCCCAATATCAAAACCTTCTTGCTGCGATCTCTTTCTTTCTATTTCAGCTTCAGGTTTGGTTTTTTTTTTTTTTTAGGTTTCGAAAATTTGATCGATTCTATTCTGTTCCAATTCGGTACCTAATTCTCTAATTTCTTTAGGGTTATGCTTCCTCACTCTTCGAATTATCTTTTCCCTCTTTCAATCTCCCCTTTTTCCTTCGATTTTTACTCATCAATCAATGATTTTTTTTAAATTTTTTTTCCCAAATTAGTTTCCTTTTATTGATTTTCTGTTTGTTTGTTGCAGTTGGAGAGCATGAGAAGAAGTACAAGTACACTTGGTGGTAAGCTATTGGTGTAAATTTAAAGAGGAAAGGAGATGAATGTGCAAGCGCATCTGTCCGGGCAGGTTTCTAATCAATTACCGCCGCAACAGAATGGGAATCAGCAGATGCAGAATTTAGCAGCATCAGCTAATGCTCCTGCGAATATGTACAGCATTGACCCTGAGCTTCGCCGAGCTCGCAACTATATACACCATAAAATGTAAGGCTTTGACTTTCCTTATCAGTTTTAAGTCTCCAATTGTTTCGGAAATTTGTCAGTTTGATTGCTATTTCTAGAAGCATCAATACAGTCTACAGCTACATTCCATTTGGTAATGCTTTTCCAAGTGAAGAAAGCTTCAAATTTCACATTGCATTGCCAAACACACACTACATTTTGCTATTTATTGAAGTTGAGAGAATAATATTTTAGTTATTGATTCTACTTACCACTTTACATTTGCACCCTTGTAATACCTGTTTCCTAGACGGAATATTGAAGGACTGATTTTTTTTTTTTTAATATGTATTCTCTCTAGATTTGAAATTATAATGCGGCGGCACTCTCAGCCGGTGGATGATACACAGAAACAAAAGTTTAAGGGCATTGCCAAACGCTTAGAAGAGGGTCTATTTAAAGCTGCTCAGACTAAGGTTTTTCTCCTTATCCATTTGATTCTTATTTACGTGTGTATTTGGACTGTTGTTTTTGTGTCCACATGTCAAATCTTTAATGGAGATATTATTTTATTCTGCTTTCAGTAAGAAAGGGGATAGATTGATTGCTGAAATCATGTTAACTACTTTAAAAGACTGATTTTTTTTAATCCTCAGAACAGCTTTAAAATGTAAATCACTAAACTAATTCTTTATTTCTTTACAAATTTGCTGGATTTCATTCCTTGATTGTTCTTCAGGGTTTTGTATTTGTTATTTTTTTTTTCAATTTACGCTGCTATCGATTTTGTTTTGTAGGAGGATTATTTGAACCTGAATACCTTAGAGAGTCGTCTGAGTAGTCTGATCAAGCGCTCCTCTACAAATAGCCACAACCAACGGCATCCGCAGCTTGTTAATTCTTCCTCATCCATTGGAACCATGATACCAACTCCTGGTATGTCAAACAGTGGGAATTCGAATATGATGACTTCTTCTGTAGATACCATGATGATTACTTCCAGTGGATGTGATACCATAGCACCTCCAGCTGTCAACACAGGGAGCCTATTGCCATCTAGTGGCATGCATGGAAGTTCCTTCAGTAGATCAGATGGTAACTTTAAGCCTTGTGTTCCTTTAATCTTCCCTGTTAATGATCAATTTATTTACTTTGTGACCATGTCACACAATCTATGTTTGCAGGAAATCTGTCTAATGGATACCAGCAGTCACCAGCCAATTTTTCCATTAGTTCTGGTGGAAACATGTCATCTATGGGCGTGCCAAGAATGACAAGCCAAATGATTCCTACACCCGGATATAGCAATAACAACAATAATAACCAGTCTTACATGAATGTGGAATCTACTGCTAACAGTGGTGGCTTTTCGACTGCTGACTCTGCTATGGTATCACAGACACAGCAGCCAAAGCAGTACATTGGCGGTCAGAACAGTCGCATACTGCAGAACCTTGGGAGTCAAATGGGTAGCAATATTAGGTCTGGCATGCAGCAGAAATCTTATGGGTTTGCAAATGGTGCCCTAAATGGTGGTATGGGGATGCTTGGGAATAATTTGCCCCTTGTTAATGAGCCTGGTACCTCTGATGGCTATATGACTTCCACACTATATGCGAATTCACCTAAACCATTGCAACAGCAGTTTGATCAACATCAACGTCAACTAATGCAAGGTAATGCCCCTCTCTCCCCACCATCCTCTCTTTGGAGATTTATCATGTAATAATTAACTTGAGATTTTTTATTTTTTATTTTTTGGAAGAAAGCAATGTCTAACTGCAGATGAATATCTTACCAGGGGATGGATATGGGATGAGTAATGCTGATTCTTTTGGATCTGGCAACATATATGGTGCTATAACATCTGTTGGATCGATGATAAATGCTCAGAATTTGAGTTCTGCAAGCTTGCAGTCTATGTCCAAAACTAACTCTTCTCTTGTAAATAATCAGTCGAATTTGCATGTCGCACCTCAAGCTGGGCATATAAAGCCTCAATCACTTGACCAGTCTGAAAAGATGAATTTCCAGTCTTCACTTCAACAGCAGCAACTTCCGCAACATCCTCACCAGCAGCAACAACTTCAGCAGCAATTTCAACAGCAGCAATTTGCTCAACAGCATCGTTTACAGAAACAGCAAGGTCAGCAGCAACAGCATCTGTTGAACAATGATGCTTTTGGTCAATCCCAGCTGACACCTGATCCTAGCAGTCAAGTGAAGCTTGAGCCTGGAATGGAGCACCATAATGATATTTTGCGCTCACAAACCTCAGAGCACTTCCAAATGTCTGAATTGCAAAACCAATTCCAGCAAAATGTGGTTGGAGACCATTCTAAGAATGCACAAAATCTCAGTCATCCAGCTGGACAGCATGACATGTACTTGTCATTGCCGCAAAATTCACAGCAAATGCAACAGATGTTGCATCCACATCAGTTGGTTTCAGAGTCTCAAAATAATTTTAACAGCCTTTCTGTTGGGACACAATCAGATTCGGCATTGCAGGATCAATGGCATCCACAATCTCAGGACCGGACTTGCGTACCAGGTAGCATGTCACATGAGCAGCATGTCCAAGAGGATTTCCACCAGAGAATATCCGGGCAAGGTGAAGCTCAGCGTAATAATGTGGCTTCAGAAGGATCCATTGTCAGTCAAACAGTACCTCCTAGAAGCACTTCAGAGCTCCAAAATTCAAGTGGTGTCACCTATAGATCTGGAAATGCTAATCGTGACCGGCAATTTAGAAATCAGCAGAAGTGGCTTTTGTTCTTGCGGCATGCCCGGAGATGTCCTGCCCCAGAAGGTCAATGTCCTGACCCTAACTGCACTACTGTCCAAAATTTGTTGAGGCACATGGACAGATGCAAGTCAACTCCATGCCCATATCCTCGATGTCAGCACACCAGGATATTAATTCATCACTTTAGGCACTGCAGAGATGCATGTTGCCCTGTTTGTATTCCTGTTAGAAATTATCTAGAGGCCCAAATAAAGATACAAATGAAGACACGCACACCTCCAGCCTCAGATTCTGGTTTGCCAAGCAAAGGCACTGATAATGGAGAAAATGCAGCTCGACTGATTTCAAGAACTCCAATTGTTGAAAGCACTGAAGATCTACAACCTTCTCCGAAGCGCATGAAAATAGAGCAATCTTCCCAAACACTTAGACCTGAGAGTGAAGTTTCTGCTGTATCAGCATCTGCAGTCAGTGATGCTCATATAGCCCAGGATGTCCAGCGCCAAGATCACAAACATGGTGATAATAGACTGCCAGTTAAGTCTGAATACATGGAAGTGAAGCTGGAAGTTCCTGCAAGTTCTAGACAAGGAAGTCCTAGTGATAGTGAGATGAAAAGGGACAACATGGATGATGTCAGCAGCCAAATACCTGCAGATGAATCCATGGTACATGATGAGCCTGCCCGTTTAGCCAAGCAGGAGAGTCTTAAAGTTGAGAAAGAAACTGATCCACTTAAGCAAGAAAATGCTACAAAGCCTCCTGAAAATCCAGCTGGAACCAAGTCTGGGAAGCCAAAAATAAAGGGCGTATCATTGACTGAACTGTTTACACCTGAACAAGTGAGGGAGCATATAATAGGCCTCAGGCAGTGGGTTGGCCAGGTAAGATTATGCATCTGACTTTTATGCTTCTCCTTAGTTCATTTACTTTACAGTTTTCTGTATGTTGTAAAAACAATTGTGAAAATATCTGCCTGCAATTTTCTCAAACATCATCATTAGATGATCTCTAGAGGAAGTAAGGCTTGTCCTGACATGGTGTGTAATTTCTGCTCAACCATGAAGCTAGAAGTTACTTTGACATACACTACCTGTACTATATTTTATGGTGTATTTAAATATTCAGACTTTTAGCCTGTCCTCCCATTTTGTCAACTGAAACTGTACTGTTTTGGAATGTTTGGTTCTGATTGCTGTTGAGATCTTAGTTTCACTTATGTGTGTATGTTCATAGTGAATGAGTGTTAAGCTCCTTGTATTTATATGATGTGCTAGCTTTATGACTTTCTTGTTTGCTGCTTAATGTGCTACTGACCTTCTGTTGTCCACAGGCTCATCATGAAAGAACATTTGATCTTACTTACAGGCTTTTATTGCTGTTAGTAATGATGCAGTTCTCTTTTGCATGCACATGGGGTTTTAAAATTACCATCTGTTCTGCGCATAGTAAATATATTGGTTGGATGATAGTAGTTTTTGTTTCTGTTTTTCCACTTTGCTTTGTACAGAGTAAGGCAAAGGCAGAAAAGAACCAAGCAATGGAGCATTCAATGAGTGAGAACTCTTGTCAATTGTGTGCAGTTGAAAAGCTTACTTTTGAACCACCGCCAATATACTGTACACCCTGTGGTGCTCGCATTAAGCGGAATGCAATGTATTATACCATGGGAGCTGGTGATACACGACACTTTTTCTGTATTCCATGCTATAACGAGGCTCGTGGGGATACTATTGTTGCTGACGGGACTACTATTCTAAAGGCAAGACTCGAGAAGAAGAGAAATGATGAGGAGACTGAAGAATGGGTGCGTTTGTCTGTGGTCTTGCATTTGTCCTTCTGCTACTTGGCACTCTCAAATAATCACTTACAATTTACTCTTTCATGTTTGTGCAGTGGGTTCAATGTGACAAATGTGAAGCTTGGCAACACCAAATATGTGCATTATTTAATGGTCGAAGGAATGATGGTGGGCAAGCTGAATATACTTGCCCTAATTGCTACATAGCAGAGGTTGAAAGAGGAGAGCGCAAGCCCTTACCACAAAGTGCGGTTCTGGGGGCTAAGGATTTGCCTAGAACAATACTTAGTGATCATATAGAGCAGAGGTTATTTAGGAAACTGAAGCAGGAAAGACAGGATAGGGCCAAGATGCACGGGAAAAGTTTTGATGACGTGAGTTACATATCATTCTGTGGCCTGTGTTCTTCTGGTTGATTTTTAAAATCTAGAGTTTATTTTTATTCTGCTAACATATGGACTGGTAATGATGAAAATATGCTTGCAATGCAGGTTATATGGAAAGGAGTTTTACTTTTATATAGTATATGCTTATGAAATTGACATGTTTTAGAGTTTGTTAAAATTTTTATTTGAGTTCCTATGCTTTAATTTTATACGAATTCCTATTCTCTTAAAAAAAGACCAATCAAGTACACTTGTTCTGACAATATCCTGTATAAGAGTATTTGGACAATGGCACATCAAATGTGTTTCTGGAGTAAATGTATCTGATTGATTGAATCTCTTAAAAATATAGGAACTCAGAAGGGAAAAAAAATGAAGCATAAGAATTCTAATAGAAATTCTACTGAAACATAGGTGCTAAGTCTGTGATTTTCTCTAGAATAAAGCCCCTATTCCAGGACTAACAAATACTATAGGAAATAGTATGATCTGAAATTGTCTGGCAATTGACTACACGAGCTCTTTTTTTGTGACATTGACACAAGTTTCTATGTAGCTGATGTCATTATTAATTTGTAAGAACAATTAGTTTCCAGAAATACCATCTGGTTGTTTCAATGTGTGGCTGTGTCTCCGATCCTGTTGCGAGTATTTTTAGTTGCCAGACATTCTTGCTCTTTGTTTAAAACTTTAGATGAGTGTTCCCACAACAGCACATTTTTGACTGTTAAATAGTTCACCACTCTGGTAAATGTCTACTTTTGCTTCCTTGAAGACTTGAGTTTGTCCTAGGTGCTTGAAAATTAGAGCATCAATGCATGTTAATTGGCACAATCTAATCTCTTTAAAAATCTATGTTTTAGGTTCCTGGAGCGGAATCACTTGTAGTTCGAGTAGTTTCATCAGTTGACAAAAAGTTGGAAGTGAAGCAGCGTTTTCTTGAGATATTTCGGGAGGAGAATTATCCAACTGAATTCCCGTACAAGTCTAAGGTTTGCAGGATACCACGTTTGAGACACACACTTAAGCTTTTGAAAAGCTCTGGGTGCTAAGTATTTCAGAAATAATTCACTGGAATTTTTTCTTTCAGGTTGTTTTGTTATTTCAGAAGATTGAAGGTGTTGAGGTATGCCTATTTGGCATGTATGTTCAGGAATTCGGATCAGAAGCTCAGTTTCCAAATCAGCGCCGTGTCTATCTTTCTTATCTAGATTCTGTGAAGTACTTCAGACCTGAGATTAAAGCAGTGACAGGAGAGGCTCTTCGTACATTTGTTTACCATGAAATTTTGGTTAGCTTCAAATACTTATCTATCTTCTTTGCAATTGATCCAAGAATGTGAACAATTCATTTGGTTAGGAATTGTAATTGGAGTTTTTGGCAATTATACCTATTTTATTCTGCAGATTGGATACCTTGAATACTGCAAGAAAAGGGGTTTTACAAGCTGCTATATATGGGCTTGCCCTCCTTTGAAGGGTGAGGATTATATATTGTATTGCCATCCAGAAATCCAGAAAACACCAAAATCTGACAAGCTCCGGGAATGGTGAGCAAAAAAAAACTTCCAAGGAGAGATTCAGAGGTTGCTTTACTTTTTTCCTCTCTAACTTTATAATGTGCTTCATTGAATGTCTTTTGGTTTCCAGGTATCTTGCAATGTTACGAAAAGCTGCTAAGGAAAATATTGTTGCTGACCTCATTAATTTGTATGACCATTTCTTCATATCTAGTGGTGAATCTAAGGCAAAGGTCACAGCAGCTAGGCTGCCCTACTTTGATGGGGATTATTGGCCTGGTGCCGCTGAGGATTTAATTTATCAGCTTAATCAAGAAGAAGATGGGAGAAAACAAAATAAGAAGGGAACTACCAAAAAGACCATTACAAAAAGGGCCCTAAAAGCATCTGGCCAGGCAGATCTTTTTGGTAATGCATCAAAGGATCTGCTACTGATGCATAAAGTAATTCCTATCCCCTATTTCTTACAGCTTAACATTGTTTGCCAATCAGCTGCTGTTTATCATGATGTTGTTATTTGTGTTACTGTGCAATTTCTGCCACCAGAACCTTGGAGCTTGTTATGATGTCTTCATATTAAGCAGTTATAATTGATTTTCTTCTTACTAAAATATATCTCTCCAGCTTGGTGAGACAATTTGCCCGATGAAGGAAGACTTTATCATGGTTCATTTACAGCATTGCTGTTCGCATTGCTGTAATCTAATGGTATCGGGCACCCGTTGGGTTTGCAAGCAGTGCAAAAACTTTCAGATTTGTGACAAGTAAGAGTCTTTAATCTTCACCAGTATTGCTGTTTAGTGAGAATTTTATGTAACCTGAACATCTGTATTCACTAGCTATTGTAACCTTAACATCGTGTAACAGTAAACGAGAATGAATGGTAATTACTTGGGTGAATAAATGCAGAATTACAATAGCATTATTTCCTTATAAGCTCTATATATGTGTACAAGCTATTTAAGGCCTTAGTAAACAACCATTATTTGACAGGTAGTACAAAACAGATTTCAAAATCTACGTAGTGTTTTTTTCGTGTGGGTTACAATAGAACAAGCAGGTTTTAGTCTTGTTTCAATTGATGGCTCTTGAAAAGGTGCTTTACATTTCCTTAACTCTTGTGATGATTTTTAAAATTTTGGTTTCTGTGCTTGTATTTCCTTAGGTGTTATGAAGCAGAACAGAAACGTGAAGAAAGAGAGCGGCATCCTATCAACCAAAGGGAAAAGCATGCACTCTATCCTGTAAGTTGCTTGGTCCTAGGAACACTTCTATCTAATTTAGATTAAAATGTCGTTACTTTGAAATCCTGTATGGGTTCTGAGCAGAAGTCTTTTCCTTTTCTTTGAATATAAAATAACACTGCTAAATTCTGCAGGATGAAATCACTGATGTACCTGTTGACACAAAGGATAAAGATGAAATTCTTGAAAGTGAGTTTTTTGACACAAGACAGGCATTTTTGAGTCTTTGCCAAGGAAACCATTATCAATATGACACTTTACGCCGGGCTAAACATTCCTCAATGATGGTCCTTTACCATCTTCATAATCCAACTGCTCCTGCATTTGTGACAACGTGCAATATATGCCATCTTGACATCGAAACGGGTCAAGGTTGGCGTTGTGAGGTTTGCCCTGATTATGATGTATGCAATTCTTGTTATCAAAAGGATGGGGGTATGGATCATCCTCATAAGTTGACGAATCATCCATCCTTGGCTGAGCGCGATGCACAGAACAAAGAAGCTAGGCAATTGAGGGTTCTGCAGGTACAAAACCTTTTTTTATAGTCTTTAGAGTTCTGACTCGTATCTTGAAAATACAGCTGCTTGTTCTTGGTAAACGGTTCTTTGTTTGTTAATTTGTTATATATGAAGAGCTGTGAACCAGTTGCTTTACTTAATCTTATGGAATAAGCAGTGGAAGATGTTGTGAAGTATTTGTCAATTGGCATGTACCTAGTTACAAGTGATTGCAATTTCTCTAAACAAATTCAGTGTACTTCCCTGACCCTATCAAATGATCTATACTATTCATAACCAGAAGAATCTGAACAATCTGACTTCATTTATGTGTTGTGAGATTTTCTATCACAAATGATTTTGTGGAATATAGATGTTATGGTGCTGATAATTACACTATGTTGAAGAATGAATGTTAGGATTGACTACTGTGAAACTTAACTTGATGATCCAACACTCCATGATATTTTCATCTGCCAATGTACTGAGTCATTTTTCTGCTAAAATCCTCGTGTCCTATAGTGCCTGATGTAATTGTTTATTTGACATTGCAGCTAAGGAAAATGCTTGATCTTCTGGTGCATGCTTCGCAATGCCGCTCTCCACATTGCCAATATCCTAACTGTCGCAAGGTGAAAGGTCTTTTCCGTCATGGGATACAATGCAAAACTCGTGCATCTGGGGGCTGTGTTCTGTGTAAAAAGATGTGGTATCTCCTTCAACTTCATGCTCGGGCTTGCAAAGAATCAGAGTGCCATGTTCCACGCTGCAGGTTTATGCATCAACCTTATCTTAAAATCTACAACTTCCTTGGGGAATATTATATTATAAATTCTCATAAATGTATGTATGTATGTATATTTGTCCAGGGATCTGAAAGAACATTTGAGGAGACTTCAGCAGCAGTCTGATTCACGACGAAGGGCTGCTGTGATGGAGATGATGAGGCAGAGAGCTGCTGAGGTTGCTGGCAATTCTGGGTAACCTTTTCTGTATATAATATGGTTGTTTTTGGAGAGAAGGGGACAATAGATATGTGCTGCTCTGAGGTGTCACACAGCTTGAAATGAGGAAGTGAGAGAGTTAAACTTCCTCCGATATTGGTTGTTGGTTCAGAAGGGGAAAAATATACAATAGCACGACATATTGGATTAGCATCACAGCTGTTAGGGAATGATTCTTTTATTCATGCGTGGGGTGACTTGCTTTACGTTTCCCTGTTGAAGAAAGCGAGTGAAATTCATTGACAGAAAGCTTTCCCAGTTCAGCAGCAGCAGCAGCAGCAGCAGCAGCTAACTATTTCCCTGAGTCAGAATATATAGGAGTACTGATGTGATGTGTGTTAGTCATTGGCCCATTTTGGTGATTCTTTTATTTTATTATCTTTGTATTTTGTTTAAAATGCCATTCTCGGTGGCGGCGACTGTACCCATGTAATTGTTCTAATCTGTTTAAAATGATGTTCTTACAAAGGAGTGTGGGTGGGGAAAAAGGCAGAGGAGGAGATTAGTTTCAACTTCTTCTCTCCTCCTCTTCTTCTTTGCCTCTACCCACACCCTGTTAAGTTTTCCCCCTTCAGAGTTGAGAGCTCAGATACTTGACCACCCTTTTTGTAGAACGTCATGTTATTTAAAGATGTTGAAATAAGTAGAATTCTCCAAATTTGCACCAATTCGTTATTCTCCAAATCTATACATATATATGTATTAATGTATTCTCATGAGCAGAGTGAAAACAACATTTTAATTTATTGGGATTAGTAGCTGCTGCTAGAAATGAAAGGTACACGGATTCATTTCACTAACTCTAATCAAGGCCACAGGAGAAAATTTGATAAAGAAAAATGAGGTCAGTATTCAAAAAAAAAAAAAAAAAAAAAGAATGAGAGGAAAATGGGATGTGAACGTGGCAGGTTTGGTGGCTCTAATTGCAGCTGTCGGAAAAACCTCAAATAATATTATGTGGTCTCCATTTTTTCTTTCTTTTTATCATTTATTTGCCCTTATGATTTTGATCTCTCAAGCCTCAAACATGAAACACCAACCAACCATTTTTTTCCCCTTTTGTTTTTCCTGGTTTTTGTAATCTTTCTTGTCACAATTATCCACTCATAAATTCAATTTCTGCATATATGCATATAATTAAGTATTTTTTTCTAAGTTGTCAGAAGAAAACGAACAGTTGTCCGAGTTCTGCCATAGACAGAAGAGGAGTAGCTACCCTACTATATATTGCATGTTGAAGAGACTTGGATAATCATTTGTTGATTATATCATAAACCAAATTTAGTCAGTAATAATTAATCAGTGGTAGCAAGAATTTACAGAAAAGATGAGAGCAGCAGCAGCAAGTGCAAGTGTGACTCCAACGACAAATGCGAGTGCCAGTTTGACGAACAGCAATCACTTCAACTTCACCTCACACCGCAAGATTTACACATCTCTCCCTATCTCAACAGTGAAGAACAGCCACAAGAAGAGCACATTAGTTGTGGTGAGAGCAATCAAGGACAGGAAGGAGACGGAGACAGAGACAGAGAATATGAAAGAACATAACAAGGAAAGCACAACAAAGCAGCAACCACTGAATTTGGAGGATGTAAACCCTGTTGGACTTGGAAGGAAGTCAAGGCAGATATTCGATGAGGTGTGGAGGAAGTTCTCAGGGTTGGGACAGATATCAAGAACAACACGTGCAGATGACAAGGAAGCTCTTGATGCATTGCTCATCAGGGAAGGTCCCATGTGTGAGTTTGCTATCCCTGGTGCCCAGAACACCACTGTTCTTGTTGTTGGTGCCACCAGTCGCATTGGCCGCATTGTTGTTAGGAAACTTATGCTCAGGGGTTACACTGTTAAGGTCTTTCTTCTCCCTCCCCCTTATTATTGGGGTTAATATTCTTGATTCCTTAATTCTTAGTATATTAATTAATTAATTAATGCAGGCTTTGGTGAGGAAGGCAGATGAGGAAGTTGTGAACATGCTTCCCAGGTCAGTGGAGATCATGATAGGGGATGTGGGAGATCCCTCTACCCTTAAGGCAGCGGTGGTGGGCTGCAACAAAATCATATATTGTGCCACTGCTCGTTCTTCCATCACTGGGGATCTTTTCAGAGTTGATCACCAAGGGGTTTCTAATCTCACCAAAGCCCTTCAGGTAGTGTCTCACATTCATTTTCAGCTGAATCGAACCTCCCTTGTCATGTCTTTGAGTAATTATACATTACAAAATTGCAGGACTACAACAACAAACTAGCTCAACTACGAGCCGGAAAAAGCAGCAAAAGCAAGCTCTTGCTTGCAAAGTTCAAATCCGCAGATTCATTGAATGGCTGGGAAGTTCGTCAAGGAACTTACTTCCAGGATGCAGTTGCTTCGAAGTATGATGCAGGAATGGATGCTAAATTTGAGTTCACCGAGGCCGGAGATGCAGTTTTCTCAGGTGAAATATGTGCTAACATAATTGAGAGAGACAGCATTTACATTGACGTTTAGTAAAGTTTTGTATATACAACTGCTAAATGTTCTATGCATGCTTTCTTTTACTCTGTTATTCATCTCGCCTATAGGGTATGTTTTCACTAGGGGAGGCTATGTTGAATTGTCAAAAAAGCTATCACTTCCTTTGGGTTATACTCTTGACAGGTACGTGATACATAAAGATCAATAGCTCCTTATATCACTAGAAGCTGGATGTTAATAGATTTCCTGTTGGCTTATTCTTTTGCATCCACCTTGAATGCTTATCACACTCCTAAAATAAAATTTTCCTTGGGGTTAGGTATGAAGGTCTAGTGCTCTCTGTTGGTGGAAATGGAAGATCTTATGTTTTGATACTCGAAGCTGGTCCTTCAGCTGACACAACTCAAAGCAAATTGTATTTTGCAAGAATTAGCACCAAAGTAGGATTTTGTAGGGTGAGCATCTCTGATACCTTTCTTTTAGTGCTATGCAGATCCAGATTCCAATTTCTTCTTTTAACAGCTTCTTTTTTGTGTAAATGGCAGGTAAGAGTGCCATTTTCTGCCTTCCGCCCTGTAAAACCAGATGATCTGCCATTGGACCCATTTCTTGTACACACAATGACCATCCGCTTTGAGCCCCGAAGACAGGTTTGTCTATCAGTGAATTGTCATAAAAATACTAAAGAAATATTATGCTGTTTCGTTTTAGAATGAAAAGTAACATTAATATGAGATTTCAGCATTCATTTGCTTTCAATGGTTGTGAGATGATTGGTTTTTTTTATTTGCCTTGGGTCTTTATATCTCAATTCTTATTTGAATTTGGCTTAATTGATTGGGATGAGATGCCACTCATTGTTAAGATTGCCCCAAATTGGGTAAAATACAGTTAAAGCAACTACGTGACAAGATTTAATCACATGAAAATCACTTTTCCATGGAGGAGAATTCTTCATTTTTAAGGTTCCACAATTTCCAATTTTCCATTGTGGTTGTCACTACATAATTTGTTAAGAAGTTGCTTGAGAATTTGGTTTAAAAGCTTAAGTTATAGGTCAGCAGATCCATACATACTTCATGCACGATAAGTACGTGTTGGTAATGTAAGGCATCTTAGCTAGTTATGGCTTCCTTTTCAAGGTAACATGTATTTTCTTGATGTGATTGCTTATCTGTATTACTGTTTGAAGCATTGTTTGTCACTATAATTTGGTTTTTCCATTAGGATTATTTTTTATAGTGAATTTGCTAGTTTGTCTATTTTCTTTCAAGAAATGGAACTTTGCATTTTAGTTTTTCTATTTTTTTTGCGTGAATGAAAAATTGGATTTTCCAGAAAAGATGTGGTCTAAAGGATTTTTTTTATGATGTGCTTTACAAGCATGGACCTTGTGGATTTGCATTTTTGTTTTGGTCCAGCTACGCTGATTCTATTCAATATTCTTGCTACAGAGACCTGTTGAAGCACCTGCAGGAGCGAAGCAAGACCTGAGAAGCTTTAAGCTTATATTGGAATACATAAAAGCTTTACCTGTAAGTGCTCTGCTACTGCTGCTCAAAAAAACATCTAGATAATCTTTTCTGTTCTAAGAGTTATATTTGGAAACTAGAAGTTTTCCTGTTTATTAAGACTATTATGAATGGTATGCAGACTGGGCAAGAAACAGACTTTGTCTTGGTCTCATGTACAGGATTAGGAGTGGAACCCACAAGAAGGGAACAAGTTCTGAAGGCCAAGAGGGTTAGCACCATTTTCTGATTTTGTCCTTTCTTTTTATTTTCTTGCCTAGTCACATTTGTGGTCAAACATTTTCCAGGCCGGGGAAGACTCGCTGAGGAGATCAGGACTTGGATACACAATCATTCGCCCTGGTCCCCTACAGGTAATTATTGTTCTTGTCTACAGAATTCTAACATTAATTAGCCATACAGCAGTGGATGACTGACCTCTTTTAAGATCAACATTAGTGCTTACAAGCATTGCTATTTTTTTTTGTCTTGACTAGCATGGTGTTGATATCCAACAAACTCATATCTTAATAGCATTTGGTTTCTGAGAGGAGAAACTGTTATAGAGTTTGTGACACCAGTATGTCATTGTACATAGAAAGACACAAGTTCAATTGCTGCTTTTCTGTGTTGTAAACTGATCTGAAGAAATCATTTTTGTCAATAGCAGCTTCTAATTAATATCTCCAAGTGTCATTGCAGTCTTTTTTTGATGTCTTGCCTAAAGTTGTCCTAGATAAATATCAATGGACAACTGGTAGTTGTAGATGTAAATTCTTTAATGTATAGTTATTCGAGTTGCTTTATCTCTAGCAAATTAGATGTTTGAATAGTCCAAGCCCAGCCCCAACATGGAAAACATAATGAAAGCTTGCTTTTCGCAGGAGGAGCCAGGTGGTCAACGTGCACTAATATTTGATCAAGGAAATAGGATTTCTCAGGTGAGAACTAATTATTCTTCAGCATAGAAGAGGACATTATTGAACTTAATTCAATATCCTAATATTTTTTCTTAAATTAGGGAATTAGTTGTGCTGATGTGGCTGATATCTGCGTGAAGGCATTGCACGATTCGACTGCAAGAAACAAGAGCTTTGATGTGGGTAACATTCAGTTTAGGTTTGAGATTAGCTAAAGTTAGATGGAAGACTGAATTTTGATTGTGCAGGTCTGTTACGAATACGTTGCTGAGCAAGGGAGGGAGCTCTATGAACTTGTAAGGAACATACAAATATAATAGCTTTTTAATGCAAAAGAATAAAACTAAAAAGCTATATATATATATATATATATATATTCGTAGGCTTGGATAGAATTTAACACACTACAATATGTATTTCTTGTGCAGGTGGCGCATTTACCTGACAAAGCAAACAACTATTTGACACCAGCACTATCTGTTTTGGAGAAGAACACTTGACTGACTATGCTTCATGCAAGGAAATATCATACTCTCTGCTACCGCCCTCGGAGAAATTTTTTCTTGTTCGTCCTCTGTTTACTTGCAATAAAAACATATTCGTTCTGTTTCCTTTGCTATGATTCGTGTCCATTGTATAGTTTTCATAGCGTATATTGGTGTATAGCCTCGGAAGATATAGTAAACTGTATATTTCAGTGCAAGCTGATGATCTTGATTGAAAAAGAAAAGGCAATGCACAACATGGTTCGTTTGATGGGTAGGGTAGACAGTGTACAAAATAAACTTTCCGATCTGAATTTGTGGTGGGAGATCAGGTCTATCTAAAAGTTGCTCCCTGGAAGCATATGCTGTGTTTTGGTATGAAGGGAAAGTTGGCACCGAGATATATTGGGCCCTTCGAAGTGATAGAGAGAATAGGGCCTGTAGCATACAAATTGGCTTTGCCATCGCACTTGGTCAAGATATATAATGTGTTTCATGTATCCATGCTACGTAAAGCAGAAATTGACCAATCTCGAGTGCTATTACAAGTCCCTGTGGAAATTAAAGAGGATTTGTCTATGAAGGTAAGACCTGTAAAGGTGTTAGACCGGAGTGAAAAGGAGCTTCGGAATAAAAAGATACCAATGATTAAGATCCTATGGAGGAGCTCTCAAATAGAAGAAGAGACCTGGGAAAGGGAATCGGAGATGAGAAGAAAACATCCTGAATTATTTCAATATTGAGGTATGACTTAAATTTCGAGGGCGAAATTTTTAAAGGTGGGGAGAATGTAAACCCCGGTAAAAATAAAATATATATATATATATATATATATATATATATATATATATATATATATAAAAGTCTTGAGAATTGAGTAAATTAATTGATATGACTTGTGCAAGTATGAAATAAAAAAAAATATATCCCAAAAAAAAGAAAA
>Ga0307517_10006898_pt1 | contig 16709 bp, 18 predicted proteins | sample 23_EM_MG_FD_194515 | JGI IMG/M metagenome (GOLD analysis project Ga0307517, IMG submission 194515) | Populus trichocarpa ectomycorrhiza microbial communities from riparian zone in the Pacific Northwest, United States - 23_EM | ecosystem: Host-associated > Plants > Roots > Unclassified | place... | reverse complement strand
AGCGGGGTGATCTTCGGGTTGAGGTAGCGTTATGCGCGGAGAGTTTCCTCAGTAAACCGTTTGTCCACCTATAAACGGTCCGTAGGTGAAAAACGCGTTAGTATGAGTCCAGGACGAGTACCTACATAGGTTGAGGTTCTCAGGCGTGCTCGAGAACTCTAGCTTCAGCTTTCCCTCGGCCCCGTAAAACCTCCTGCTTTTATCGAGTAGTGGCGGTTCCAACTTCTCCTGGTAGACCATCAGAGACCGCGAGTTCTTTTGCAATGAACACAAAACATCGATACATCTACGGACGGTGTTGGCGACGTGACCCTCTACCGGGGGCACAATTGTGTGCTTGTAAAACAACAAGACGCCGGCGCATACACTCGGTCCTAGGGCAGATAAGCACCTTAGCCACACTTGGACTTGGGAAGAAAATGGCTAAGAAGGACACACCAGGTACTTGAGGATGTCTCGTAGTTTACCTCGACGATGAAGTCACGATCAGCCAATCGCACTGCCTCTTCAAGCGGTTCGACCGCGAATATCGTATTCTCCACGAAATTGGTCCGTCTACACGAGGCGTGCCGTAACAAGATGACCGCCCATCTCTATTAGGGCTCGGGTTCTTCCTCGCAGCCCACGCGCCCCACTGCTTTCTTGCAACTACCCACCATGGCTACAAAATCCCAACAACTGAAACATCGGGATGCCCTCTCCATACTGGGCGCGGCTGTCGCGGCCTTGAATCTTGCGAAGGAACTCTCAAGTGTCACGCCGGCCAAGGCCGTTTTTGGTACCGTCAGTGTTATCCTCACGATGATCAGAGTGAGTTTCCTCCAAGGCTGTGTTGAACGACTGCAGGATGAAATGGACCTAGGACACGATGATCAACGAAGTGGATTATGTTGAGCTTGGACTTGCCTGCGCTGATGTTTGTACCACCCTCGAACGGGGACTGAAGGGGAAGAGTTTGAACGATCTCAACGACTCTGTGGTTGAGACAATCAACCAGCTGACGACGTGAGTTACACCAGTAGTGCTCATTTTGAGTACCTCGTTGACGATACATTCGACCTGACTTCAGGGCGGTCGCGGAGATCCAAAGGAACGTCATCAAGCAGGGTAAACGGAACGTACTCTCTCACTTTTTCCACGCAAGTAGTGACAAGGAGGCAATCGCCGCCTGGATGTCGGATCTTAACAGGATCCTCCTCGTGTTTAACGTACGTCCGGCCGCTTTTGCGTGGTCATTATTAACTATAAATTCCCAGACTGAGCTTGCGATAAATACACACGTTACTGTCTTGGACACCCATACTATCGTTTCCGATATCCACCGAAACATGCTGAAAGGCCAGGAAGGGACTGACGGCCGACATCGGGTGGTGAGTGACATTCGTGCTCTTTAGCATCACCGAGTAAATGCTTGTCACTACCTGGCAGACTCAAAACAGGTCGGGATCTCGACTGTAAAAGGATCTAGCATCTGATATTTGTATCTAGCATATCCGGAGAATCACCGCCACCGCCACCAAGAGCATGCTTTGGACGCAACGAGCTGATTGAGAGGATCGTTCACCTCGCAGAAAATCTCGTTCCGATCGCCCTGGTTGGCGCTGGTGGAATTGGCAAGACGTCTATTGCTTTGACTGTCCTCCATGACAAGCACATTAAACAACGGTTTGGCGACAACCGTCGCTTCATCCGTTGTGATCAAATCCCCGCCTCCCGCACTCATCTCCTTCGCCGACTCTCCGAGGTCATCGGTGCGGGCATCGAAAACCCCGGGGATCTGGCCCCCCTACGACCCTCCTTATCCTCAAGGGAGATGCTCATAGTCCTCGATAATGCGGAATCCATTCTCGATCTGCAGGGAACGAGCGCACAGGAGATCTATGCCGTGGTGGAGGAACTAAGTCATTTCAGCAACATCTGCCTTTGTATCACATCCCGTATCTCCACCATCCCCCCCGACTGCACGACTCTCAATATACCGACATTATCGATGGAGGCTGCGTGCGACACGTTCTCTCACATCTACACACACGCTGAACAGTGCGATCTGGTCAACAAGATCTTGGAACAACTCGACTTCCATCCCCTCTCCATCACGTTACTCGCCACTGTCGCCCAGCACAGTGGGTGGGACACCAACCGACTGGCCAGGGAGTGGGAGAGACAACGAACGGGGATGCTTAACGTACGGCACTCTGGGAGCCTCGCCGCTACGATCGAGCTTTCGCTCGCCTCCCCCATGTTTCAAGAACTTGGACCTGATGCTCGAGCGCTTCTCGGGATCATCGCCTTCCTGCCTCAAGGTGTCAACGAGGACAACCTTGACTGGCTATTCCCCACCATCCCCGACAGGACAAGCGTCTTTGACAAGTTCTGCATCCTTTCCCTAACATATCGGAGTAACGGGGTCATCACGATGCTCGCACCACTTCGAGATCATTTTTATCCCCAGGATCCAATGACATCTCCGCTCCTCCACACGACCAAGGATTCTTACCTCTCTCGATTGTCGGTTGATGTTTACCCTGACAAGCCCGGGTACGAAGAAGCACGGTGGATCACATCGGAAGACGTAAACGTCGAACACTTACTCAATGTCTTCACGTCCATCGACACAGGATCAAGTGATATCTGGGATACCTGTGCCCATTTCATGGAGCATCTCTATTGGCACAAACCGCGGCCAGTCACGCTAGGGCCAAAGGTCGAAGGGCTCTCGGACGACCATCCCTCCAAGCCGGAATGTATGTTTCATCTCTCACAGTTGTACGATTCAATTGGAAATTTTCTGGGGTGCAAGAAACTCCTTATTCACGCATTGAAGCTCTGGAGGGAGCGGGGAAATGACCGTCAAGTCGCTCAAACTTTGGAGTGCCTATCCGATGCAAACCGAGAATTAGACCTCTACGAGGAGGGAATGGAGCAGGCAAAGGAGGGGTTGGGAATTTACGAACAACTTGGTGACGCGGTGGGACAGGCAGAGTGTTTGATCGCTCTTGCTGTAGCATTGTGGGGGGGCAGCCATCTTGACGCCGCAGAAGAAACTTTATCCCGTGCAATCAACCTTCTCCCGGAAGAAGGCAGCAAATTTCTGGTCTGCCGATGTCAGCATGTTCTTGGCCTAATATGCTATTCCAGGGGCGAGGCAGGGAAGGCCGTTCACCATTTCGAGGCAGCCCTTGGGGTCGCATCCTCTTTCGGCGGGCACCATCAGGTGCTTTTGATTCGCATCTGCCTGGCGAGGCTGTCTCTTGAACATGGCAAACTTGACGACGCACAGATTCACATTGGACAAGCCAAGCCGTTGGTGGCCAACTCATACCAATTGGCTCAGGGGATGCATCTGCAAGCTCGTGTTTTTCACAAGCAGCTTAGGCTTCAAGAGGCGAAGTCTGAGGCTTTGCGCGCTGCTGATATTTTTGAGAAGCTCGGGATTGTGCGGGACCTGGAGTGGTGTAATGAGCTCCTCCAGGACATCCGAGAGGAACTGAACGACCTGGTTATCTCTGGTGAATCGGGTTTGAATGGTAGGCCCCTGGAAACACCGCTACCTCCTGCACATATTTACTTTCCTCTCAGCTCAGGGAACCGGACGACCGCATCGATGGTTGCCTCGATTTCTTCAGACGCGTTCCACCGGACCTTCAAGCTTCACCCGTCTACCCTGATGCCCTTCACCGCTACCACTATACTTTCCCCTGATGCACCTCTACTCCCACGCATTGTTCCGTATATGTCGTCTTACCCCTCATCCTTGGCCTACGTCCTATGATATATGTCCTCCCATAACTCGTGTTATATTTGTTTTACGTGTGCGTACCCCGTAATCATAAACCTTGGTTAGGCCGAGGAAACGAACGCACTCGCCTTTGATGGATCGTCGGCTCACCTACTCAACAATCTCATCTCTCCATATGTCGTCACTCATGGAGTCGAGTGAGGCGCTGTCGTTGTATCTCATTACTTCTAGTAACATGTATGTTTTCCCAATAATGTATTCCCTGAAGGCTTGACCCGCGGCGTTGAATGATCTGTCCGTGTGACAGATCACCCCTACTCGACTGGAAAGAAATAGTGAGCACGCACGTTTTGGATTCTGCGGTTCTCCGCGAACGCACCGGCGGTGCCAAGTAAGCGGGGGAGAGCGTGCTCGCGGTCATTTTTGGCGTCCAAGATAACGTCAGCCACTGCTGCTATGGTCTCTATGAGGGGGCTGTGGATGATCGAACTCAGCGGCTCTGGGAGCATGGCGAACGAGAATCGAGTTCGGACCGTCGGCCAGATTACCCACCCGACACCAAGCAATGACTTCTGACGAGTTTCACGTCCTTTAGAACACCCGGTACCGTCGAGTCGTTGCCACCATTCCACGAGCCTCGCCTGGGCGCCCCAAACACCTCCCAGTAGGTAACAGAGATCTGGAAACAGGTTGCCCTTGTCACCGCCCTCGCCCTCGTGTTGCAATGGGGCTGTGGTGATCACCCATTGACTCGTCTCGCGATCTCATTCCTGTTGGAGTGGCACAAGTCTCAGACATAGGATTCCTGGCGAAAATGATGATGCGACAGTCATTGACAAGTCAAAGACTCGGACGGCACTGTACGGGCCCACGTTCGGCCGCATCATAATTGGCTTGGTTGATGGCCTCCAATCCGAGTTTCTTTGGCGTGTCAATGGCTCCACAACCCCGCGGAGGTCGCGTCACCCCACGACAAGTGTGGATTTGTCTTGAAAACTTTTCCTTGCAGGCCGCCATGCCAGCGATTCCTCCATGGAACACAACCGTATCTGAATATTTCAAGTCTATGAATGCTCGGGTAGCGCTGCTTCTCTTCTTCGCATTCAGTTCCGCCAGGTCCACGGGATCACATTTAGCGGCGGTCGGGGGGTATGACCGATATAAAGACCTTCGGACCGGCGGGTATTCTTTTCGCTGCCTGTTTCACCGGCTGCAGTATCCTGCCTCCAACGCACCATGACGCACCCGATTCCTCAGCCTCTAAGAATCCCATTCTTGGGAAACATCGCCTCGATCGACAGAGAGGCACCGACGAGCTCGTTTATGCTTTTGTATCGCCAATATGGTGAAATTTTCTGTCTAGACCTTATCAGTGAGTTTCCCGAAAACCTCATAATGCCCAAGTACCAGTTTCCAATGCAATCTTGGTAATTTCCAGACAAGAAGGTCGTCGTTATCAACAGCTACAATCTCCTCCGCGAGGTCTGTGACGAGAAACGTTTCCACAAGACAATAGCCGGCCCCCTCAAAGAGAGTACAATTCTTGTCCACGATGGTCTCTTCACGTGCGTCGACTACAACAGGTTCTGAGAACGTCCACTCAGTCTCTCCAAAATAGAGCCCACACAGTGGATAAGAGCTGGGGTATCGCTCGTACGTCCAGCCTGCGGCCATGGTCCGAGAGAATATCGCTGATAGAGTATCCAGATCGTCTCCTCATGCCGATCTTTGGAGCTACAGCAATCCGGGACATGTTTCCGGCCATGGAAGACGTCATTTCTCAGCTCGTGGACAAATGGCAAAGGTGAGCAATCTCTTCAAGCCACTTGTCACAACCACAGAACCAAATATGCATCCGATAGGTTTGGTCCCGACCATCTGATCGATCCCACCGTAGACTACACAAAATTGACACTCGACGCCATCTCTCTTGCTTCGATGTCTTATAGGATGAATTCCTTTTACTCTGTCAGGAGTTCGTTACTTGCGCTCTCTACAGTACTGATCTGAACTTTAGGAGGGTATGGTGCCTTTTGTGACTGCAATGAACAGGTTTCTTATGGAATGCCAACGGCGCTCCAATCGACCGCGGCTCGCAACTGCGGTAATGACCAACACCCAAGCACAGTTTGATGCGGATGTCAAGCTTATGACTGACATCGCAAAGTCCAGTGGGTTTATGAGGCCTAAGTACGTACACTGCAGTCCCTAACCTTCTTCCTGTTTCAAGTTGTTCAGAAACGCAAGGAAAACCCGACCGAGCCTGATGCTCACAAGGATCTGCTTGATCGAATGTTGATGGCGGTTGACACGAAGACTGGGGAGAAGATGACAGACGAGTCTATTGTTGACAACGTATGACTTGGTCTCAACGGAACCTCCAAAACGATAAATCCTCAACAATGTTTGCAGTTGATTACATTCCTCATTGCTGGTCACGAGACTACTTCTGGTACGCTGTATCTCTATGGTCTGCACGGGTGGCCACTGACAAACGACATCTAGCTTTGCTCTCGTTTGTGACTTACGAGGTAATAAAACACCCAGAGGTTCTCCTCAAGTTGAGGACCGAAATCGATCAAGTGTTGGGGGAGCGACCGGTTTCTTTGGAAGATCTGCCAAAGATGCCGTATACGGTCGCAGTCATGAGGGAAACCCTCCGTCTGCACCCCCCCGCTCCGGCTCGATCCGTATCCCCTGTGGAAGCCACCACGATCGGCAATGGAAAGTACGCCGTCACCCCAGAAGATACCATCACAATCAATCTTGCCCAAGTCCAATGTGACCCAGAGATCTGGGGAGATGATGTATGTCCCCCCCCCCGCTTTTCTCTTCCCTGTATGCGTGAATTCAACGGTTGTACCAGGGATACCTCTTTAGGCCTGAGAGAATGTTGGATGGGAAGTTCGAGGCGCTGCCAGTAGGTTACCCCCCCCCCCCTCCACATCTCACAAGACCTGATAATTCTTTACACCAGCCGAATGCTTGGCATCCGTTCGGATTTGGTTTACGTGGTTGCATCGTGAGCGTCCTGCAGTGTTGCTATTTTGGGCCGTCGAGCTCAGCCATGATTTTAGGGACGTAGCTTCGCATTGCAGGAAGCTCATATGGCTATCGCAACCGTTTTCCAGCGATTCGATCTTGTAGCCGACGATCCAAGCTACACCCTGAGATTGAAGCAGACTCTGACCATCAAACCGGATGGGTTTGGGATTCATGCATATCCAAGAAAAAGGTCAACGAGACTCTACACCACTCCTTCGAGTGCCAAACTCCCGGCTCAAATTAACCACGGCGCCCCGACTCCGACACTCACCTCCGCGTCTCCCGGCGTATCTGAGAAAACGCCGCTCTACATCTTGTACGGATCGAACTCTGGAACTTGCGAAACCTTTGCGCAGAGGATTGTATCTGACGCTCCCGGACATGGATTCCGACCGTCGATCGGAACTCTGGACTCGGCTGCTGAAAAAATACCATCGGGCGGGCCTGTGATCATCGTCACCGCTTCTTTCGAGGGTAAGCTGCTCCAAATCATGGGAATCATATGATGGGTTAATCTGGATGATAGGCGAGCCTGCTGATAATGCTGCGTATTTCTTCAAGTGGCTGAGCAACTTGCAAGGCGACTCTCTGCTCTCGAATATCAAATATGCGGTGTTTGGTTGCGGAAACCGTGACTGGGTCCAGACGTATCAACGCATTCCGAAACTTATCGATGAGTTGATCACCAAGAACGGCGGGAAAGCCCTTATCCCTAGGGGGGAAGGCGATGCAGGAGGGTCGGAATTATTCAACGATTTTGACAATTGGGAGGAGAGCCTCTTCAAGACATTGACTGAGGTAAAATTGTGTAACAGCTCCCCTTACAGACGAACTCACCCGTTCTCCCCTAGGAATATAGCACCACCTCTTCGACCACGGTTTCGGCGATCGAGATCATGATCACGGAAACATCGACGGGAGCGGAGAGGGCGGGGACACTCCGTCAGACCGATGCCGCCATTGGAGAAGTCATCAGTAACACTTTGTTGACTGCACCCGGGAAGCCGGTCAAGAGGCACATCGGTACGCCACTTCCCGCACAGTCCCCCTAGCCATGGCTAATATTTTGCAGAATTTGAACTACCAGCTGGTCAGACCTATGCCGCCGGCGATTATCTGGCGATGTCCGTACCTATACACCATACTTTCTCCCTTTTAGCTGATTCTTCACCTCCCTAGCCTCCCCGTGAACCCCATTCGGGACGTCAAGCGTGTTCTTAACCGGTTCAAGCTTCCCGCTGAACAGGAGGTGCGTTGGTCGATGACAATGTCCCTTCTAGATTTTGATCCATGTGTTGTAGATCACCCTCTCTTCAAGCATCCCCAGTTCCTTACCAGTCGGACGACTGATAACTTTCTTTGAACTCTTGTGCGGATACGTTGAGCTTTCTCAGCCTGGAACCCCGCGCAATCTTCGCGATCTCTTGAAGACTTCCAAGTCGGAGGCGGCGACCCAAGCCCTCAACAACCTGTCGGAAAATTATGCGGGGGAAGTGTTAGAGAAGCGCATCAGCGTGTTGGACATCCTCGAGGCGAACCCCGATGTCCAACCAACCTTTGCCCAATTCATAGAGATGCTCCCTCCCATGCGAGTCAGGCAATACTCGATCTCCTCTTCGCCGATCTGGAACCCGCAGCGCGTTACCCTTACCGTGAGCGTCATCAAGGCTCCCGCATTGTCCGGAAAGGACGAAGACTTTATGGGTGTTGCTTCTACGTACTTGGATGGTCTCCAGCCAGGTGGCAAGGTACAAATGGCTGTGCGACCTTCAAACGCATTCCACCTCCCGGCCGACCCATCCATCCCCATTGTGATGATCGCTGCCGGGTCGGGTATCGCCCCTATGCGCGGGTTCATCCAGGAACGAGCGTTGCAGAAGGCGTCCGGACGAGATGTTGGAAAGATGCTTTTGTTCTTCGGATGCAGGTCTCCGGAGGAAGATTACTTGTACTCGGAGACAGATATTGAGGAGTGGACCAAATCTGGTTTGCTCGAAGTCCGACCGGCTTTCTCCAGGGATATCGCCAAATCTGAGGGGACGAAGTACGTTCAAGAGTGAGTGGTACCCCTGGATATACCATCACGGAGGAATGCTTACCTATGATTTTTCAAAGTCGTGTCTGGCAGGATAAGGATATCGTCAGGGAGTGGTTCAAAAACGGTGCGAGCGTGAGTACATTACATTTACTTGACGATCACACACACCGCCTTAACACAAACGATACAGTACTACTTCTGTGGGTCCGGTAAAGTGGCTTTGGGAGTGAAGGATAAGTTGGGTGATATCATTTTGGAAGACAAGGGAGGAGGCAAGGAAGAAGCTGCTACTTATTTGGCCCAACTCTCGAAATTGTCACGGTTCGCCACTGACATTTTTGATTAAATTACCAGATTGCAAGATGTATCTATTCCTGGCTGTGGCGAAATAATGTACGACCATGTTCTTTATGTCTTGACCTCGAGTCGGTGGCCTCTGTCGAAGTGCAGTAGGTCAGAGATCCCATGTACCATGTCCAGGATGACCTCATCGCGCTCATCTATGCACTTCATTCTTCTATTGTCTACTGTCCACGCATTGTACATTATGGATTGCCAAAACTTCGGGCAGCGAGAACTCAGATCACAGTAGAATTTATTTACAAGGTATCAGCGGTCCAGAATCTTTATGTCCACAGCAGATTTACTCCAACCCTTCACCCTCGTACACCTGCAGAGCCTCATTCAAACTCTTCCACAATCCTCCATCCCACTCCAGGACGTTCCTCCACTGCTTTGAGTCCTCGCCGTAAATGAGCTTCTGGGAGATAAACCACGGGCAAACGACTAAATCGGCCCACATCGGTGCGTCTCCTTTACTGAGGAAGGTGGTCCCGGCCTTCTTGTAAAATTTGGCGATGTTGCTAACCCCTTCTCGAATCCCTTCCACTGTTGACGAACGGCCACCTCCGTGCTGATATCCTCGAGCGTCTTGCCAAACTGGGCCTCCCTGATCCTACGAATGTGTTGACCGGCCGGCACGGAGACGCGATTGTGGGGGACCATGAATGCAGACGGGGTAAAGGTCTTGATCACGTTGGTCAAAACAACTCCTTCCCACTCGGTCTCGAATGCGGAATCAAGAATGAGCTTCTGAGTGGTGGGGTATTGTTCGTCAAGCTACTCTGCGATGTCCCTCGAGTTGGAGATGAGCTGGTCGGTGGTGGGATCGTAGATCGCGGGGAGGGTGTACCACGGAGTTCTACGTGGGGAAACGCGTGTGAGAAGTGGGTTACAGGACAAATTCGCATGCGGAGGACGTACCCATCAGGTTTGGTTTCCGTGGGCTTAGCGCCCAAATTTGTGAGCGTCGGTTCGATCTCGTGGAATTCGAGCCAAACAGTGTCGAACTCGAGTTTCTTGATGTTCAGAGCGTACGGTGTCCTGGAGCTATCCCATCTTCCTCCCTGCCGAGGATCGCGCCATGGTAGTGACCGGGGGCGTGGCCTGTTGAATGCTCGTTAGCAAGAATACCCGGAACCTATTGTGGGCGTTCGAACTTACAGGACTTGCCCACTCTTCCCGACTTCCGGTTTGTTGAAGGGATACGTCGGATGCCACGTCCAATACCTTGGCGCCCACTGAGCAGCAGTCATGGTTTCGGGACAATCCCTCTGGCTACCGAGCGATGCTCCTGGAAACTACGGGGATAGCACTTGCCGGTGACCGGCAAAGCCTCGCTGAGATGACGGTTCGTCAGCCGCCTATATACGTTTGTGGCTCCTATTGAAGTGTTTGCTTTGACCGATACGGCAGGTTGAGGCACGAAGATGATAGAACCCCGTGGGCCGTACTATGCATTTTGGCCATTCAAGGTGGTGCTGGGCGGGATCCGCAACATCAAGGAGAACGGAGTCCGTGTTGGAGCCCTGGTAACCCACGAACGAATGAAGAGACGGGAGATGTTGTTGACTGGATCATTGCCTATCGTTGAGATCACGGTAGGCGGACGTGGAGGGTCGATGGAAGGTGGATGGTTGGAGAGAGGCGGGGAGTAGAGGATACATGACGAACGGGCGTTTCAAAAACGCGCTTCTGACGGAACAACCAGAACGGCCGGGTCGGGAGTAGGGCCAAGTCGAAGACATGGGATTGCGCCAGTGGCCGGTGGATAAAGCTAATGCTTAATGGTTGGAGGACTTCTCCAGGACGTTCCGAACGAGAGCAAACAAGGAATTCGGATGATCAGCCGATCGCATTGGCTCTTCAAGTGATTTGACCGCGAATATCATTTTCTTCATGAAATGGCCTGTCTGTTTACACGAGGCGTGCCATGACAAGATGGTCACCCATCTCTGTTGGGGCTCGGGTTCTTCCTCACAGCCTACACGCCGCACTGCTTTCTCGTAACTACCCACCATGGCTACGAAGTCCCAACAACCGAAACATCGGAATGCCCTCTCCTCACTGAACGCGGCTGTCGCGGCCTTGGATCTTGCGAAGGAACTCTCAAGTGTCACGCCGGCCAAAGCCGTTTTTGGTACCGTCAGCGTTATCCTCACGATGATCAGAGTGAGTTTCCTCCTCGTCTGCGTTGAGCGATTGCAGGATGAAATGGGCCCAGGACACGATGATCAACGATGTGGATTACGTTGAGCTTGGGTTGGCCTGTGCTGATGTTTGTACCACCCTCAACCGGGGACTGAAGGGGAAGAGCTTGGATGATCTCAACGACTCTGTGGTTGAGGCAATCAACCAGCTGATGACGTCAGTTACACTACCAATGCACATCTCGAGCACCCCATTGACAATACTTTCGGCCTGGCTTCAGGGCGGTCGCGGAGATCCAGAGTAACGTCATCAAGCAGGGTAAACGGAACGTACTCTCTCGTGTTTTCCACGCAAGTAGTGACAAAGAGGCAATCGCCGCCTGGATGTCGGACCTTAACAGAATCCTTCTCGTGTTCAACGTGCGTCCCGTTGTCCTTGCGTGGTCATTATTAATTATAAATTCCCAGACTGAACTTGCGATAAATACACACGTTACTGTCTTGGACACCCACACCATTGTTTCTGATGTCCACCACGGTGTTTTAAATACCCACGCCATCGTTTCCGATATTCACCGGAACATGCTGAAAAGCCAGGAAGGAACTGACGGTCAACATCGGATGGTGAGTGATGCTCGCCCTCTTTAGCATCGCTCAATAAACACTTACCACCACCTGGCAGACTCAAAACAGGTCGGTGACCTCGACTATCAAGGGATCTAGCGCCTTATATTTGTATCTAGCACACCCGGAGAATCACCACCACCACCACCGAGGGCGTGCTTTGGACGCAGCGAGCTGATCGAGAGGATCGTTCGCCTCGCAGAAAATCTCGTTCCGATCGCCCTGGTTGGCGCCGGTGGAATTGGCAAGACGTCTATTGCTTTGACTGTCCTCTATGACGATCGCATCAAACAACGGTTTGGCGACAACCGTCGCTTCATCCGTTGTGATCAAATTCCCGCCTCGCGCACTCACCTCCTTCGCCGTCTCTCCGAGGTCATCGGTGCGGGCATTAAAAACCCCGGGGATCTGGCCCCCCTACGACCCTTCTTATCCTCAAGGGAGATGCTCATAGTCCTCGATAATGCAGAATCCATTCTGGATCTCCAGGGAACGAGCGCACAGGAGATTTATGCTGTGGTGGAGGAACTAAGCCATTTCAGCAACATCTGCCTTTGTATCACATCCCGTATATCCACCATCCCTCCCGACTGCACGACTCTCAATATGCCGACCTTATCGATGGAGGCTGCATGCGACACGCTCTCTCACATCTATACACACGGCGAACAGTGCGATCTGGTCAACAAGATCCTGGAACAACTCGACTTCCATCCCCTCTCTATCACGTTACTCGCCACTGTCGCCCAGTACAGTGGGTGGGACACCAACCGACTGGCCAAGGAGTGGGAGAGACAACGAACGGGGATGCTTCATGTACGGCACTCCGGGAGCCTTGCCGCTACGATCGAGCTTTCACTTGCCTCACCCATGTTCCAAGAACTTGGGCCTGATGCCCGAGCGCTTCTCGGGGTTGTTGCCTTCCTCCCTCAAGGTGTCGACGAGAACGACCTTGACCGGCTATTCCCCACCATCCCCGACAGGACAAGCGCCTTTGACAAGTTCTGCATCCTTTCCCTAACATATCGAAGTAACGGGGTCATCACGATGCTCGCACCACTTCGAGATCATTTTTATCCCCAGGATCCAATGACATTTCCGCTCCTCCACACGACCAAGGATTCCTACTTCTCTCGATTGTCGGTCGATGTTTACCCTGGCAAACCGGGGTATGAAGAAGCACGATGGATCACGTCGGAAGATGTAAATGTCGAACACCTACTCAATGTCTTCACATCCATCGATACAGGGTCTGGCGATATCTGGGATACCTGTGCCCATTTCATGGAACATCTCTATCGGCTCAAACCGCGGTCAGTCACACTGAGGCCGAAGGTCGAAGCGCTCTCGGACGACCATCCCTCCAAGCCGGAATGCATGTTTCAGCTCTCACGGTTGTGCGGCTCGGTTGGAAATTATCTGGGGTCCAAAGAGCTTCTTGTTCATGCCCTGAAGCTCTGGAGAGAGCGGGGAAATGACCATCGGGTTGCTCGAACCTTGGTATGTCTATCCGAAGCAGATGTGCAACTGGACCTCTACGAGGAGGGGATACAGCGGGCAAATGAGGGGTTGGGAATTTACGAACAGCTCGGTGATGTAGCGGGGCAGGCAGAGTGTTTGATCGCTCTTGCTTTGGTATTGTGGAGGGATGACCAGCTTGACGTTGCAGAAGAAGCTGTATCCCGTGCAATCAATCTTCTCCCGGAGGAAGGCAACCCATTCCTGACCTGCCAATATCAGCGTATGCTTGGCGCGGTATATCATTCCAAGGGCGAGACAGAGAAGGCCGTTCAACATCTCGAGACAGCCCTCGGAATCGCATCCTCTTTCGACTGGCACGGCGAGCTGTTTTTGATTCGTCTCGCCCTGGCAATGCTGTCTCTCTCTCACGGCAAGCTTGACGACGCACAGATTCACATTGAACGAGCCAAGCCGTTCGCGACTAACTTATACCAAATTGGTTGGAGGATGGACTTGCAAGCTCGCGTTTTGCAAAGGCAGCTTCGGCTAGAAGAGGCGGAATACGAGGCTTTGCGTGCTGCTGGTATTTTTGAGAAGCTCGGGGCCACGCAGGGTCTGGAGCGGTGTAACGAGTTCCTCCGGGACATCCGGGAGGAACTGAACGACATGGTGAATCGGGTATAAATGGTGGGCCCCTGGAAACACTGCTACTTCCTGCATGTATTTACTTTTCTCTCTTAGCTCAGGGAACCGAACAACGGCATTGGCGGTTACCTCGATTTCTTCAGACGCGTTCCACCGGGACTTCAAGCTTCAAGCTTCACCCATCTACCCTGATACTCCTTCTACCACTGCTGTACCCTCCCCTGATGAACTTCTACTCCCACACATTGTTCCATATATGCCATCCCACCCCTCATCCTTGGTCTACATCGCGTGATATATGTCCTCCCATATCTCGTGTTATATTTGTTTTACCCCGTGGACTATCAACCCCGGCTGTACTGAAGCCGAGGAAACGAACGTCCTTGTCCTTGATGGATCGTCAGCCTCACATACTCAATAACCCCATGTCTCATGTTTCCATTCGCGGAGTCGGGTAATATTCTGTCGTTGTATCTCCCTACCTCCAGTAACCTGTATGTTTACCCAATGATGTATTATACCTGGTCCGCAGCGTCGGATGGTCTGTCTGGGTGACAGATCACCCCTACTCAACTGGAACGAAATGGTGAACACGCGCGTATTTGAATATGCAGTTCTCCGCTGACGCACTACTGAGACCAAATAAGCGGGGAGATCATGCTCGTGAACGTTGAGAATGCCCAGTACCGCCGTTCCACGAGCCTCACCTGGATGTCCACTTAAACCCCTCCCAGTGGGAAGTGGCCACGCTTGTCACCGCCCTCGCCCTCGTGTTGCAATGGGGTCATAGTGATCGCCCGTTAACTCGTCTTGCGATCTCATTCCTGTTGTACGGCGTGGCAGGAACAAAGCCACCTCGGACACATATCTCGTGTTCTCTTATATTTGACAATTTGCTATGGTTGGTGATGCGACGGAGAGTTTCCGGTGCCAATGTGGAACGAGCCTCAAACATTGGATTCCAGGCGAAAATGGTGATGCGACAGTACAAGGGATAGGGATCATACGAAAGATACAAACAAAGTTAATCCATTGTCTATTACGCCTGAAAGTCCTCGTCAGACCAACACTCGCGAACAGACGATAAGTGCTCACCAGATAATTGTACAACTTCCCATCCTCACATCGCTCAAGGTACTCTCGCTAAGAAGGTGTAAAGTGAGCATCCTCAAAGGCGAAGTTGGAGAGAACCTTACCTCAATAAGTCGGTCGCTTCTTAATATTTATAGGATCCGGATGGGACCAGGGGATGAGTTGTCGCGCAACTCCGTTGATAAGGTCGTTGTAGACTACGTGCTTCATATCCTTCATAATCCTGACGATATGTGCCTACGAGCCACCATGTCAGATCCTTCCTAATGCGAGGGGGAAAAACCGTACCTCCGTTTGATGTCTTCGTTCCCCGTCGATCCTGTTATGCGTCCCCTTCCGTTCTTCGGTGCTCTCGACCTTCGACGAGACCGTACTGATCTTAATCTTCTGAAGGTTTGACGTGAAGGCATTGTCGAATGAGAAAGAGTCCTCGCGATTTACATCTCGACCTGCTGGGTGCTTCTTCAAAATCTTGTACTTCGCACAGGCAAGTGATTGGAGGTTTCATGGGAGTTCGTTGTCCGGTGTGCTGGTGGCCGTTTTCATTTCCTTTGAGAGGGTGCAGGGCATGTCATACTTTGGAGGCACTCTGAATTTGCAGGGTGCGACCCACCTCGAGCGTGAGGAAACCATCCTCCTTGAGATCCTCGAACGGCAAAAGAATGGAAAGTGCAATGGTGGAGACCGTCGAATCGTGCTTCCTCGACTTGAACTGAACCTGGACCTCCGCGGCGCCCGTCGACAGTTGCCAAGTGAGCCTGTGACCGACATGCTTCGCGAAGTAATGGTCCTCGAATGACTTGACCGCTTTTATAAGCACCTCCGGCAGAGTACATGGGACATTGGCTGCTGATGGCCAGTAGGTCGAAGTCATGACGGTGACGGTGATGGCGACAGAAGGCGCCTATAGCAGTGTCAGAACTCAGAACTCAACTTTCACGGAACAGCCTTTCGCGTACCGCGGTCCTCGCCAGATGTCCTCGATAGCCCTCCATGGTTTCCGTCGATAGCTTCATGTCGTTAAACATACCCTCCAGTTTCTACTTGAACTGATGACCACATTTGACCTTCAGCTTGCCCAGCATTGGTCGTTCCGCGTCATTGGAGACGGACTGTCTCAATAGCAGCAGTTTGGCAAGGCATCCCTTGTAATAGCACTCGAGCACGTCCTTGTCGATGAGATACCGGAACACAGTGATTGTCTTGTCCAATGCAATGTCAACCCCAAGATCGGTTTCCTGCGACAGTGTTAGGCAGTGAACGCGTCCATAGACGACACCGCGGCTCACATCCTTGACTCCCTTCTTGAGATTCCCGTCAATAAATAGAGATATCAACTTGGGAGGCTTCGGATTGGTATCAATGAAGCCTTCAAAACCCTGGAATTATCCCATCAGACGACGCCTTCATACGTTGCACGCAGCCCCACCTCGAACATTGCGGTCTCAAGCCCTCGGTCAGAATTAAATGCCTCTGATCAGACGCGGTAGAATTTGTCCTTTAGGTCGAGCACGTCCTGTGCCCACTTCAGGGCTTGCTGAAGCGTCTGGGCGCCGGTCGCTCGAGGTTTGGCCTT
>Ga0307517_10006897_pt1 | contig 16710 bp, 13 predicted proteins | sample 23_EM_MG_FD_194515 | JGI IMG/M metagenome (GOLD analysis project Ga0307517, IMG submission 194515) | Populus trichocarpa ectomycorrhiza microbial communities from riparian zone in the Pacific Northwest, United States - 23_EM | ecosystem: Host-associated > Plants > Roots > Unclassified | place... | reverse complement strand
ATTTATGGGCAAATACAAAATAGGATTCAATAATAATAATGTGATTTCAATCAAGTCCCTTGACTTAAAATTCATGCAATTTCATCATAAAATTGTTGTTGAACTAACAATCAAGCCCCATGAACACTAGTGAGTTTTGGTCCATTTTGAGGAGTTTCGGGTGTGATCGTATTTTGATTACTAAAATTGATTGATTTATAGTTTTAGAACATTATTTTGTTGTACAGGAATAAAGCTTACTGATTAAGTAATTTTAAATTTATTTAAGACTTTAACTTTTTATCAAACAACACTTTTAGATTTGTTGTTGATGGGTCCATCAAATCTTATGTAAGAAAATTCTACTTTGATAGAAAAAGCATTATCAACTATTTTTCATGAATATATAAAGTGGATGATTAAGATTGCTGTAATTTTACTTTTTAAAAATATTATTCATTTGAAAATATATTAAAATAATTTTTTTTATTTTTTATATCAGTATATCAAAACTATTGAAAAAACATTATAAAAACATTAATCTAATATTTTTTCAAGCTAAATACTTTTTTAAAACGCATATAAACATAGTTTCAACCGTAATATTAAATAGCCTCAAATATTGTTTAGTATCGTGGTTGTTTTTGTTTTTTTTTAACCATAAAGAAAAGACTATTTAGTTTGCAAAATATCTTTTATTTTTTTACATTAGATCTCATGTATAATTGCGTTTAAAATTTTAATTTTATAGAAGCTAAAATAACATGTTTTTTTTTTATTTTTGAAGATTTATTTTTTATTTATTTTACAAGAAAAAATTCATCTCATTATAATTTTAACTGAATATATTTTCTTAAATTACAACAGTAAAAATTACCCAAATATCAAATACAGATAACCAGTTCTCCTAACTCAAAAATTTTATCTTTGTATTACATACTACAAAACTCTTTTCAAGATTAATAGTTGCTATCCTCACATCATACAAAACACTTTTCAAGATTAATAATTGCTATCCTCACTTGATATTTTAAGAGAGTAATGGGACACCACAAGCATCTACATCAATCAAAATGTGATAGATAGAAGAACTTGAACACTAAAAAGAAAGCATTAATAGTTTAAGGACTGAAATGAAATAACCAAGATAATTACAACACTGAATTGTCACTCCAAGAAAAGCAAGCTTCTTTGTGACTACAAATAAAAGGATATCCTCCTAATGGAAGACGTTATCATCGAAAACAACGGAGAAACCCACTTGCCATTTTCATTGTTCTTTACTCTCTTCCTCTCCTTCTTCATCGTCTACTGCTATGTAGTACCATTTTTGGAACTTACCTTTTGTTATCTGCATTTGTTATTATAATGATTACTTGTCGAAGGCGTTTATGGTAGCGTGCTAGCTGCTCATCCTCTGCAAGGGAGAGGAATAATGTTGTTTGCTTGGATTAAGCTCAAAAGCAATCCAAACACTTCTTAATTCAACTTTCTCTGGGAGACACTCAAAGTTAATCTCAGCTTTTGTTAATTATTAAGAGGGAAAATATAGCATTGGAGATAAGGGAAGAAGTTGGTTGATAGTAAGCAAAGTATGGTTTTTTCTTAGCTCCTTTTGTTTACTGTTTGTGTTGATTTTTTCTTTTGGGTTCTGATGTGTGAAATAGTTGTTGAATTTGTGACCCAGATGGAAAGAAAATGTTTAATTTGGAGATTAGTTTGATGTTTGATTAGGATTGGTTTAAAGTTGGCTGATTTGCTTTGTAAGTATCAAAAGGATGAGTGTTTCTTTTTAAATCTTGCTTGAAAATTTGTTATCTTTTTATGTAAAGGAGTGTTTTTCATTGAAAGGAACTGTTGGATGTTAAATATAGTAGTTCAGTTTTTGATGTGTTTTGAGATTTTCTTGAAAAGTTGTTGATTTTTTTATGTTTTTGACAAGGGTTTTTGTTTTTGTTTTGGTTTTTTTGTTGAAGGTATCAATGGCAACGCTAGGAGATATAGCGGTTTCGGGGGCTTTAAATCTACTGGGTGCTTTCATTTTCTTATTGGCATTTGCAATCTTGAGGATACAACCTTTCAATGATAGGGTTTACTTTCCAAAATGGTATCTCAAGGGCTTAAGAAGCAGTGCCTCGCACTCGGGGGCTTTTGCTCGCAGGATTGTGAATTTAGACTTTAGATCGTATACCCGGTTTTTAAATTGGATGCCTGAAGCGCTTAAAATGCCTGAGCCTGAGCTTATTGATCATGCAGGATTGGATTCAGCGGTTTACTTGCGAATTTACTTGATGGGGTAATGCTGTTGTACTGGTGTATGTTAATCTTTGTTTTCCTATGCTTAATTTTTTATCAAAGGGTATGTGCTGTACGGTGTCATACCTCTATTGCAAATGGTAGTGAGATTTTATTATGTTGGTGCCGATTTCAAAAAGAAAGGGTGGCTAAATACTGTTATTATCCTTTGAACATGTTAGAACAACTATATTTTTGTAAAATGTTTGTCGTTTGTTATTGTGCACTGAGCTAGTTTTTGTTGCTTATGCAGACTTAAAATTTTTGTGCCTATAGCGTTCCTTGCTTGGGCTATCCTGGTGCCAGTTAATTACACCAATGATACTCTAGAGAAAGCCCAGCTGGTGTCCAATGTAACTGCTAGTGACATTGACAAGCTTTCAATTTCCAATGTTCCACTTAAATCACAAAGGTACGAAGCCATCAATCATTGCTAGCTTCTGCTACCTTGCCATCTCTGAGCATTCATGAATTCTTGATATATTCAGATATATTGATCACAATTCTCTTACTTTATAAATGATTCGGTATCTGTAGAATGTTTATTGATTGCTTATTTACCAAAAAACAAGAGTAACTGTTTCTCCAAAAGACAATCATGTGGTCTTGTTTTTTTTTTTTTTTTTTTTTTTGTATTATCCTACATCTTCTACTTCCAGGAATATCTGCTCCCTTACCTTTTCATTTTACACCAATAATTATGTTAATTGCACTGCAGATTTTGGGCTCATATAGTGATGGCCTATGCCTTTACTTTCTGGACATGCTACGTGTTGCTGAAGGAGTATGAGAAAGTTGCTTCAATGAGGTTGCAATTTCTTTCCTCAGAAGGACGCCGTCCAGATCAATTCACTGTAAGATGAACTATTTTCCTTATTGATTTATTCCTTTATCAAACCTTTTTCTCTCAATCTTGAGCTTGTTTCCCTCCATTTCCATTTCTATATATATATATATATGCCTTAAGTGAAATATTTCCAAAATGGGAAGCAGTTCTTAGACCTAAAAAAGTTGGGCAGAATTTGTCTGTGTAACAGTCAATCTCAGATTGCCTAATGTTGTAGTACAAAATTTCAATTCTAGTTTACCCATTGTATCAGCTTTTCTCTATCCTTCTCTCCTTCAAGAAACTTGAATAATAATTGCTTACACTTCACAGGTCCTTGTTAGGAATGTACCTCCGGATCCAGATGAATCTGTCAGTGAGCTTGTGGAGCACTTTTTCCTAGTGAATCATCCACATCATTATCTCATTCATCAGGTATGTTTTTGCTCAAGCAGAATTTATAGTGTAAATATCTTTGGTAGAAAGCTATGAATTTTATTGATCATATCAAGGAATAGTCTGCATCAGTCTTGTTGTGCAAATTATTGAAAACCATTTGTTAGAATGTGTATTGTGGGCAGGGCATCATGCGGGTCAATTGTGTGCTAATGACACTAGAAAAATTATATATCATTATGGGACATTTGTTGGTATGCATTTTGATCATAGCTTTTCCTTCTGTGCATATGCAAGCCAGCTTCCATATGTAAACTGTTCCCTCAGCAATTGCTTATTCCTATCATGTTCTTATCTTAGTTTTTTCTTCAGTGGTTTTGATTGTGTATTGTGAAACTTAATTATTTTAATTGTGTTATGTGCTGTTTTTTTATCATAGAATTGAAAAGGTGTTATTCCATGAGTTGTTTGTGAGATTTGAAATGTTGCAAACCTTAACGTTTAATTGATTTAAGTGACTAAATTTCCTTGTTTCTATTTATGGATTTGTAACCAGTTGACATTCCCTATAGGACATAGAGACTTCATTTTTTTTTCTAAATAGACATTTAACAGAGGATTGCACAAATAAACTACTTTGAATTTTCTTGTCTTTTGACTCAGAAAAATGATAAAAAAAAGAAGAAGAGAAACTTGGATTTTTTTTTATTTGCTGAACTAAGAATGTGCACCTCTTTGTTATCATATAAGTATGCTGTGTAAATATTTATTGCTGGTGTGATTTGTGGGAAATGTTCTTGGACATAAAGAACACTTCCTATTTTCTTGACAAGTTGAGTGCTGCAGCCCATAGTAGCTTTTCATCATTTGGATTAAATAGCAAGGGATAGGGAAAAGGTTTGGTAGTTGAGGAGGCAACATGTGGATCTCATATGGTCTATTGAGTGGCTTTAAATGGACTATTTACTTAATGGAATATTTAAATAAACCCTGGCTTTTATTATACTCCTGAAATTCTAGGATAGTATGTACTTCAATTTTTTTAATCCTTGAACTATGCATGCTTGGTCAAAAAATTTGGCTTTGTGAATATTTTTACGATTTAAAATTTTTAATGTAGGTGGTGTGCAACGCAAACAAACTAGCCAGTTTGGTCAAGAAGAAGAAAAGTAAGCAGAACTGGCTTGACTACTACCAACTCAAGTATGACAGGAATCAATCACAGCGGCCTCTTAAGAAAGTACTTCTCAAAATTCAATCCGATATATCTTAAGTAGTTGTTGCCTCATGTCCGAATCTAATGTCTATTACTTTTGCCTAAACCCCAATTACGGTTTTAACCTCAAACTTTACTTTTCTTTGCTGTTCAGACTGGTTTCCTTGGGCTTTGGGGTGAAAAAGTGGATGCAATTGATCATCACATATCAGAGATTAAGAAACTGTCAGAAGAAGTAAGCCCCTAGCTTCAATAATTTCTTATCTAAATTCCCCCATCTTTCAAAAAGTTTGAATTATTGTTTTGTTAGTTATTCATAAGTATATAAATCTGCAACTTCTTGTTCAAAAAAGCAAAACCATTGTTCAAATGAGTTAGAGATGCTGCTTTACCAATTACTAATCGAATCACCCCTCTGATCTGGGTCATGTATCATTCTGGTATAATTCAGATAGAAGAGGAGAGGGAAAAGGTTTTAAAGGATCCAAAGTCTATAATGCCGGCAGCATTTGTTTCATTTAAGACTCGATGGGGTGCAGCTGTTTGTGCACAAACTCAACAATCAAGAAATCCGACTTTGTGGTTAACGGAGTGGGCTCCTGAGCCGCGTGATGTATATTGGGAAAACTTGGCCATTCCATACATGTCACTCTCTGTTAGGAGGCTGATAATTGGAGTTGCATTCTTTTTCCTTACTTTCTTTTTCATGATACCTATTGCATCTGTGCAAGCTCTAGCAAGCATTGAGGGAATCGAGAAAAAAGCCCCTTTTCTGAAGCCCATTATTGAAATGTAAGTTTTCTTTCTTTCACCACAGTGCCTTCTAACTTAAATGCAAGATTTCTTTGTTAGAAATTATCAACTGTTTATTTTTTATGCAGAAAATTTATCAAATCCGTTATCCAAGGTTTTCTACCTGGCATTGCATTGAAGCTCTTCCTAATCTTCCTGCCAACAATTTTAATGATCATGTCTAAATTTGAAGGCTTCCTATCTATATCATCTTTGGAAAGGAGATCAGCTACAAGATATTATATTTTCCTCATTATCAATGTATTCCTTGGGAGCATACTCGCTGGGGCCGCATTTGAACAGCTAAATTCTTTTATCAATCAGTCTGCTAATGAGTACGTTATTCTCACATATCTATCAAGTATTTATTAGGGTGTAAGCATTTTTCATAGAATTTGGTTGCATTAGGATGAATGGCACTATATACTGTAAGATCCAACCATTGTCGGTAGTGTTAATGCTTAGTGAGAGATGTTATTCTCATGGCATGTGCCTTAAAAGGATTTCCAACAACTTACATTTTATTAATTCTCCCACCAATGATTCAATTTTATCTCACTTTTCATTGATCCAGAATCCTATTATCCTGAGATGAAACTCTAGGATCTAAGTCAATATGTTTTTCATCTTTATTGCCTACAACTTCCATCAAGTGTTATAATTGTTTTCTCCTTTGTTTTGCTCATTTCTTCGTTTGTGTATGGCAGAATTCCTAAAACAATAGGTGTAGCTGTTCCATTGAAAGCAACTTTCTTCATAACCTATATAATGGTTGATGGTTGGGCTGGAATAGCTGGAGAAGTTCTAATGCTGAAACCACTGATACTCTACCACTTGAAAAATTTCTTTCTGGTGAAGACAGAAAAAGACAGGGAAGAGGCAATGGATCCTGGCAGTCTTGGTTTTAACACCGGCGAACCCCGCATTCAATTATATTTTCTGCTAGGTCTTGTATATGCAACAGTGACACCTGTTCTCCTTCCATTCATAATTATTTTCTTTGCCTTCGCCTATGTAGTGTTCCGTCATCAGGTAAATAATTGATACCTTTGGTTAAATGATGTTCCATCAAAGGACAATTCTATTGTGTATGGTTAATGTCTTGTCAACTAAATGATCAAAACCTGCAATTTAATCCAAGTTTGAAGATGTTCTGGGCCAGGGCATTACAACTAGATAGTATATTTGTAGCACAATCATATGCTTTGTCCTTGGTCATGTGTATTCACAGTTTCCCTATGTTTACACCTTGGCAGATCATAAATGTTTACAACCAAGAGTATGAAAGTGGTGCGGCATTCTGGCCTGATGTCCATGGGCGTGTTATTACTGCATTAGTAATCTCACAGCTGGCTCTGCTGGGACTGATGAGTACAAAAGAAGCTGCGCAGTCAGCACCATTTCTCATTGCTCTTCCTGTACTCACTATATGGTTCCATGGGTTCTGCAACGGACGCCACAAATCTGCTTTTGTCAAATATCCATTACAGGTGTGTTGGTGTCTGCATATTCTGGAGTTTACACTTCTCATTCTCTGTTGATTTTTATGTGCTTCCTTGTTTGCTCTCAATTGATTCTCCTGCATAACACTAATAACTTCTGTGAGAATATGCAATGCCTAGCTGTGTTGATGACATTGTTTGTTTACTGTTGTGAAAAGCTTGATTTGATGATAATGGAGGAAGAGAAAGAGGAAAAATTCAACCACTTTCTTTTCAAATTATAGAATTTTTGAGGTTAGCAACACTTGCATTACCAAAATAACTTCTTCAAGGATCTACAAACTCCTTACAAGATTTATAATCGGAGATTGTCCAAGCATTAGAGAGTTGCCAGAGTGCATTGGTACTTTAAAGAACTTCAAACGTTGAAGAAGCTGTTTTGGTAATGCAAGTGTTGCTGGTAACCTTGGAAACGTTACAATCTGAAGGGAAATTGGTTGAATTTTTTCCTCTTTCTCTTCTTCTATTATCATCAAATCAAGCTTGTCACAATGATAAATAGACAATTCCTCCATTGCAGTTAGGTATTTCATGTTTCGTGGCAAAGAGATCAAGCTTTTGCATAAAAAAAATAAGCAATTTCTTATAAGCAGTTCTAGGTAGTTGATACTACCTAGTTTAGGTTCCCTAACATAATGCTTTTCAATTGAATTCAAGATGTTTGATTAATTGATTTGCTAATGAAGAATTTATTTAGTGTTAGAAATTTGTTTTAAAAGACATGGTTAGTGGGCATGTTTGAGGTCAAATTAAAAGTGTGGTCTACTTACTTTTAGGGTTAAGATTGTTGAAAATTATTCTCCAACAAAAATACTTTAACATAAAATATTAACATTTTTTAAAAACCAGTTTTGGATTAATGAAAAATTAATCTCAAAGAACTATTGGTTGACATATTTTGTAAACTTAAAAACTCTCGGTTTCACATTACAAGATTCACATGTGGCTTATGTAGTGGTAAATTGAATAGTTGCTTTTAAAGGGGATATGTTTTAGGCTAAGTGAGCTTTTGGGTTTTAGCTACCCATGTTCGCTCGGGATGGGATCGGGCTTAAGATTTGAGTTTAATGTAAAATAATTTTTTTGGCCAATAAAGAATTATTTGTTGTTATCCTATGAATAAATAGCAATTCTTTCGGTCATTCTAGAGCTTAAGTTCAATTTTTTTGTAGAGAGATTTTGAGTTTGTTTTCCTATTTCATGGACCTTGTTTATATAGTGCAACTTTGAAATCAAGGCAAAACAATGGAAATTATTTTTCTTAAAGTCATTCTAGAGCTTAAGTTCAAGTTTTTCATAGAGAGTTTTTGAGTCAGTTTTTCTAGTTCATAGACCTTGTTTATAGTGCAACTTTACAATCAATCCGTTTACACCAAGTGACGAGGAATAAAATTTTAAGAATAAAGAATACAATCCTTGTTAGCAAAGTAATTTGCATTTCTTTCTAAATGTTTCAACAAGTATACTTGACATTCTATTTAAGATATTCAATATATATTGCTTTGTCTATTAGATTGTGGTTTTAATCTTTAAACTTGTGAAGTTAGTGTGCAATTTTATGTTTGTGCTCCAACATATTTAGGTAAATTGGTTAAACCAACTTTTAGTAATTTATTTTTAGTTTGTTTATCACCATGTCAAGTAACTAAATAGAATCAACATATACACGATCTACAATTAGATTAGAGCAAAATGACTCAAAAGCGGAGACTACTAATCTTGTCTTGAACTCTGATTTAGGAAGCAATGATGAAAGATACCCTGGAACGAGCAAGGGATCCAAACTTTAATTTGAAAGCATACCTTCAGGATGCCTATATTCATCCTGTTTTCAAAGGTGGTGATGATGATGAAGACGATGATCTGAGCAAAAAATTGGAAACCGAGAGTGTCCTAGTGCCTACAAAACGCCAATCACGAAAAAATACACCAGCACCAAGCAAAATCAGCGGGGCATCCTCGCCATCGTTGTTTGAGGTAGTTAAAAATGGAGATCCTTAAAAAAAACAGATTGCTAAATATGACACATACATGACAACACCTTTCTGTACATTTGAAACGATCCATTACCAGTAGACAGTGGCGACTTTGTAAATTAAACGAGTCAAGAACTTTCTGTAGAGGGCAAAGGAAGAAGGGCCAGGTGAAACTCCTTACAGGAAATCATGTTCTGGGTTTTATGGCATTGAGGGCTCTTCAAACTTCAAAGAGATGTAGATTAATGAGAGCATTGTAAAAGGTAGATATTGTGTATGTGAATTTTTCATGATTGGTTTGTACAACTACACGTATTCATATTTATTGTCCTAATCAACGATGATATCCCTTGTATCTACGCATAGCTAGGGCTATTCCATACTTTGCTGCATTGCCCTCTGATATTATACAAATGTTACCCCGCAACATGGCACACCTATTCATTAGCTCAATAAGCACATATTCTCACAACAAGAAGGCAATGTAACCACCTATAAGACGTATCCCAATTCTCAAATGAACCTTCTCTAAGAAGGTGCACGCTCTCTTGCAAATATTTCTTTGTTTCTTACTTCAGCCTCGATCCACTCGAACCGCTGAGGGCCGAGGGCTTGGTTTCGACCTCTAAAAGATAGGAAAAGACTTTATATTTCTTTTTGAAGAGTAAGTAGGAAACTTAAATGGTTAGCTAAGTGATACTTTGATGGGACAACCTTGTACAATTTGAAGACTGATAAGTAATCTCAACCATAATTCATCAATTGATTTACACTCATCTCCAGTTCTTTCACTTGAAGTCAAAGAAAAAGACCTAAACTTTAACAAACAAATCCACTTGCCATTTGTCGACCTTCATCACAAAGTGGAGCAATGGAGAGGAGTAGAAGAATGGAATGGCGCGTAATGGAAAGAAGAGATGAACCAAGAAGAAGAAAGAGGCTTTAAAATTTTGAATTACCGATATATTTGACTGTTGCAAGAATTGTAATAGCCACGTCTTGGCCAGAGGTAGAGGAGTGAGTGAGCTTGTCTTTCTTCCAAAATTAGCTTTTTTCTGGTGAATCATCCAGATCATTATCTCTCTCACCAGGTATGTTCCTGCTCAAACTGAATTTATATTGTAAATAATCTTTGGTAGAAAGCTGTTAAGAAATCTTTTGATTGGAAATTTTCACTTCTGCTAGTTCTAGAATATAAATTTTTAATGCAGGTGATGTGCAATGCTAACAATCTAGCCAGCTTGGTCAAGAAGAAGGAAAGCAAACAGAACTGGCTTGACTACTACCAAAACAAGTATTCCAGGAATCAATCGCAGAGGCCTTAGATGAAGGTACTTCTCGAAATGCAACCTGATATATCTTAAGAAGCTACTGCCTCATGTCCAAATCAACTGAATACTGCTTTTTCTTTCACCAAATTTCAGTTTTGACCTCAATTTTTACTCTTCTCTGCTGTTTCAGACTGGCTTTCTTGGGCTTTGGGGGGCAAAAGTGGATGCAATTGATCATCATGTGTCGGAAATTGAGAAACTGTCAAAAGAAGTCCCTATCTTCATTTTCTTATCTAAACTCCATAATGATTCCAAAACTTTGAGCCACTTAGTTGTTTTTTAGCATATATATCTAGCTTCTTACTGCAAAAAAAACTAGTATATGAAGTTTATTAGTCCCTTTTAAGCTTTTTGTTTCCCATTCACTATTTGCATAGTGCATCACCACTCTATTTTGATATGATGGATGGTTCTGTTATTATTCAGATAGCAGAAGATAGGGAAAAGATTTTAAATGATCCGAATTCTATCATGCCAGCTGCATTCGTTTCGTTCAAGACTCGATGGGGTGCAGCGTTTTGTGCACAAACTCAACAATCAAGAAATCCAACTTTGTGGTTAACAGAGTGGGCTCCTGAGCCTCGCGATGTGTATTGGGAAAACTTAGCCATTCCATATGTGTCACTTTCTGTTAGGAGGCTGATAGTTGGAGTTTCATTCTTTTTTCTTGCCTTCTTATTCTTGATCCCTATTGCATTTGTACAATCTCTAGCAAGCATTGAGGGAATTGAGAAAAACCTTCCCCTTTTGAAGCCTGTTATTGAAATGTGAGTTTCCTTTCATCACAATGCTTTATCACTTAGTTGCAAGATTCCCTTCTTAGAAATTACTGATTGCTTCTTTTTTTTTATGCAGAGAATTTATCAAATCAGTTGCCCAAGGATTTCTACCTGGGATTGCACTGAAACTCTTTCTCACCTTCCTGCCGACAGTATTGATGATGATGTCTAAATTGGAAGGCTTCATGTCTCTATCATCTTTGGAAAGGATATCAGCAATGAGATATTACATTTTCATCATTATTGATGTGTTCCTTGGAAGCATACTCACCGGGGCTGTGTTCGAACAGCTAAATTCTTTTATCAATCAGTCATCAGTCTGCTAGCAAGTATGTTATTCTCAGAATTCTGTTCATACTCTACCCTCAACATTTCCTCTACAATTTCAGTGAAGTGTTTTCTTTATTTATGTATTTCTTGCACATTCCCTATGTGCAGAATTCCTGAAACAATCAGTGTAGCTATTCCAATGAAAGCAACTTTCTTCATAACCTATTTAATGGTTGATGGATGGGCTGGAATGGCTGGAGAAATTCTAATGCTGAAACCACTGATAATTTACCACTTGAAGAATATCTTTTTGGTGAAGACTGAGAAAGACAGGCAAGAGGCAATGGATGCTGGTAGTCTTGGTTTCAACACCAGCGAAACCCGTATGCAGTTATATTTTCTGTTGGGGCTTGTAAACGCAGCAGTCACGCCTATTCTCCTTCCATTTATAGTTATTTTCTTCAGCTTTTCTTATGTAGTGTTCCGTCATCAGGTAAGGATTCCATCCTTTTGGTTTGTTACAGAGTCATATATAAAACTATTTTTAAGACCTCACGTAGGTTAATCTGTCATGGTAACAATGCCTTAATAACCAAGTGCTTAGGATTTTGAATCTCACCATCTCAATTTGTACTTATGCAGATCATAAATGTTTACAACCAAGAGTATGAAAGTGGCGCCGTGTTCTGGCCTTCTGTCCATGGGCGTATTATTACTGCACTAGTAATCTCACAGCTGCTTATGATGGGACTGTTGAGTACAAAGCAAGCTTCCCAGTCAACACCATTTGCCATTGCTCTTCCTGTACTCACTATATGATTCCATATCTTCTGCAACATCCGCTACAGATCTGCATTTGTCACATATCCATTGCAGGTTTGTGACTGTTTGCATATAGCAGAGTTGATACGTTTCTTGTCAGTTCAAGTATTGATTTATTCTGTAAATCCCCTTTTAGTTTCCATTGATTTTCCTGCATAATGCTCATCATTTCTTATATCCATCTGAAATTATTATAGGAGATGTCAAGATAGAATTACCTATTGCTAGCATTTGACACACGAAAAAAAAGGTTGTGCGTGTCTATAACTAGTTGTAGACAATTGATTCTATCATGATGCTTGTCAAATAATCTTGTGGAATCGCAAAAGGATCCATATAACCTCCCCCAACTAGTTCAGGATTAAGGCTTTGCTGTTGTTGATGAAATTCAAGCATTTATGCGCTAATGAGGAGATGATTTGGGTCAAAACAAAATGAGTCAAATGCTGCAGAATACTAATGCTGTCTTGGGTTCTGGTTTTTCAGGAAGCAATGATGAAAGATACCCTGGAACGATCAAGTTCTCTGAACTTTAATTTCAAATCCTACCTTCAGAATGCATATATCCATCCAGTTTTCAAAGGTGATGATGATGATTGTGCCGAGTATCTGAGCGAAAAGTTAGAAACTGATAGTGACAGTGTTTTAGTGCCTACAGTTCGCCAATCGCAAAGAAATACACCAGCAATAAGAAGTAGATCATCCTCACCGGCTTTATCCGATGAAGATAGAACAGTAGAGCCTGAAGTATGAAACTTACAAGCCAACATCTCCTTGCATGGCATATTGCAATGACATTAGACAGCTAGATTAGGCATTACCTTTGTGTATTTTTCTCTGCTTTTAGCCTTTGAGCATCCCACGTGATGATCATTCATAATATATACAACAAAAATACTTAAATTATATAATTTATTAGGTTGGTCCAACAAACTATTACTTTAATTAAGTTAATCAAGTTATATAATATGAGGAAAATTTAATGATGATCAAGGAATAATTAGTGATATCATGTTAATTATTTTCTAAGTCTAAAGGAAATAAACACAAAAAATAAAATTTATGATCCACCAAAAGTGATAAAAATATCTCCACCTAAAATTTGTTTTTCCAACCTTGTATCTTTTTTCTAAAAAAAATAAATTTAAAAAATAATTAATAGGATATCAACAGTATAAAATTTCTCATAATCCATCTAGTTTTTCTTTTCTTTTCTTTTCTTTTCTTTTCTTTTTCAACAATGTAATCCAATAAACTAAAAACAAGATAGGTTTAGTGGTTTAAATATTTTTTTTATTTTTTAAAATTAAATTTTCTTAAATTACAAGAAGAAAAGATATTTGATTTATAAATTGTAATAAAAAAAATATACTTTAACTTCGTCATAGATTAAACAGATTAACCATATTAATTTAAATCAATCAAATCGCTTTACTGTTTAACTTAAAATAATATTATTTTAAATTTAAAAAAAATTAAATTTTAATAAAGTTAAAAATATCATAAATTTATCGCCACAAAGCTTAAATTCAATTTAGGTTAACTCTCATGTTTTTTATACTTAGGGTGTGTTTAATATTGCGTTTCAGAAGCACTTTTAAAAAAAATTAAATTTTTTTACTTTTTTTACTTTAAATTAATATTTTTTTTGATATTTTCAGATCATTTTAATGTGTTAATATCAAAAAAAAATTTTAAAAAAATAAAAAATATTATTTTAATATATTTTAAAATAAAAAACACTTTAACAAAATAATCAATATCATTCTTCCACACAAATTCTTCATCTAGTCGGTGTGATCATGTCTTATTAATTTACTAGGCGAAGTCAAATTTAATAACAGCCGAAAGATCAGCGTAATCTGAGTTTTTAAATATTATCAATTTTTGTGCAAAAGGATTTCTTAGGGAACTGGATACCATCTGTGTAAAAACCTCTTAAACTGTGTGTCTTGATGTGACTTAACACAGATTTCCACGCATCTAAATGCCCTTGACTTGCGGGTACAATTTACAAGCAACAGTTCCTTGACACGCAAGGTTTTGTTTTAATTCCTAAGATCAAGGAATATTAATATTAATTAATTATAACTATTTAATATTGTTTTCTAAATTAAATACACCTTTAATCCTTCCTTGATAGAATCCATTGAACTGGGATCTCTGTAGATTTGGCAATATTGGAGGGATCCTTTCCTTTTTCATAGAAATATTAAGTATTTAAATCGCTTTCTAATTATTATTTTTTCTTATCAAATGTTTTAATATTTAACCTTGCTATGATCTAAAAATTTAACGTAAATGATAAGCATGTCCTCTTTTTTTTTTTCGATTTCAATTTAAAAAAATATAATACATACAAACATATATGTGATATATGTGGTGGAAAAATTCTTTGAAGATAAAAAAAGGAGAGTTGAAAATAATAAATTCAATTAAAATAAGACCATACCATCATTAAATATAGTGCCTCACAGCAACTTATAAAATTAATATATGCTTAAATTGGCACGTGAAATCGTGGTCTAGCGAGGAAAAAACTTGTTTCTTTTCTCTGCACCTGCATTCGATTCTCTTTGTACATGTCTATCATTCTCGTGGTGCCTTACATGTCCACTGGGATTGCAGGATGTTCAGTGAACACGGAAATTAGTTGTGGTACGCGTAAGTTAACCTGGACATCCCGGGTTATCAAAAATATATATATATATATATATTCACCTAAACTGTCTGTCAATGTTAAATTAATGCCCCACAACAACCCTATGATCCAAACCAACCAAGAAAAATCTGCCAACTACATGCTAGGTCGTCCATCAATGTATTGCCGAGTTGATTTATTATTTTAGCAATGTTGTTTTTACTTTATAATTTTTTTAAAAAAAAATGAAGATATAGACAATTAAATACATAAAATAAAAATTGGTTAAATTTTTATTTATAAATACAAACCCTTAATTTTCCATTACCTTCCATTTACATGGCTATGCTTAGCCTAATATAACAATCCAAACCACAAAAGGAAAATCTAATGCCTTACTAAGCAAAACTATCAAAAATCTTATCTGGTATACAAAGTTTTTAAACAGATTGGATTCATGAATTATAAAAGTTAACTTTGATAAATTTAGATAAAATAAAACTATATTATTTTAAAAAATCAATTTTGACTAACTTTATTAGTTTATGGATAGACATCTCACATAAACGTCTCTTTTATCTAATGTAATTTAAAATTAATATTAGATTTTTGATAAATCATCGAGCTAATAAAGGTCATGTCGGATTTGATAATATCTTTTTTATTTCATCACTCATAAATAATTCATTGTTGATCAATTCCAATGTAGGAGCCAACTGAATAGCCAAAACCAAAAAAACTATACTTTTACCTATTATTTTTAATTTTAACAATTTTAGCAGGTAGCTATATGAATAGCTAAAATGTATTTTTTTTATTTTGAAATGTTATTTCTACACTTCATTGTAGAACAGTCAAAAGCAAGAGAAAGTATATATACCCGAGCCAACATATATTTTCTTTATTTTCCTCTTTAAAATCAGAACAAAAAAAAAAACCTGCAAATCTCAAAGTCTTTGTGTCTTAATTTTAAAATTTAAAATTTTAATAGTAATATATAAAACTAAATTTAAAAAATATTTATATAAATAAATTTAAACTTAAATTTATATCTTTTAACTTTCATATTACTTTATTAATTTTATATTTAATTTTATAAATTACTCATATTAATTATATATTTAATAACATCATGATTATATTATATAAAAAAATAACTAAATTAGTTATATAATTATATTAAAATTAGTTTAATATAAAATATATTAAAATATAATTGGTTTTTTAAAATGATTTTTTATCATTAAAATTGAAATGCATATAAATAAAAAATTATATTTATATTATTTAAAAAATTATTTTATTAATTTAACTCTTTAATATAGCATCTCCAATTGGAGATGCTATTACTATATGAAACCAAAAAGGCCAAGAAGAAATAAAAATAAAAAGACCAAAACAGCGAGCGTTAGAGAAGCAGTCCCTTTGTTTCGAAGGGAATTTGCATCTCTTTCGTCATCATCTTCTTCTTCTATATCAACAAAAACAAAATCTTTATTACATTGTTTTCCTCTTCTATCAAACACTCCCGTATACACCCCAATACTCATTCACCTAACCATAAAGTCATCAGCTTTTTCATTTTTTTCTCAATACAGAATAAAGAAACACAGAATCTGATTCTCTTTGGTTTTAGTTTTTTACTTGATGATCAGGTTAGTTTCAAAATTCTGTCTTTTTTTGTGTTTGAATGGTTGGTCTTCTGCTGATCTTGGTATTGGATATGTAACTTTTTTCTGTGGTTTTGATTGGATTAGAATGGTGGGTTTTGATTGGATTTCTGTATGCTTATGCAATTCTGTGTTTCTATGATTTCAATTTTGTTTTTCTGTTTATGGGGTTTTGTTTTTTATGCTGTTTTAGCTGACTTGACTCCAAGTCAAGT
>Ga0307517_10006896_pt1 | contig 16712 bp, 25 predicted proteins | sample 23_EM_MG_FD_194515 | JGI IMG/M metagenome (GOLD analysis project Ga0307517, IMG submission 194515) | Populus trichocarpa ectomycorrhiza microbial communities from riparian zone in the Pacific Northwest, United States - 23_EM | ecosystem: Host-associated > Plants > Roots > Unclassified | place... | reverse complement strand
AAAGTGTGGGAGGGTTAATGCAACAGCGCGACATAGAAAGCCGTGAACCCAAGGGCCTCAGGACTGCTGGAAGGATCGCAGGTAAAGTTGCTAGCGGGGTTTCTCTTGGCGCAACGTGAGCTTCCTCTTTTTGAGAGGAAAATTATAAGCTAATCAATACTCCGAAGTGTGGGAGGGTTGATGCAACAGCGCGACATCGAAAGCCGTGAACCCAAGGGCCTCAGGACTGCTGGAAGGATTGCAGGAAAAGTTGCCAGCGGGGTTTCTCTTGGTGCAACGTGAGCTTCCCTTTTTTGAGAGAGAGGGACAACTATAGGCTAATCAATATTCCAAAGTGTGGGAGGGTTAATGCAACAGCGTGACCTCGAAAGCCGTGAGCCAAGAATTACAAGTAGCCAAATTACAGCAGCCGGTCAAATCGCACACAAAATCAAGAGTGGTGTCGAATTTTGTGCTACGTAGGTTTGTTGTGCGGTTAAAGGGATTTTAAAACATTGATGCATGTTTCAGCGTTGGCCCCATGTTGCACAGGAACAAGCGGGACTTTGACGAATTAGATGCCCGGCGCATCTCCGGCGCTACCCTCCGTAAAGTTGGGGGTGGTATAGCTGGTGCCGCTGGCTTTGCCGGAACGTAAGTAGTTGGCTATTATATGGGTTAGAGGTACTAAAATACTGTGGCTTCCAGCGTGGCTGCCATGAACAGCCGCCCACAGCAGCGAGATCTCGAGGATTCCGACTTTCTCGAGGCCCGACGTGTATCTGGTGCTACTCTTCGAAAAGTTGGGGGTGGTATAGCTGGTGCCGCTGGCTTTGCCGGAACGTAAGCAATTGGTTATTGGATGGGTTATCGGTACTAAAAGTCTATTTCTTCGAGCGTGGCTGCCATGAACAGCCGCCCGCAGCAACGAGATCTCGAGGATTCCGATTATCTCGAGGCCCGCCGTCTGTCCGGCGCTATTCTTCGAAAAGTTGGGGGTGGTGTAGCTGGCGCCGTTGGCTTTGCCGGAACGTAAGTAATTGTTTCTTGGATCAGTTATCGGTACTAAAAGTCTGTGTCTTCCAGCGTGGCTGCCATGAACACCCGCCCACAGCAACGCGAATTTGCTGACTTTGAGACCCGCGAGTACGGTGATTTCGATGAACTTGACTAAAATGTAGGCAGTATATCAAAAGTAGGATATTGAGCATAGAGAAATTTTACTTTTCTCTTGACTCGAGTTCATAAGCTTTCACCGTTTGGCGCCTTAACTTGAGAAATTCAGTTTCCCACGACCTCGCTTGAAATCCTGAAGGTCGTCCCTGCCGAACCAACGTTACACAGATCCCTTCCGATTGCTTAAATGAAAAGTGTCCTTTTACTATCCCTACCGCGGATGGAAATGTTTACAATTTCCAAGACGCACTGGGATTTTCGGATTCAGGGGTGGAATTTCATTTTTACTTGGTCTTGAATCAATCTTGCATGTCGTGGGGGTGTAGATAGAAATTCGATAGCTGCAAGAGGTGCAGGCTTGTGCGAGAAATCTGAGGAGGAATCGATTGTCTTCTTAACCTACATATACGAATAACAGGCCTTAGCCACAAGCCGCAATGACTTCGACGCGACTTGAGCGCTTGACGAGTTTGTGCTGTACCATCGAATCGATCTCTGTGCCCCTCGCTAGGAGCCTGAGTGCGAACTGTCTGTCCCGGGAGCATCAAACGGTCCGGAGTTTTAGTAAATATATAAGTGAAATGCGTATATTACCTCAAAGTCGAACTTGAACACACTGACCTTCTCAATCTTATTTACGCTGGTTAAGCATGTATTATAATTACCCGGCCTCCTTGTCATTCTGTTGCCCCTTGCGATTATGTATCACTAAAAACGAGAAGAATCCAGGGTATCTTCCAAGGCTTGAGACTCTCAGTGTCGTTTCAATAAACGCCACTGCTAACTTGTTCAATTCATTCGCGTGGGGATGGTTGTTCCACCAGATCAACACAACTGGTATGTACAAGTAGATATATTTTTGACCCCCCCTCGATCTGGCTTCAACAACCAGGATGTATGTACGTACATCTTCGGTGGAGAAAGGTCAGGTGGGTGATGTATAAACGAAGAATGAGAGTAGTGCCAGAGAAGGCAATACTTCATTAATTAATTAAAGTGACAGCGACCCCCTGAATATGGAAACCGGGAGTGGTAAGCCTCCCAAAGGCTTTGCCAAACAATTTCGGAGCAACATCCCGTACATTGTTTGACTCCGACGAGGTAATGGACCTCAAACACCTCTTCAAAAAAATTATTTTGTTATTTGTTGCATAATTCTGAGTGAGATCTGCCGTATACAGGTAGTGTTCGCAACCTAACGTAACAAGTCTGCAAAAATTGAAGTGACATTGAATAATCTGCCTTCAAAGCAAAGTTTGTGCTACGAATCATGGCTAATCTTAGGCTGAATGCTCAATAGATTCTCAATATCTAGGTAGTCTTTTCGATAACGCTATCAGAATCTTGATCTGGCCGGCGGTTTGACCGATCCGGATTCTGCACATGACTATTCTGTTTGAGGCGTTGAAATCAACGTTACACTTGTGTTACCTGTCGCCTTTGTACAAGAAGTATCCCATGTATGTGACCTCTTTTTCCTTGCGCATCGGCCTGGAAGGCTTGATAGTGCATCCACCTGCGGAAGGGACCGCCAGTCGCTTCGAGACATACGTACTCACTGCATCTTTTTAGTTATTTTGCCATTCTAGTAAATGAACCCTCGAGGCCGCAGTTGTCAATGTGATGCTTGGGCCCACACCAGGAACCGCATTGCCTTAGCAAAAGCTACAGGACTGAAGGTAAGCCTCATTTCTATAGGTATATTGTACTGACTTTCCATTCAACTCATAGCCCACCTTTCAGCCCGAAATGATGCACGATTGGACGAACACAGTGTTATGGGGTCAAGGTAAGCTTATATTGAGTATCAACATGTCGTATACTAATGACCTACACCCTAGCATTGGCTCTCGAACTCTCCAAATTCTCAAGTCCCCCTTGACTCCCCACTCCTTCGCCCTTTGCTCGAATTCTGGAGGATGAAATCATGAAGTAGAATGGTATGTCAACGTTGCAACTATTTCCATGAGAAACACTTACCAAACGATCGTCACCGCCCATAAGCTCATCCTCAATGCCCTCCGTCGTCGCCCAACCACAAAGCTGACTACACCAGAGTCTGATACGGCCCAACATTCTCGAGGTATCCAACTGAGAGGTGCAGAGCGGGATAGAAAGCTTCAGAACATCCTGGTAAGCCCGAATTCCATGTAGTATGATGAGATATGCTTACCTGAGTCTTTCTACAGCCCCTCCGCGTCATCAACACCCAATCCTGCCCTGTGTCCGTTTTCAATACAAGCGGACAGAGGCCTCGCTTTCTGCAATATCCGGCTGTGCAGAGCTGCGGGATGGCCAAGGGAACATGTCGGAACGTCGGAACAGCGCAAAACGCGAGGATAGACTTACCAAGGCGAGGCAGTTGGCAATCTTCTGCTCAGAATGGCCGAGTAAGTTTGTATCTCGAGTCATGCAATACTTCACGCTTACCTGCTCTTCTTTCCAGCCTGATCTCGTCGTCGACATCACAACCCGCCTATCCCTCTGCTTGGACCCGTCACAATCGCCCGCCCACCTTATCGCCCTCGCCATCTTCAACACCGAACCAGCTCAGTGATGAACAGCGACCTCAACTATTTCCAGTCGAGGCCCAACGTTCTTTGGATGCAGATCGACGTTTTGTGGAGTAGGATGGGCTGGCAGAACGTTCTCCGGATGCCGATAAGTGTTTTGCGGGGTAGACTGGGCTGGGATGAGGCTCAGAAAGTTGCAGGAATACACGAAGAAGGAGAAAGAAACTTACCAGAGGGAGAGTACGAGCTACCACCTCGCAAGAACTCTGCACACGATGCCAAGGTAAGTCCACCTTCCAAAAACGACAATGAAAAATAATCAGGTACTCATCATCTTCTCTGCAGCCCCAGCTCCTCCTCCCCCTCGTCATCGATGTGTTACCCCACCCATGCATCCGTCCTGTGCACGCAAACCCCAAAATGACCCCACCCGCTTTCAACACCTCCGTTGTCGACGTCGACGCCAGCCCTGAATGAACACCATTGTTGCTCGAAAACATTGTATACTCGTGGACACATTACAGTAGAGATAAACTAAGGGCTGATGTACTTATACTGAAACTTTTTTAAGATGTTAATGAGCTGGTATTTTAAATTGAATCTGGGCATACGAGACTATATGATTTCTAGAATTTTACTACGAGTTCAAGTTTAATCTAACGTACCAAGTGTGTACTTTTTAGGCCGATGTATTTTCAGCATTGAGTGCTTTTAGTTCGAACCACTGACACCAGCGGTTACCTTTGCACATATGTTCTGCTGGGAATTTCGCAAATGCTTCTCCAAGGTTGCCGTCGCCAAAAAGACTGGAGCCCAGGTCCGGTTTCGTCATAATCTGAGGGTCGGTAAGAATAGTCCCAAACCCTAGGATTCAAGACATATCAGATCAAGCCTGAGTCAAAATGATATTCAAAGATGAGCTTACCCTGGAAATCGGAGATATATGCTGTTCCGTGAGTAATCTGGTATTGAACATGTTGGACAAACATGAGGAATTCAGCAAGGTGGTAGTCTGGATCATCGCGCTCGAGTATCGTGGTCGCGTCTGCATTATTCATGTACTTGACGAAGTCAGCTGGACTACCAGGCAACATTTCTTCCAAAAGATAGGTTGCACGTTGCGTTGATGGCTTTCCTGCTGGGGTCTTCTCCAAGGGCTTCGTGACAACAGCAACGCCTGCTTCAACGAAGCGGAAGGTAGGAATCTTTTCCCAAAAATCTACCCCTCCGAGTCTGGGAGAGTTGGCGATTTTCCGAGCATAGTCCAAGATGAACTCATATGCAAACTCGAGAAGGGCATTTGCCCAGACAAGAAGCTTTGCCTCTCCTGTTACAGAATGTTGCTCATCTGCGACTGTGTAGCGAGAAACAGGGACTGCAGTGCTGTCACTTCGAAGACCGGCTCGTTGTTTTGAAACTGGCTTGACATTGAGGAAGGGGCGTTTCAGGGCTACAGCCAACTTATCAGTGCCGCGACTTCCAAGACCGAGTAAAGGTCTTGAATTGTCGAATTCCAAGGTAGCGCGATTTGCCGTCTTGAACGTCCCCTTTCCAATCCTTCCGTCTGGATTGTAAATGAGATGAGCACAGAAGTGAGTCGCAGTTGGGGAGCTGTCAATAATGATGACTTGTGTTGGGGCTGCCATAAGTTCCTGGAATGTGAAATTGGGAAGAGGGAAGGAGCGAATCTCCTCCGAGACAAATGTTGTAGCTGTTCAGATTCAAATTAATCACAGGAACCAAAACAAAAATGGCAGAGTCGGGCCTACACACCACTAATATCCCTCTTCTTGCTGTTTTCGCCACCTTCCTGTAACCCACGTCGAATCGAATCCGGATCTAAGGTGACAAAGGGTTTTGGAGAACTGGTACGTGCTGATGCAAAAGACACACGAGCTTTGGGTGCCGGTTGTGGCTGAGTAACTGAACGTCGAGCTTGGGCGGGATCAGGAGCATCAACATCTATAACCTCGTGTCGTTCCCCAGTGCTAGACTTGGCAGTTGATTTGGAAGTGCCTTTCTCTGACCCGGGCTGCCAATCCGTATCCCAATCGTTGTTTTGGCGGTGCTCGGAAGTGGTCTGGCTTCGTGAACTCTGATTTGCAGATCGAAGCTTTTTCTTAGGTATGACAGGTGACACTGCTTCCGGTTCAAAATCTGTCGACTTGGCTAATGGCTTGCGCTTGACTGGCTTGACTGCAGCGGCTCTATCATGAGCATCGTTCAGCTTGTTGATTCAATCATACAGCTATTAGATTCTCGTCAGCATCAGCCACAATGCAAGAGGCCATTTTACGCACATCCCGGTCTGCCTGAACACCAATGTTATCCCAAACATCTCTCTGGAAGACCAATCCAAATAACTGAGGTGGCGGCGAAGTGAAAGTTGGAGTTGGATCATGTTTCTTCTTGGACGGTTTGAGAAAACGGTTTGCGAAATACGCCAGCGGGTTCTGTTGATCAGCCATGACCTCTTTCCAGATTCCTTTCGTAGTTTCCCGTACAACCATTGTGTTGATGTCAAATACGACCGCTCGGCAGAATACCTGAAGCGGGCCCATTACTTTTTGCTTGATTTGATGGATCAGGTCAATGTCCAAAATTGATGAATGAACTTCAAGAGTCTCGAAAATTTGCTTTCAAAAAATGAGCTTAGGAAACTTTATAATCACACTAAGATGCCTACCGGGACAATGACTGCATGACCTTTATTGTCAACGAAAGGCTCATACACTGATAGATTGAGCAATACGGTTCCTCCCGGAGTTGCATTGAGGATGCCTCGATAGGCTCGGTGCGACCATTCGTGGGTTTGTTGACCATGATAAGCATGAGCCGCGGAATAGCCACTAATCTGCGGAGTTGGCACAGTAGAACTTGAAGAATGAGCGTGTTGCGCATAGTCAAAGAGCGGAGCTGAGACTATTGGACCTGGAGCTGCCAAAGTTGATCGAGAGAAAACCGGCGGCGGAAGCATAGACCTTCCGATGGCAGTGACACGGCCAAAGGGTGTGTGAGCTCCTGGGATTACAAAATGAGAATCACAGAGAAAACAGCAAGAAATAAAACATACCCTGCCGTTGCGATTCATTGACACTTTGCCGGATGGCATTTATATCTGGACGTGAGGCACTGGCAGAGTGCTCAGATCGAGTGGTAGCAGAGGCACTGGCACCGGCCACGGCTGTCTTGCGGACAACTGTCCTTTTTTGGCCACGATAATGAAGGAAGCAACCCTTGCAGCACCACCTTCCCAGGCCATGGGTAATGCCGTTCTTGTCTGGTTTGGGAGCGACATAGAAGCGATTCTGGCCTGCCGCAATAACACCACCAGATTCGCATGTGGCCCGCTCGCACTCCACATCCTTTTCAGCAAGTACGTGCTGCGTAAATTCTGCCTGTATTTCCTCCATCACGATTAAAGGTTGAGAGGAAGCAAGATGAGTATGCGATGTGTGCATTCCAGTTCTGCACGCTCGACTAAATTTCAATCTAGATAAGACTCGGCGATATCAGTTGGATCACTGATCTTCACCTTGATCTCAGCAGTGTTGCCGCGGTGTCCTCACTCTTTGGATATCCGCTGGCTGAATATGCCTCAACAAAACCAACATAAACCACTGCGTAAGCTATTTTCTAGCTCAAATAATATTTTAATAGTAGTAACACATCTACCCAGCTCCGTTGGATGATGTAGGGCCTCACATTCTGAAATATTGGAAGATGCGAAAAAACGACCATGAAATATTGAATCTCCTTCTAACGAAGCATATCGATACTCAGATACACGGTCTCGGGTATGTTCCAACCTTTATAATTTGAATTGAATAATGCCACTAATAATATTTGAATATAGTCTATCATCATTCAAAAAAATGCGCAAAAGCATGGGTTTGGAGCGAGCACGAAGTCAAAAACATACACTTGAAACATTACAAGGCCCAATTTCTGAGCTTAGAAAGAAGTTTCCGATGGCGGGGGCTTGTGAGATGACCAGCCTTCTTTTCCATGAGAAAGGGATGTCTGTTTCTCGGTCAGTCTGTTTTGAGATGTGTTTTGCCCAGTACCTAACAAAATCTGAAACAGGGACTTGGTTGTTTTATACTTCCGTACTTTTGAGAAGGCATTGGTCAAGCAGAGAAAGGCCGGACGCTTAAAGCGGCGCAGATTTTGGGCAGCAGGGGTAAATGACATGGTGACCATTGATCAGCACGATAAATGGCAGCGGTTTGGGTTACGTCTCCACACCGGGTCAGATCCCTTTCCCGGGGCAATTCACTGGGTGAAGATCTGGTGGACAAATAGGAATCCGAAGCTTATAGCGTCGTATCATCTTGAACATATCAAACGAACTGGATGTAAGTTCCTTTGTCTTTGGAATTCTAGACGGGTTAGGCTCATTTGTTTCACAAGATATGCCCTTGATTTCGCAAAGTGACCCTGGCTCAGAGAACTACGGAATTGCAAACGTTCAAAGTGTTTTGCGGCAATGGCATGACCCAAGTCTGGCAGGGACTATCCAACATTGCTGGATGCGTCAGAAGAAGAATGTGAAGCCAGAGATTACTTGGTCGTAGTGTTTGAAAGTCCAGTTACAAGACTGGAAAAAGACCGAGACCGGACCGGACCGAGACCGATCAGGACCGGAAATTCGCAAGACCGATGAAGACCGTAACCACGGTCCGGTCTTCGGTCCATCAACATTTTGGAAAATAAAAGACCGACCAAAGACCGGTCTTAGCGGTCTCAACCGGTCTTTTTTAGCATATTTGTAGTTCAACGTTCAACGTTTCAGAATGTCTTTTTCTTTACTTTCAAAATTTAATTTTTTTTAAAGAGCGACAAGACAGAAATACGACAACAAACAGCGCGTGGCGTCTGTCACATTTCCAGAAAAAACAGCGAAACATATCTTCCAACATCATACATGACCATCACTACTCGAACACTTGCCCGAGGCGTTCCACCAAGGCTCCACCAACCCAAGCCTACTAAGGCCAGCCGTGCGAAGGCTGCCAAAACCAATAAAAAGGACCAGAAAAGGGTTGCAGATGATAGTGACGAAGATGAGTCAAGTGACGAGTCAGAGCCGAGAGTAAAGAAAAAACGGCGCACCACTGGCAAGCAAAGGCTTGAAGTATCAGATGATGACGTGGAGTTTGTTGAAGATGACGCTGAGCCAGCAGAGAAGGACGTTGAAGATGTTGATATTGGATCTGGTGTTGGTGACGAACTTCAATGTGATGAACAGGAGGTTAGCGCAGACTGTTTATTGTGGCAGGCATAGACTCACTCAATCCCAGGGCGATGGCCTTAACGATGACCAACGTGGGGCCGACCTTGAAACACAGCCTGTAAAAAAGGACTTAACGTTGGACCTCCTCATGATAATGTCCGACAAAGTTACCGTGAAGTTCAAATTAGGGGAAGATAACTACGTGACGGAAGTAGGGCGTTGGTGTAAGATTTGCAAGTAAGTCTTCATATGACAAATATATGAAACGACGGGTTACTTACTATAGTTAAGGATCGACGAACAATTTATCAAGTTAAATGGAAAGCGCAAGGCTTTCCATAAAGGAGGGAACTCGTCTTGCCGCCTACATATCCGTCAGCATTATCCTCTTTACAAAGAGAGGTGTGAAAAAGAAAAGATACTGGTCAATCATTGGGCCATTCCACGAATCATTTGGAAAGCGATGGAGGAAGAAAAAGAGGCCGAGATGAGGGGCCGGACGACGAAGAAACAACAACAGCAACAGCTGGACTTCAAGACGGTGACGGGGCCACGAGATTTTACAAGAGAAGGTGTCCTCCATGCAGTAGGAAGGCTCATCGCAACTAATGATCAAGTGAGTCATCAGTACATATTATTCATATCACAGAAATAATCGATAACGCACCTGTAGCCGCTCGCACTCGCCGATAATCTCGCATTTCGAAACGCACTTGTTTCCATGAGGCCAAAAGCAACTACGTCCGACCTTCCAACCACTTACGACGTGAAGGTGTTTCTTCACAACCAATTTGTCAAGCGCATGCAGAAGGTGAAGGGAGAAATAACCGTAAGCGAATTGCCACGTCATAATCGCAGAAAACTTGACATTTACCTGAGTACTAGGTGGCTCCCGGAAAAGTCTCAGTCACTGCAGATGGGTGGTCGGCTGACACCACAAAGGCGGGGTTCCTTGGTATGACCGCGCATTGGATTGAGGTGAAGGAACAGAAGTGGAAGATGAGAGCTGAGGTGATCGCGTTCAAGGCTTTATCAGGCGCACATAGTGGGGAGAACTTAGGGAGATACGCCGTGGGATTGCTCGACCGTGTTGGCATAATGGACAAGAAAAGATCAAAGGCATGCCCATTTACGTCGTATCACATCACCATCAATCTGATTATCAATTCGGTTAGCTCTATACAGCGACATTAGATAACACCGGTAATAATAACACAACCTGCAAGACTATACAGGATATCCATGCTCGGAGAGGCCTTCCCCCGTGGAATAGTGACGAACAGCAATTACCGTATGTTTATTTGCCATTCACAATTTCCTCCTTCTGAAGAATCCTCCTGTAGTTGCTTGGGACATGTGATAAACCTCGGGAACGTTGATGTCATGTCCCACATCACGAAGATTGCGGCTGTCGAAAATTCGACAGCTATCTGGGAATACGATCCCACACGCTCCGACAACCGTGTTCTAGGCGGTTCACTTGATGTGATTGCCGCAATCCGTACGCTCGCTATCAAGGTAAGAATGTTTCAATGCCTGAAATTCACATTCACACGTCAAACTAATAATGTACCTTTAGATTCAGGCATCTGGGCAACGTATCGAATATTTCCAGAGTACCCAGCTCCATTGTGGACTCCCTGAAGCCGTGAAAATTTCTTTACACAGCAATGTTCGATGGGGAACGGCCTTCAACATGCTTCACCAAGCAAACCACCTTCGCCAAGTGAGTCTCACCATTTTTCCTGTTCGATTTGGTAATAAGAATCTTCGTTAGCCTATTGGATTATTTTTGACATCGGCGGATGAGAAGTACGGGCCCATCACCACGTTACGCCGCGATAACCGTCTCGTGAAGCATATCCCCTGGTCTGCATTCAAATTGGGTGAACAGGATTGGCTCAGAGTGGTTGATGCACGCGACATACTCGGGGTAAGTCATCAAATTTATTCTTAATCCGGGTACAAAGACCTGACCCAATCCGTTAGGACTCGAATCGAATTCAACAGTACTTCTCCTCTGAAAAGGAACCAACCCTCTGGCGAGCACTTCCGGCGCTCGAAGAGCTTCAAACAGCATGGGAGAAAAAGCGCGATGCACCAAGATATGCCTTATACAAGGAGGCCCTTACCCATGGCCTCGAAAAGCTCGGAAAGTATTATTCGAAGCTGGACGAGAAGCCTAGTTTCGTATTAGCACTCGGTAAGCACCCTGGCTCATTTGGTTGGTTCATATTAACGGACACCTTTGCAGTACTTCATCCCTACTACAAGCTTGCCTACATCAAAATGTCGTGGGGCGGCGAGGAAGAGCAAGACGCTGCAATTGCAGCAGGGAATCCTCATGCTAAGAACTGGCATGATGAGGCCAGACAACTCGTTGAGAGAACGGTACGTCGTACAGTAATTGTGGAACAAGAGATTATAGTACTAACTGCCTATAAAACAGATGGCCGCGTATTATAAAAATCGCCCCTCAACTGCTCCCATTGTCCCCTCTGCGAATGCTTCCTCTGCCACGTCCACATCGACATCGGCTCCGGGTCATGGTATGTCGGAATTCGACAAGCACCGTGAAACATTGCTTTCGGACGACTTAGAAGAAGGGTGGGCCTCGGAACTACGCCGCTACCTTAACACGATGCAACGAGATGTTAAAAAGGACACGGATATTGTTGAATGGTGGCAGGTACGCACTGTCATCTGTCTGTATCCCTCATCTACTAATCCGAGCTCTGTAGGACCATGCCCTATTGTTTCCTACACTCGCGCGGATTGCACTCGATGTCCTCCCATCTCAAGCTTCGTCTGTGCCATGTGAACGGTTGTTTTCGGGCACCAAGCAGATCGCAGATGACCGCCGTTCGCGGCTGGGTTCCAAACAATTCGAAGAACTTGCGATCATGGGATCTGCGTGGGGACCTGAGCTCTACGATTTCGCTGCTTGGAACGCAGCCGAAGTTGAGGAGGTTATGCTCGACTACGAGGAAATGCTTCTTGATGACGTTGACGCTTTCGAGTGGGAAAAGGAGTTGGATTCCGACAGCTTTGAGCTTGAACTGTAGTATTGTAGTATATTATGTCTCATTCTTTATCCCTATAAGACCGGTCTGGACTGGTTATGAACCGGTCTCAACCGTAACCGATTAAGACCGGTCTTGAAACCGCAAAAAGACCGAGACCGACTGGTGTAGACCGGTCTTTAGCGGTTCAGTCCGGTCTTGGTCACTTTTTAATTTACGAAGACCGGTCTCGGTCTCGGTCCAAGCCCCTCGAGGGCAAAAGACCGGACCGGACCGGACTTTCAAACACTACTTGGTCGCAGTTGCGTTGCCGCTTTACGCCAGGGTTTGAGAATATCCTTGAGAGAGGAGTGGCGGAGGGCTGGTACGATATAAACCAACCAATTGATGCGTGAGTCAGATTTACCTCGAGGTTAAATGTCTAATTTACAGTGATTTGGACAGTCTTGCCTTCCGTTGGCTATTTATTCCATGGCTTCAGGAGGAGCTAAACGCATGGGTAGAGCGATACAATAATTCACGCAAGAGGGCAGACCGGAACAAGATCCTCCCTCATGGTGTCCCGAATGATATCTGTGCATTCCCTGAGAGGTTTGGAGCACTGGACTTTAAAGTAAGTATTCACATTCTTCACGAAGTTTTACAATATCTTGCTGAGGGAAGTCATAATCAAGGTCAAGGTTGAGCAAGAAGCGATCGACTACGCGGAACAGCTCTATGCACCACCTGATGATCCTGTATTTGAGCTAGTTCCTCCAACTTTTGCTCATTATGCACAATTAATGTACAACGACATGGGCAATCCCGTCATTGCAGGAGAAAATGTTTGGGATATATACCGTGGGCTCGTCCAGCACCTGGAGTACTTGCAGAATGCAATGGATTATGCGGACTACATAGATTGCATTGACCAATGGGAGGTGAACGAAAGCTTGATAGCAGCAGTTGACGAAGAGGAGCCACCATATCCTTTGATTGATGGCTTGGATCTGCGAGGTGGTTATGAGAATCCTCGTGAAGATGGGGCGGTCTATCTGGGTGGTGTCAATGGAGGAGATGGCCTCGGTATGTTCTTGGATTCTAATGATTTGATGATTCATACTAAAAGAACATAGACAGTGACCTGGTTGACAGACTAAATGAACTGGACGACGACGATGGGGATTTTGAGCTGGAAATTGCTGCTGACTTTACCGATGATGAAGCACCTGATTCCGATGAGATTGACGAATGGTAGAACCTCGGCTATACAATTTAAAATACAAAGATTTACTATTTACCTGAACGGAGAATATGTTTTGAAAGAAACGAGTCTCCAAGTTGCCGGAAACCCAACAAAAAAGGCCATGACACGAAGCTGGGGATTAAAACTGTTCTAGTATGGTGTCATACCGAAAAGCCTGTGACAGTGGTGCTGTAGGTACTAACACGGTGCTGGTGCTTGCACGCTTAAGGATAACTAGGAGCATAGAAGTATTAACAATTACACACCTTTTGTCCGCGCAAGCTGGACGTTGGCTATGACTCTCTCATCTGTTGGACCTCCGTCGTCATCTTCATCATCAACATTCACAACTTCCGGAGACCCGCGATCGGGTGGCAGCATCTCACATGCAATAAAAATCCACACGCACACCGGCCAGCTTGTCCACCCATTGGTTTGTGATCAGCATTTGCCCCAATGCCAAGTTGAGAAATGCAGAAATGCATTTAACGACATCCGGGTGCAACAACCCGTGAATAGCTGGCAAGTAGACCTTGTAATCCAAAGTTAGTAATGTTATCGATAACAATGAAAGCAGGGAATACCTTTATGAGAGCCTTCGAATCGTCTCCGGTCCATTGCTTGAACCGACGGCCTTGTTTGAGGTGACGTAGCTCAGGAAACTTGAATGCCGGAGTGGCTGCCAACCTGAACCATAAATTAAATGTCAGTTATCGTAAGATATATTGTGATAGTAACTGCACCTTCGGTCAATTCATCCAGTGTTGTCATTGACGCCGTCTGACAGCGGGGCCCAACACTACCATGTTTCATCAGTGACATTGCCCAAAGTTCCAGGAGGTAGTCGATGTTGCCCTGCAACATCTCCTCTTTGCGATAAAGATAATCCGCAACCTTGAATTGTAGCTCGTCTTCGAATGACGTCCAGTCTCCAAAAGGCGCAGTAGGGTGAGGTGGTGGTGGAGTTCCAGGCGGCAGATATTGGCCATTTTCATTGCAAGGTCGCCCTAAAAATGTTTAAGTCAATCAAACCAATCCCTGAAAGTGAAAGGGAAAATACGAACCATTAAGAAACAGGACCGTGTCCGCTGGCAGTCTGCTCCCATCGTGCCATTCCTGGACTCATTCAGGCTGCTCCATCCCATCTTTTTGACTATCCATCTCGCTGTCATGTTGGTAAAGGATCAGAGGTGTGGCAACAAGAATGAAAGAATGGGGCTTACCGGCAACGACGACGAAAAATACGGTTGACGCACATCAAGACTTGCTGCAGAGACTTTGCCTGCAAGAATAGCGATAAGACCAGGTTTCAGATGCAATAAATAACACAATAAACCAAACCGAATTATGGCAATGGCGGGCTGCCTGGCCTTCCGAGCAACTGACGAGATAGAATAAGTCAAGACCATAAGCGCTGAACATAAATTGACGCACCTATCATCCTTTCATCAGCCATCCGTGTACAGCTGAGCAGAAGGCGATGCTCCGCAATTGGTGACTGTGGACTCGAGGGTTCATTTGTGAGAATCACAAAATACCTAAGAAAGATGCAGTGAGAGTGAGTACTTATGTCTTGAGGCGACTGGTGGGTGCACTATCACGCCTTCCAGGCTGATGTGCAAGGAAAAACATGTCACTTACGAAGGCTAGTTCTTATAGGAACACGACAGGTAACACAAATGTAACGTTGAAATCATCTCTGGGCCTTGAAGTCGAACGCGTCAACAGCGTGGTCACGTGTACTCCCCAGGTCAGCAGAACCGCACAAAGCGTTATCAATTTATCAGTTGCGATGCACAAAACACTACATACATACTGTGAACCTCACTGACATTCACACCAAGAGAGTCATGATTCATCCCACAAAGTTTGCTTTGAATATTCAATATTACTTCTAGTGTTGCAGACCATATACATTAGGTTGCGAACACTACCTATGCGCGGCAATTCAAGCAACAAATAACAAAATAATTTTTTTGAAGAGGTGTTCGAGGTCCATTACCTCGTCGGAGTCAAACAACGTACGGGATGTTGCTCCGGAATTGTTTGGCAAAGCCTTTGGGAGGCTTACCACTCCCGGTTTCCATACCTGAATGCCTTCGTCGAATCATTGTCAGTGGGGCGCTTCGAAATTCGAATCTGATGGGCCTCAAATGGGGGTGAGTGGATTTTTCTTTTTTAAAGACGCTTATCGCTCGTCTTCATTCTGCCATGATATCCGCTATTCTCCGACACGGCCTCCTGCAGAGGGGGGTTCTGCCTCTTTATAAGAAAATATGGGGCACGCCTACCAACGCGATAGCTGGTTTTTGCAGCATAGTTCCATCTACAATGGCGTCCAAAATCAGTACGTTCTTTTTAACTCGTCAAGGAATGGTGAAATGAACTCTATTTTTTCTCTAGACAAACAACCCAAATACGGCAACGTCAACAACAGTGGTTCATTCTGCATTGCCAGGTTATTCACGCATCGCTCAATATCGTTGTATCACAGCGCTCCCAGACGGTTACAAACCACCCGAGATCGCCCTTTTTGAATCCAACCCGGACAAACCTGAAAGCGAAACCGAAGTCCAGGTGGTCGTCACCGTCCCACCACGCATAGTAGGCCAACCCCCCGACCCGGACGGACACACCGAGTGGATCGTCCTCGGGAAGACGATGCAGAGATTTCTGGGTGATCCAGCCCGATGCCCATTTCAGCCTGTGCCCAAGCCTTCGAGAGGAAGTGGGCAACTTGCCTACATCATAAAGTCCACGCCGACAATGGGAAAAGGTATGTTCGCGAGGCGGAATATCAAGATGGGCGAGATTATCTTCGCAGAACGTCCGCTACTGATCCGTCCTGGCGCCTTCTCCCCACCGCCGTCGGAGATGAAGCAAGAGGCGGAATTGAGGAAATATTCACATGAAGACATGGAAAGAGTGTTTTTGCTTGAAGGGGAACGACAGCTTGCGGTAGCGCTGGGGAGGATGGATCCCGAGAGGACGAAGAAGTTTTTGGGGTTGACGAACGCCCATAAGGAGGATGAGGATGGAACTGGGCCACTTTCTGGAATCGCGCGCACGAATATGTATGGATGTTGGGAGTTGTGGGATGGGGACGCCGGGCCAAGCTTTCGGGAGGTATACGGCATGGTGTGCGATGTTGGATCGCGGATTAATCACAGGTTAGACTCCGGATCCTTCAACGATGTTTGAAATCTGTACTAACTACTTGTCAACATATGTAGCTGCCAACCAAACACGACACAATTTTTTAGTATCCGCTCATTTTCGGCGGTCTTTATGGCTAGTCGCGACATTAAAGCCGGGGAACAACTATTTTACACCTACTGCGATGTCTTGAGTACGGCCGCCGAACGCAAACTATCACTCGCGCGCTATGGCATCAATTGCACTTGCGCGGCCTGTGCCAATGCCACCCCTGAAACAGATGCGCTTCGCAGGACTTTCGGGGCCCGCGTCCGTTCATACTTCTATTGTACTGCAGCCTGGCACTCCAACGGTGACTCTCCCAACGACTCTACGCTCAAGGAAATGTTCGAGTTCCAGAAGGA
>Ga0307517_10006895_pt1 | contig 16712 bp, 7 predicted proteins | sample 23_EM_MG_FD_194515 | JGI IMG/M metagenome (GOLD analysis project Ga0307517, IMG submission 194515) | Populus trichocarpa ectomycorrhiza microbial communities from riparian zone in the Pacific Northwest, United States - 23_EM | ecosystem: Host-associated > Plants > Roots > Unclassified | place... | reverse complement strand
ATATTAGCGAAGTAAATCTAAAAGAAATGTTTAGTTAATGTTTGTCTCTTATTTGACCAAAGCATAACATCACAAAAAAATACCTATTTTTCTCGTTATAAGTAACTTCAATCAATAATTTTATCTTGTATTTCTTATAAAAGTGAGTCATCAATACTTATCAATGGACAACAATATTTAAACCCCTTAATTGCAACTCCAGATGCCTAAAATACTCTTATAAATAATGTTTTATTGTCATCAATCATTTTATGATCCCACTTGACAACTATACTTGGATTTGATTCTATAATAGCTTAATAAAACTCTAAGCAACATTTGAAAGGACTCCTTATATGAACCAAATAATTGTTTTAATACTTTTTGTTTAGTTGTTCATGCCTTATGGTATAAGACATCACACAAAAAAATTCTTATATATGGCAACTTGAATGGTAGAGATGTAAATACTTATTTCATCTTTGACAGTGGTCATCATCACATTATTGATAAGTCTTAGTCAATATGATGATGACCTCGCATAACAATTGAGTTGATACATGTATGAGGTTCTTTGAATCAGAATTCTTGTGATGCCCCCATGTAAATACAATTGGCATGTCGGTTCATATATATACTATAATTGCATATAAGTTATGGTTGAACGTTGCATCTTATATTATAATGAATTCTTTATATATCACCGCTTAACTACAGAAATTAATTCATACTTGGTTTGAAAAGTTTGTCCAACCTCCAACTCATTAGTTAAGCTTGAATTCTTACAACTTAAAGCCAAATCATTACATATCGTTTGAGCAACCCCACTAACATCCTCAAATTCAACAATGAAAAGTCCTATGAATTGGCTTATTAGCTCAACTAACTCATCATCCCCAACTATGTCGTCACATTATTGTCATCTTCGTCATCACTTAGTTCAGAGTTATCATAACAATATAAAACAATTGTCATACCCAATCGTGCTTTCATATCTATAATTTCTTATGTCAATGTTAGATTCATTGCATCACCATTGATCCTATTGATCCTAGACAAACTAACTGCATGTGATGCTTATATAGTCCTTTGAGTGTAACTTGGGTTCAAATTGAACTCCATAGTAGAAAGGTTTTCTTGTTAAGTATATTATTCAAGTAGAGCTTTAAAATTTGCAACTCATTTTCTATGGCCAACTCAACCATTGAATTTAAATTTTCATCATTAGAACTTGGCACACCAACATAATGATTTAGACACACCCTCATATTACATCCTCAAAATAATGTCAACTTCAATTTCAAAACAAATCCCACTCAAAGCCTTCATATATTAACATTTTTAGTTCATTATAAGTGATACCAATAGAAATATTGACATTAGTACCACTATAATAACATAATAATTTCTAAACCCTAACATAATCAACAAGATCATAATTCATAAAAATTTATTCCTAAATAACATTATTTATCAACTCAATTGGTATAATTTTAAGCTAATTAAAATAATTTATAGTTAATTTAACTAAAATCATCAAATTCCTAAACTAACAAAAAAAAAATCACAACCATATCATAATCAACAAAAACCTAACTCATCAATTTCTCCCCAATAATGTAATTTATCAACCAATTGATGTATTTTATAATTAATTAACATAATTTATAGTAAATTTAATTAAAACCAACAAAACCCTAAACTAACACAAAAAACACTCTAACCTGAACCCTAACATAATCACAAATTAGCACAAAAAAATTAAATTAATAAAGGAGGAAGGTAGATTATACCTGAAATTACTGAAACAAAGAAGATGTGAGTAGTGGTGGTGGCAGTGGTACTTGTTATCAGGAGTAAAGGAAGAGGGGGATGGGATGCAATGGGAAGAGAGGTGTTCTGTCACGCGCATGCAACCCACACTATATGCTATTTTGCCAGATCATTTTACAAGAACAAAATCTCTTGCCATAAAAACTAAAAAAAAGCAAATAGTTCAAAACAAACTGACGGTACTCCTTGAAAACACATAACCAAGGAATAGTAGATAAAAATCAACGCAATTGTTGAGGTAATAATTCCAACTAGATTCAAAAGTTTGTATGTCAAACATTCAATTTTCTTGCTACAGACTAGTAATGGTTGTTAATGGCACAATGACCTAATCATCATCCAAAGACTGAACCGGTGAAGGCTGTTTAATGGTACACACTAGTTAGCTGATCCAGCAGCTTACCAACTCAATCAGTGGGCACATCCGTTATATTTTTTACATGTAATTTTTCTATTTTTTTAGCAAAATAAATTCATAAAATAAACAAATATGAAAAGTCGACAGTCCAATGGATTCTCATTTCCATTCCCTCTGTTATTTTCAATGGTCAAAACAATGTCGCATGTTTAGTACATGACTAATTCCTTTTTTCTATTTCTATTTTGTGAAAAAAAAAATAATAACAAATACATTGATGGAATAATATACATGCCGAGGTTGCAAAAATAACTACAAGAGGGACCGTCCTCTGTAACACCTAAAAACAACAAAGCTAGGCACACAAACCAGAATCAATCTGATGGGAGAACAGTAAGGTAGTAGGGATATCCCAGGCTTGTCCCTGAAGACTGTATTCTCTCTCCTCCACTTTCATGATCGTTAACTGGTAGAAGATTCCAATTCAAAACATAGTTTGACAAATCATATGTACCAGGGGAGAACACGCATATTTGAAGAGGAATTTCTGTTGTGGATAGCGGCTTGATTTGGACTCCGGTTGAGCTTGACCCAGACCAGATGAATGGAGAGACACTTTCTGGTAATAGTGACTTTCGAACATGGTTTCTGAGTGCATCAGATTCGATTTTACTGTCCTTTGCTAGAGACACATCATGCCACCCAACTTGGTTTCCAGAAGCTTCATCACTCAGCTGATCACTAATGCTGGTGGAATCAAGGGTCTTTAAGATTATAGATGCAAGAGCATTCGATGAGTTGTAGATAGTCATCCTAAAATTTATTTCGCAAAATGAAGAAGAAAAGTCGTGATGTCTGGTTCGAGGTCCATCAACTACCCATGATATTGGACTTGTGCTCGCAGTGCTGTAAATGGAAATAATAATTAACAACTAGATGATTGAAGAACGTACAGAAAAAACAGAACAGCCACTGCAAACCAGAAGCGCTTTTGTATATTCTTGCCTGCAATGACATGCATGATGAGAAAAGACATGATGTGCGTCTGCAACTCCAGGCTGAGAATTGCTTTTTAGTGGCCGAGAGATCAAAATAAAGTCCACTGCATTTTCAGCTTCCTGATACATACAAAAACAGAAGGCTCAAAATGACCAATAACGAAACAAAGGCAGTGCAAGGAAATGAGATGACTGATCACAACCGAACATAAAATATTAACTGCCACTATTGTTGCTTACCTGCAACTTTGATTAAACAGAGCACCCAAAACAAAATAACAAAATCCTAGGCTTGACACTTACTACAGCTTGTAAAGGATGTCCAAAGTTGTCACTCAGAATTTTGACCAAAAAAAAACAAGGTGGCTGTGCAGCTGTGTTGGTGGTCTAGGTGGTGATAGTGATGAAAATGCTGACAGTACCAAAAACAGCCACCGCATTTGATTGTCATTCGGATATTACCAACCTGATTAGAAATTCCATGCTGCAACCTTTCATAATCGTGGAAACCAGCCAAAGGTGATTTGGATGTATCAAAAGGAGCTCCTTTGCTACCATCAGGAACCAAACTTACATTGCTTCCAATGTGAGGGAAAAGAGATGAGGTACTTTCTTCAGTACTTAATGATTTCCTACAACTCTGAAGACGAAGAATAATTTAATTGATCAGCTTAAAATGCGTAGCATAATTAGGTGAAATTTAAAGGGCCATGAAAATGAATTTACAGGGCATTGGCAAAACACAATAGGAAATATTATCCATGTACAAGTTAGCAGTAAGCACATCAAGCTTCGCACTAAACAACAGAACAAGGAAATAGAAGAAGATAGGAAGAAAGAAACGTTTAATCTGAGAGAAAGGAAGAGGTAAAAGGTCAAAAGGCAAGGGAAGGGCAATTTCAAAAATGCTTAACCTGAAAATGCAGATTCTTGTACCAACCTTGAGCACAAAGAAACATGAAAATGCTTGGCCAGCAATTAGAGATTGTGAAGGGAAGATTGTATCGATGGGTTGAAGCAGAGAAATTTCCCAGTGGCTTCCAATGGTTGATAGCTGATTAACCTGGATGCTCTCTGAGTTAGTTTTGTTGACAACATCCATGTGCACAAGGAACTCTTGCAATCTTGACGGATAGGGACTGATTTTAAATGACACATCCAACGATGGTAGTACCTATTGGAAAAGATTTTTAATGAATCACATTAGATAAGTATAAAGTGTTTGATCAACAAAGAGAAATCACATGCATCACCAACTTAATGATAGTTGGTTCTTAACAATTGAAAGACGAACAAGAACAGTATCAGTATTATAATATCTATATAGCACAAGTATAAATTATTCTGAATTCATCCATGACAATATTTATCTTGATATCAGAAAACCAATTCAATATTTCGCTCTAGAAGCTTGGTATGATCTCAAGCTATTATCGGGATTATAAATAGTATGAAGTATGAAGAAAAGCAACAAATCCCCATCATATTCAAGCACATACCTGCAAATTATAATGCATGCGTAGAATTCGGTATCTCATGGCACTTGATTGATCTCCCATCTCATAGTATATTACTACTTGCAAGGAGATGTTTCCAGGAACAGCAGCCCGAAACCAAAGAGGCCACAATAGTGGATTTTCCCCTTGCACTGAGAGATCCTGAAATACAAAGGCAACAGCAAGTATATAACTAAAAATGGCAAGATACCAATTTTATGTTAAATGCCACAAACCAATGCATAAGGTGAACTTCTGACCTCTGGAAATAGAAAAACACCATGAGATGCTATTTTTGGATTAGCAGGTGGGCTAACATTTGTTTTCTTCTCTAAGCATGCAGGAAATTCTAAATCCAAATCTTCTTGTTTCCCAATATTTAGGAATCTAGGATGGCTGGTCTTCATTTTCAAATTCTGCCAAGAAAGATTATAAACAAAGTTAAAACAGAAAAGACACTAGAAGCACCCGTTCATTAATGCATCTTACTAATAGACAGTATTTATGCTAGCATTTGCAGGAAAAATTAACAAAGCCTGACATATAGGCAAGTTGGGTTCTTCCTTTCACTCAAAGTTACCATGGTAACTTGTGGCAGTCTAAGAGATTAAGAAACTCTTTTAAAAAAATAATAATAAATTGTGGCAGTCTAGTAGATTAAGAAACTTTCAAACATAAATATTCTTTAAAAAAAAGGCCATTATCCAATTCGGGCACCATCAACTGAGGTCTTGGAATGAAAAATTTGGAAACCATCCTAACCTTTAACATTTTTGGATGAAGTGGGTATTCATAAGAATCAAATTTGTGCCTCTACAGCTGTAGATCCAAAACATTTACCAAGTATAATATTAAGACATTGAAATCATCAAATCAATCTTTAAAAGGTCAACATGATTCAATTTTCCAAATCACAAGGTTGCAATACAATAGCCAGTGGGGTCACAAATACAAGAAGCATGCTACCCAATGGCACACAAAGTACATTATTCATTAGGACACTAGAATGATGGGAAAAAAGCATACCTTTACAGAAACTTCTGATCGGTTCCTCAACTCTAAAACAAGATTCTGTAAATGTCCTGCATATGCCTTCTCAGGTAGAGCATGAATGAAGCCCTCAAGCTTGGGTAGACTCTGGACAAGAATGAATATTTTTAAAAATTGATATTCCAACTTAATCTAAATAAATAAAAAATCCAAAGGAGCAGTGTGGGGGGGCAGGATGTCGGTACCTGGATCACTATAAACTTCAAGTAATTGCCGGGTGATTGCTTAGCTTTCCTTCTTCCCTTTGCAATTTTCTTTTTCACATAATTAGACCCAAAACTATAAAAACCAACCACAGAACCTGACAATTTCCATCTGACACCAACAATTTTTAGAATGCCTTCTACTTTGGGAGTAACTGTTAGTTGCACCTGAAAGGGAAAATAGGATTGTCAAAACATGACTTCCAAAAATGACGGTGACTATTGAGCAAAATATATTAGGAGAGCATTGTATCAAAGAGAAGTATCTATGATCATCGACAAGAGGACAGTAACTATGACTATTGAGATAGAGAAACCAACTGGACTCTTACAGAGATAGAAGAACCAACTAGACTCTTATAGAGATAGAAAAACATCCACATGGAGAAATGTCAATATACTAAGTTTTGGTTACACTATCTTCAGTGCTATATTCTGGTTTGAAGTATTTTCCATATGGACTGCCTATGACAAATAATCCATTTTGGTTTGCACTATTAAAGTTTTGGTTTATCAAACTACAGAAAATGTGGGTGGACAAAGAAACAAATTCAAAGATTCAGGCCTTCCTCCAATGGCAGAACCTGAGATAAATTTTGGGGTGTGGGTGCCATTTATTATGTACTTGTGCTTACATAAAATTTTCATTGATTTGTACATTAATAGAGCATAGAAATGCATAAAAATATTATAATCTAACTTGGGACCATATCATATCCAATTTGTCATTCAAAGAAATTAAAACCAAGAAAGAGGACTAGCTCCATCCAAAATTGAAATTCAGTACAATATATTATAATTAGAATTGCAAAATCATTCATTCTTGAAAAAATCAAGAAGAAAGGAAAGAAATAAGAATTGCAACATTATTATATTTCTATTAGGGAAATAATTGCAAAAAAAGAAAGATTAGTAAATCAACTACAGCTTCGAATAGAAGTGAGAATGTTTAATTTGAATTCATTTGTTTGAAGAAAAGATACGAATCTATAAGAAAACTGAAAGTAGCGACTAGTTCTTGCATGCCTCAACGTCATTACTAGTTCTTATACCTTCTTACACAAATGGTCATTTTTGTCAAATATATTTTCCAAAACAAAATTATTATTTGGAAATCATCATTACAACACATTTGTTAACTTGATTTCTTCACGAATTTTTAAAGTGAGCAGCACACACTAATATTTGATTAACTGGCGACAATACCACTTACAAAATCCATGCAGTGAAATATCGCACAGAGGTATCGTACATATAGTGATGCACTTAATTCTCTCTTTCACACGCACCAGAAAACAGGGATAACACACCATGACTCTAAAAAGTTCAGAAAATTTCAAATGTGTTAAGTCACTGCAAATTCATTCCACAGTTCAAAGAAAGCACTCACCAAATAGGCTTCACCCCCTCCCAGTGAGATGTTGACCTCGGACAAGGAAAATGAGGAAGTGTCTGATATTATATCTCTGCAGTAAGCGAGCAAAATTAAGTTAGCAGTTGTAAGAATGACACTGAATCCAGGAGCACCATAGGAGGAAACTGGCTTGAAAACAAACAAAATTTAGGTAAAGATTGTGAAAAGGTTTGCACAAATACCTCAAGTTTTCATGTTCTTCATTATTCCAGATTCCAGCAGTTGAGCAACTTGCATCTGCGTCAACATTAAAATTGTGATCACCTGTTTTCTTTTTCCTATGAATTTACCCTCATCCAAATTGACAAAAGAAGAAAGAGAAGGAAAGAAAATTTAGAGATAAACTGCTTGTAACTCACCAGAATTCGTTTCATCTGATGTTGCAGAAAGCTCGCATATCAAAGAAACACTAGAGATTGAAATAGGGATTTCCAGGGGGTTCTTAAATTCAATAGCGATCTTTATTGCTTCTGCAGTCACAAAATAAAAGAATGTTATACCACTAAAGGCAATACAACGGATGAGGCCCCTTAGTCCCTTCTTTTTTTTTGTGCACCTGGTACTGATTAACAATCTTACATAATAAATAAGCAATCAAAACCCTTTTTTTCCAATATTTCCTGTTCTCAGTAACAAACAAAACTAGACATGGACTCTCAAATTATTTTTCATGTATTGCTGACAGAACAAAACTCTTAAATAACTTGTATGCATTATGAATCTGAGTCTTCATCAAAATTCAAGTCCAAAACTAACATGCAGTCTCAAAATATTCTTCATGCACTGCAAGTATTATTCCCGACAAAACAAAACTCTCAATAACAAAATTCAAATCCAAACACCACATGAAGTGTCAGTGACAGAATTTCACAAGCTGTGTGCTCTTAATGACCCGTATTAAAAGAAAACCTCCAAATAATATTATGCATAGAAACTAAGAAACATTCAGTTTTGCTGCTGTACATAGCAAAAATAACCCTGAGTTGAACATAGGCAAAAATTAAGCAAAATCAAAAATTTTCATTCCTAACATATAGAATAGTGTATTTTATAAATTAAAGAAGATTTACACAATTTTCCATAGAACAATATCACCTTCATACCTCCAGCCACACAGATGTTTGATTCTTTATATTTCGGTAAAAGCTTTGATTGTAGTTCCAGCCAATTAGTCCTGACAGTAGGCAATGACGGGATCATGTCTTCCTCCAATGAACGCCAGACACTTTCTTTAACACTAGTCTGGTATGTTTAAAAGGAAAGGTAGCATCAGCTATAGTTGATCATCTAAACCACTTTCAGAATTCAGACAGTCTTCCAATTGAAGAGACAATAAAACTACAACTATGACAATCATAATCATAAATATATTGATAGCAGCAATACAAGATTTTGATATCTTCAAGAGATACTTTATATGAGCATTCATTAGGATATTTGGTGATGCTTACACCACCAACACACTTGATTTAGGTTAGGAAAACCTAAAAAGGATAGATAATAACAATACAAGATATTTGATATGTTAAAAGATGCTTTGCACGTTCTAGTGAAATTTTAATTAGTACTTGTGGCCATGCTTACAGCACCAACAAACTTGACTTCAAGTTATTTCTTAACCAACTTCATAAATCCAAAAGGTTTAGTGATAAAACCATGAGGTCATGTGCACATCAGGCTTAAGATACATAATGCACAGAATCAAAGATTCATGGAATCCCCTCCTGATAAATAGCATCATTTTTCAATGTCTTCCAGAGAGTCGGAGAGAGAGAGAGAGAGAGAGAGAGGATCTGTGTTCGGTGTATAAATATAGCAAATGCTAGGGCTGATGCATGTATGCACCCTAACAAATTTAATGATATCAATAAAACAAAGCGGAGAGCAGGAGAGGCATCTTAAAAAGCTATTAGGGAAAAGTGACATTTATAGATTACAGAGTAGTAGAACAACATACTGATCCAGGCAATGCATAGGTTCGATGGTCTTCAAAATCAACCTTAAGCGATGAGATGTTGATAACAGGCAACTGAAGTCTTAATACCTCAAATGTTTTCCCTGCTTTCTACATCATCCAAGATGAATTGTCAAACTCAGGGAAATGGGAAATGGGAAAAATAAATACCACCTATATCAAATTAGGGTTAGAGTCTACCATTTAGAAATAGCAGTCACCTGAACAATTTGAAGAAATTCTCTGAGGAATAACTCCTGTGTTGCCTTGGACTGATGGCTACAGGCCAGGACTTCCAACATATGTGTGAAAGCAACATCATACATCCCAAGAAAACCATAACACCTATGTTAAATAAGCCCTGTTAAAAAATTGTGCTTTGCAAATTTTGCAGGCCCAGCTTGTTAAACTTCAGTTGGATCAATTTGAAATAACTTACTGGCCGATATGGAAATGAACATGATCTTTGATGTAGCTCCATGGGGTTCCCTTATATACTGAGACAGCGTTTCTATATGTACGAATTGCATGTTTAATCTACAAGAGGAAGCGGCAAATATCTTCAGAAGCCGCATCATGCAATTTGCTATAATCAGATTTGTGCGTAAATAAAATAAGTACCTGGTCACATTTTTTATACCGATCACCAGAAAGAACAAGATGAAACCCATACTTGTGCAACATAGGTGGTTGGGACAACAAGTAGCAATAAGATGCTTGCTCAAGCATGACAGCTGAATGTAACAGTTCCTGCAAAAAGAAAATTCTCAGTAAAAAATAAATCCACCCTCATTCATTTTTTATTTCATAAACAGTGGGCAGTACCTCACTGCAAATGCGAAAGTAAACAGTGGCAGCCTCTTTAAATTGATCTTTCATCTTCAACATTTCTATCCACCAAAGACCACAGCGTGTAGCATTTTGTCGACCAGAAGACCCAAGTTTCTGTAGTAAACCAAATTCGATATACTTAGACAAAGTTGAAAGAGTACATAACTAGGTGGCATTTGTTGTTTGATTCACTTGACCGGAATAAGTTGCCAGATTAATAGCATCATGTGTAAATAACCAGCTCCATTGTGTTAGGCCAGTGGTCATATAAAGCTAAGTTAGCAAACTAACCACCCTTTCTCTGCCAAGTTACAAGGCCTAAAAACGAGTTGCATGTGCGTCATTTTAAATAGAGCAAAATGCAACCAAGAGGATTTATCCACAATGATGAAATAGCTTTCTTCCTTATATTGCAAGATCAAGGATGAAGCAAGAAAAAACACACATACTAAATAAGTGTTAAAAGCATTTTCCATGCAATTATCTGCTTCTTTTCTTGATTGATCCAACATAAAGTACGTAAGCCCCATCATTTCCTGCATGGAACCAATGAAACAAATGAAGAATGTCGCTAGAGGAGATGATTCACATGTTGAGATAATATAGTTTGAAGAAATATCAAGAAGCAAATAAAGGAACTTCTGGTAGGCAGGCAAAACACAAAGAATTTTCCAGGCAATGACAGACTAACCAAGCATTTCCCAAAACATATATGATACACATGCCATATAAAAGTTACAAGAGCTAGAGATGCTTCAAAAACATGGATTTGCACTCAAACGTTCTGGTAAAGAAAAGTTTGTTTGGTACATTCACCAATTATCACACAGAATAGGACCCCAAAACAACAAAAAGCTAGAGTAAGGAACAAAAAGGCATAAATATAAATAAACCACTCCATGTTTTTCCAACAATAATCACACTACTATCCCAGATCCACCATATGAAATCACATAGTATTATTACAGCCTAGAAAATGGTCATCAAGAGTAGCAAACAGCAAATAATTATAGAAACAAAATTTGAAGATACCTGCACACCAGCATAGCGCTTCCAAGCTTTATCAATCTTATAATCTGTGGAAATAAGGCGATAGTTTGATAATGCCAGTTCATAATCTCCTAACATGAATGCATAGTCACCCAAAACTCTGATCTGAGACTCGACGGAGCTATAGGTATACCTTCAACAGTGAATGTAGAAACCTATATTAGGGAAAATTTGCGTAAAATATGGAGAAAGCTTTGGCATGAAAAAAAAAGAAGGTATTTTTTAAACATACATAGGTCCATTGGAGGAATCTGGTGTGTCTTCTTTCCCTTTTCTCCACCATAAGTTTTTAATTTGGTTTTTAAAGCCTTTCCTTGTAGCAGAAATCTAGCCATGATAAATTATGATTTGAGAAAGAAAGGGAAAGGAATCATAGAGACAATAAAAAAAATTGTATTAATAGCTTAGATTTCAGAGTAGTGCAAGTGAAAGCAAGCAAGCCCCCTCGTGAGAAGACTCGAAGCACAAAGGAATGCTGGAGATTCCCTACCTGCTGATTGAGCACACGAACTTTCTGCTCCATGTAAGGAATGATATGTTTAGATGATAATTCTTGTATTAAATCCTTTATCTGTTGCCAATTTGTAGGGTATATTTGTTAAAAGCTCTACAATAATTCACCCCAAAATAAAAGATAAGGAAACAAAAGAAAATATATAGTTTACACCATATGCTAACAGTGATAAAAGCAATTTACCTCATTAAAATCATCAATGTTAAGATAACAACCAAGATCCTGACTAGGTGAAGAATCAAATTTCTGCCAATGTCACAAAAGTAGATAAGGCCACCACCTTAATCTTGCTCATTGTGTCCAATAACTCAAGACAGAGAAACGAATCACGTGGTAAAATATTTCAAAGCATGAAAAGAATATATGATACAAGAAAGTAACTTACATAAGGAACCCAAGGATTATCTTGATGTTCTATCTGCTCATCTTGAGAAGAATTAATGCAAAGTAAATGACAGCCATTAAAGCCAAACGTATTTTTCATCTCTGTTAGTATTTTAGTTGCCCTGAAATCAAACAAATAAAATTTTAAAACCCATCAAAAAACATTCAGAGTTGTAAAGACTTGCCTAAAAGAGAGAAGAAAAAAATCTTAGCAGAGTGAAATGTAGTTAAAATGTTATTTAAAGGAATAAAATGCAGGATACAATACCAAATTAACAAATTGATATTACAAGTAACAAATATAAAGTTTGGCCCCTAGAGATATGCTTTTTAGCAGAAAATGGATTGAAACGGAAGATTCTGTTAAATGCACCGAGTCAAAAACAGGACAAGGCATTGACTCAGAATAATAACCACAAAGATTTAATTATACAACCAAACACTTGCCCCTATCTATTGTTCTTGTATCGTATACTTAGATAATACCTTCCAACATAAAAAGAAAGGAAAGAAAACCATACTTCTCTGAGGGACCATCTTTATTATCATGCACCAATACATAATGTTTCAAAATCTTTGGGTCCATTGCACCGTCATTGAGAAGGGAAGGCAACTTGTTAGTGTTGAAAAGGTCCACAAATTTGTTGATAGGCTGTTCATCCTTTGAAGAAACAACTGAAACACCTACATATCAAATTAGAAATAAATTCAGGAATAAAACCCAAAATGGTTTTATGATTACAGTAACCAAAACCTTGAAGAACTATCATCCCATTAGCCAAATAACCCATGTATCATGAGTGTGCATGTGTAGCCCAAAGAAAAAGGGGGAAATAAATAACAACCCCTCTTCCTATCAATTTTCAAAGCTTACATGCCACAGGGTGGTCAAAAGCCTCGTGCTCGGAAAAAGAGACAGTACGTACAAGCTCTTTATTGAAAATCTCAAACCAAGATGGTGAAATTTCAGATTTGGAGCCTGCACAAATCACAATTCAAATGCACCAAAATGATTCGATAAGTTAAAATCTTAAATAAATTTCATTAGTTAAAAGCATCTAAACTAAAAAAATTAAGTAGATGCAAAGGAGCAGAAAAATAGAATATAAATTCGCATCAAAGTCGATAAAAACATTCACCTCTGCAGAAAACAATTCAAATGAATAAGAAAAAAACAAGTTAAATGAAATCGTACACAATTGATAAAATAGCTACGTGTTGACAAATTTACATTCTCATACAGTGAACTTACTTGCAAGTACATTGCTAATATCTAGAGGATCAGTGGACAAATCCGATCTATCCTTCTCTCCTGCCTCAGTAATAACCTGCTTTAATCGCTCCTTCGCTACCTAGTTCAACAAGAACATAATCAAAATGCCAAAATTGCAGTTTAGTTTCATCGAGAATAAAATTGGACCTAATCTAAATTGTAAATCCAAAATTTAATTTTTTTAAACTACCAAACAAAACGACTACCACGATATCCGGCTGCTTAATATCAGACTCATAAAATAATCTCAATTTGAACTTCTGTAGCCTGTATGGCTGATCACTCGAAGTCCGTACAGGCACTGCATTTAACAAAACCAAAGGAAAAATCTCAACTTTTACTCTCAATTAGCTTCAAAAATTGGAGCATGAAATAGATAGCGGAGAGAGCGAGAGCTAACCGTCGATGTTATTGAAGTCGCAAAAGGGACTAAGCATTTCGATGAAGGAGAGGCTGTTTTTGAGGCAAGATTCTTCTACCAGGGGTGTACGGAGGACCATGACCACCGGAGTGATCTCCTCCAATAGCATTTTACCAAGTGAAGTCTTCGCCGGATCCATGCCGTCAAAATTACCGGGTGGCTCCCTCGCTGAGTTGACTCGGATTTGGTTTCGATCAGATCTCTTAATTCTTCTCTGCGTCTGGTGCTTGTGGAGAAGGAGGGAGCTGGTTAGCGTAAAGAGAATGACGGTGGCCCGTTTTGTTTATTAATGGACTGGACTTTCGGCTTGATGATCCACGGACTGTGCATCGACTTATTTGGATCCCCGTTTCACTCTCTTTCTCTTCTTTACTTAGGGTAGGGTGCCATGGTATTTTCATTCTCTTTTTAGTAAATAAAACGTATTACAGTTACAAACTTACAATTACAAATTACATTATATTACAATTAAAATTACAAATTACATTACAATTACAGAAAAACAAACCTAAATAAATTCTTTTTTGGATCAAAAAATTTATTTTTCAGTTTTTTTTTTATTTAAGAGATAAAGTCATCAGATTCTAGTAGTATAAAAAAAAAATATTGGCTAATACCGATTCTGACCACTAACATAATCAATCTTAGTGTAAATAGGTTTCATTCAATGAATATAGCTCTATTGGGTTGTTATATCACCTTGAAATTGCATGGGATAATAGATCTTATCTCAAAAAGTTTTTAGTTTTTGGGTTGATTCTTCATTATTTTTTTTTATCATTTTTTGGGTTTTGAAGATAAAAAGGGGTTTATTTAGATTTATAGTGTGTTTTTTAGGGTTTTTTTTGTCAAAATAGTTTAAAATGAATTTTTAAGTATGAAACACCCATTGATCAATTTTCCAGCGACCCCTAATTGCAGAAATTGGGGCAGAATAAACGACATGTCACATGATTTATATAAAGAAAAAATGGGGCGGACGACATGTTATCTTCCTCTTATAAAAAATATTATCAAAGCCCAGGCACATGGACCTAAGATGGTAGACCCGCGCACCTTGGCTATTCTTATTAAGGTCGAGGCGCACTGAATCACCCAAGCCTGTGCGCCTAGGATTTTTTTTCTAGGTACTTTGTTTTTTTATTATTATTAGCTTAATTTCATCCTTCAATTTTTTTATTTTTTTTTATATTACCTACTTGTCTAGAAAATAAAATTAAGAACTATCAAATATTTGTACTTGTTGGATTATAAATTTTATTTAATTATTTTTATAAATTTTAAGATGCTATAATTATAATTTTTTTTTGGTAACTATTGCAAGACAGAGTAATACATTAAAATATTTTCATTGAAAATTACAATTATTTTTAATCAAATTGAATTATAGTGATTTCATTATTTTTTCGATCATGGTAATTATTTTTAGAATTATATGAGATTGTTAGCATGTGCTATGTTGCGGATCATATCAGTTTTTTTTAGGAAAAAAAAATAAAGAGGTAAACATTGCTAACATATTCTATAGTAGGGAAAAAAAATTAAATAATGTGGGGATTAACCTAATGTGACCTGATCAACTTGATTAGTTCAAAGACAACTTGAATAATTAAAATAAATAAATAAAAATAAATGTTTCCAAAATCAAACACCAACAAAATGATAAAAAGTTTATGCGAGACCGTGAAAACCAATTTAAAATAAACCAAAATATTGAATGCTAAAAATGAAAAAAAATCAATTGAAATTGAAAAAAAAAAAAATAAATACCATCAATGTTTCATTGTGTCATATGAGAAAGAACAATGTAGATTCACACATTTTTCTTTATTTTTTTGTTTCAAAATTGTTTTCCACTTTAATGTCTCGATTTGTTTTTCTTTTATTTTTTTCATTTAACATTGCTTTTCTATGGGATTGGTTATAGTGATTTTTTTTTTGTTTGGGAATATTTTGTTGCTCGGTTTAGCAAATTAAAATTCAATTTTATTGAATTATAAGAATTAGAGTTTCAATGATCAAATTTAAAACTTGAACAAATATTAAGTCCTTTTTGTTTGCCAATACCAGAGGCTGATTTGTATGGTCAAGGTAAGTTTTTTTTCCGGTCCCTCAACTTTTTTTTAATTAGATCCTCTCAAATTGAATTTATTTGGGAATTGACTCAATAGTTTATTTTATTTACCTTGATACGGGGATCTTGTATTATCAAAGGAAAAAATTGGTGCTCCATTTTGCAAAATAAAATAAAATTTAGCTAATTTAAAACAACTAAGTGTCAGGGGACCAAAATTGAAACTAAAATAAATATAAGAACTTGATAAATAAGTTGCACAAAGAGGCTATTAGGTGCAACGCACGTGCTAGCGTGTGGGAAGGCTTTGTTATCTTCCAATGGCGTGTGAGGCTTTAGACGACGGCCTAACACCTCCTTTCATGGCGACATTCGAAGTGTCTTGACGTGATCTTCCTAGTAGTCACGCATGTGTACACAACAGCATGACAGTTGGGTTCTCATGAACTTTTTCTTTCCCTCTATTTTTTATCTCTTCTCATCAGGTTTTCGTTGCTCTGTAAAAAAATTAAAGGTGTCTTATCATTTGTTTTTTTGTATCAAATTTAGTACTCGTTCTTTTGATTATTATTTGTTTTTTTTTACTATCCTTTTTAGTATTGATTTTTTTCCTTCAATTTTGTCCCTCATCAGTTGGTTTTAATTAGTTTTTATATCAAATTTAATCTTCATTCTTTCGATTGCTATTTTTTTATCTTTTTCTTCATTGATTTGTTTTTTCAATTTTATCACTCAACATTTAATTTAAGTTTATTTTTATATCAATTATGGTCTTTATTTTTTTTATTGGTATTTGTTTTGTTTTAGATCCTTTTTTTATTGATTTTTTTTTTCAATTGCATTTATTAGCATTTGGTTAATTAGGAATTTTGCTCCGTGA
>Ga0307517_10006894_pt1 | contig 16713 bp, 17 predicted proteins | sample 23_EM_MG_FD_194515 | JGI IMG/M metagenome (GOLD analysis project Ga0307517, IMG submission 194515) | Populus trichocarpa ectomycorrhiza microbial communities from riparian zone in the Pacific Northwest, United States - 23_EM | ecosystem: Host-associated > Plants > Roots > Unclassified | place... | reverse complement strand
AAAAATATATTGTCAGATTTTTATTTTTATCTTTAATATAAATATACCAAAATAATAATAAAAAAATCAATTTAATATTTTTTTTAACATCGAATACTTTAAAGTACTCTCAAACCATGCCGATCAGCCTCTAGAACCCCAGAAAATGCTCGACCACTACAAGTCCCGCACAAACCCACCACCTCCCTAATCCTCAAACGACATGTCAAGCGTCGTCGTTCTCGACAACGGCGGTGGCCTAATCAAAGCCGGCTACGGCGGCGAACGTGACCCCTCCACCATAATCCCAAACTGCCTCTATCGTCCTCTCTCCTCCAAAAAATTCCTCCACCCCACTCCCACCACCGAAGAAGATCTCACCTCCGCCGCCGTCCGCCGCCCCATAGACCGAGGCTACCTAATAAACCCAGACCTCCAACGCGATATCTGGAACCACCTCTTCTCCAATCTCCTCCACATAAACCCATCAAACTCTTCTTTACTACTAACAGAACCCTTGTTTTCTCTCCCTTCAATTGAACGTGCAACGGATGAGCTTGTTTTTGAAGATTTTGGGTTCAATTCTCTGTTCATTTCTGATCCACCGAAGTTGGTTCATCTTTATGAGGCGAGTAGAAGGCCATATGGGTTAGTTTCAAAAGCGCAATGTAGCTTAGTTGTGGATTGTGGGTTTAGTTTTACGCATGCTGCGCCTGTGTTTCAGAACTTTACGTTGAATTATGGAGTGAAAAGGATTGATTTAGGAGGAAAAGCGTTGACGAATTTTTTGAAGGAATTGGTGTCTTACAGGAGTGTTAGTGTTATGGATGAAAGTTTTATTATGGATGATGTCAAGGAGAAGTTGTGCTTTGTTTCTCTTGATGTTGCTAGAGATTTGAAGATTGCAAGGTGGGTTTTTGTTTGTGTTTCTGGTTGCTGTTTAGTTTATAATGTGATGATAATGGAATGTTGTTGTGTTTTTCATAATGTTAAGCGTTAGACTTCATTTTGTTAGCCAGTAGGAATTCTGATTGTTTTGGGGTTTTTGGCAGTAACATTTTGAGGAACTTTGACAATTTTTTGAGGTGGGGGTGTGTTCTTTATGGTTGTTGTTGGCTGATAATGTGAATAAAAAATGAATGTTGCTATGTTGTTAGTGTAAAGTTTTAGGCTTTGTCTTGTTTGCGAGTAGAAATGGTGATTTTTGGCTTTGTTTTTTACGATTTTGAGGAACTTGTTATAGTAGGACATGAAAAGGATGATTTTCGGGTTTGTTATTGGCTTAGAATGTTAGCAAAAAGTGGAAGTTGTTATCTTGTTATCTTGATAGTTTGGAGTGTTTGTTATAGTAGAATGATGATTCTTTGGGTTTCAGGTATTAGGATTTTGAGCAACTTGTAATAGGAGACGTAGAAAGGACAACATTTTTGACGTGGGTGTGTGCTTTTGGGATTGTTGTTGGCCTATAAAAAATGATTTTTTTTACTTTATAGCTTTGTTGGTTGGGATGGTGATTCTTTGAATTGGTTTTTGAAATTTTAAAGTTTTCTGTATTAGGAGACGAGGAAACGACAATTTTTTTAGGTGTACTTATGTTCTACCTGATGGAGTGACCCACACAAAAGGTTTTGTTAAAGACCCAGATGAAGCAAAGAAGTATCTCACTGTGGGTGATGGAGCATATTTAGAAACGAGAAAGGATATGGATCGCACTGAAATTATGGACCGAAAGAAAGTTGATTTAACTAAAAATGTGAGTTCTTGTTACCTTTGAAAGTAATGTTTCCTGGCCTAAGTCAATAAAATGATAATTTTGCCATCTGCACAGGAGTTTGACTTGACAAATGAACGGTTCCTGGTTCCAGAGATGATTTTCCACCCAGCAGATTTAGGTTTGTGTTGTTCCTTGCTATTAGAGAAGTGAAATACACTTCTATGCCTTCAGTTTGGTATAGGTGCACTCTGGACTTATTTCTGCTGCTACATGGTTTGAGAAACATGTGTTTGGAGACTTGCTTTTACAATAATTAATGCGTGATTTTTTCTTAGAGAGAAATGAATGTATCAGGAAATATTCTAGTCTTGTAGATAGATGTTGTGTAATGAAATTAAGAGGAAAGTGTTTTATGTTTGGCTGTTTCTTGTGGAAGCAAATTTGAAAATGGTGCTAATTTTAACCATTTCTGCAGGTATGAATCAGGCTGGACTAGCAGAGTGCATTGTTCGAGCTGTGAACTCTTGCCATCCTCTTCTTCATCCTCTACTCTACCAAAGGTGCTTTCACGAAGTCTTGCGATTTCATGCATCAAGCATTTCACTGTTTTTCTTTTTAGTTTTTATTTCCCAATACCAAGCGATAACTGTTTAAAACTTGTGCTTGGACAGCATTATATTAACTGGTGGAAGCACATTGTTCCCTAGATTTGCTGAGAGACTGTAAGCTCATGAACTTCTCCTGTTAGCTTACACGCTGAATTTTTTTATTTTATCTCGAGGCAATGTTTAAACTTTATATTGGATAAAATTACAGTGAAATGGAGCTTCGACCTCTTGTCCCAGATGACTATCAAGTGAAGATAACTACACAAGAAGAGTAAAACTCTTCCCTCCTTGAAAGTATTAGCTTGTCTTGGAAACGCTGCTGCTTCACAATTGATAAAATTTTGTAATGCTTGTGCAGTCCTATTCTAGGTGTGTGGCGAGGTGGATCCCTTTTGGCATCCAGTCCTGATTTTGAAGCAATGTGTGTTACCAAGGCAGAGTATGAGGAACTTGGATCTGCTCGATGTCGAAGGAGATTCTTTCATTGAGAAACAAAACTGCTCAAGGTATTTTATCTCCCTACTGCATCCACCTTTCAAGTTAACATGTGCTATTTTATTGAGAAGGGATACAGAAGTCTATACCTTTCTTGAATTTCCATTAGATGTCAGGTTCTCATCTTGAATGACCTTTTCCTACCAGTGGAGGGAAGAACTAAACAGCACACGAGGAAATTGCAGCCAGCTGTCCCTCCATTTCTGTGATGAGCTTTTGCATGCATGTTGATCAAAAGAAAGGTGGAAGCAGGCCTAACTGGCTTACTTCTGAAGCCAGAAACCTGACGTATCTACGTTCATCACTATGACATGGTGAAGCATTGTTCTTTGGCCTCCTGATTTAATTATTTGGTGCAAAGGGTAATCCGTGGAAGAAACTGCACCTACGGTATTCCTGCAAAGCCAACATGCCACCATACTTGTGCATCCAAGAGATGGTGATTCCAGATCGAAGTTTCACAAATTCAGGGCCATTCCTGCTTATTAGGGTTTTGCTTTCTTTATTTGGGACATATTCCCACCTGTTTAACAGAGAGCGTTCAATGACTGGTGGCTGTTGGTTTCTTGGCATTTTTCGTGCAAATATCCGGTAACCTTTCCATGGTTTCTAGGCTGGTTTACGTTCAATCAATTGTGATCGACTCATCTGTCCTTTTTGTCGTTTGCGTTTTGATGTCGTTCCTCTCTAACAACACAACACAACACCATTGAAAATGATGGCGAACTGTCCTGTACAAAATTCTTAATCCGAGAAATGTTACGAGTCATATTGTAGTTTTTTTTTATGATCATGCAAGCTACCCTGAGTGGGACTATCCTCCCAACGCCGCCCTCCAATCTGGCCTTGGAACATAGCATGGGGACGATAGAGGTCATAAAAATCAAGTCCCAATCTGCGAAACTTCCATGGTTGAACCGAAACAGCTCTTGGATATTGTACGAGTAGGGTTTGCAGTGGATTTCGAATGAATGTCTTTTTCATTGAAGAACAGCCACAAGGGAAAGGCGAGCCAATCACAAACAGTAACAAATAAAGCTGCCTGCTTGTGAATAGAGGCGGCGATGCCTAACATTACTGATTCTGTTAGAAGCGTTGAAAGTAGAATTGTTGAATTTCAACAAAATAAATCATCAGCATTAGAGTCTCCAGCAGTGACGGAGCTTGTTTCACTGGTTTCATCTAAACAAATTTCAAGAGTGATTCAAGCTGACCAATCTTCTAGCAAGCTCAAGTGCCAACTGTCTCTTCATTCTTTTGATAAGAAATAGAGCCAGATGCCCGATCAAAACATGTAAACAACAGCGTCTCAAAACCCAAGAGATTGAAACCAGCACAAATCTCTCAATTCAGCTCTGAATTGAAAACCCGTGCTTTTCTTATTGCTAAAAAAAACTTAAAGGAATCAAGGCAGTAATAACAATCATCACTAGTTTATTTTTACTCAAAAATGTCACAGAAAGTGACTTGAAAATCAATAACATAATTCATATCAAATTTCTTATGCTTTCGCAACAATACAAACGAATTACTATATAACTACGTCTTCCTATCATATTCTTTACTGTGAGTTCCAGTGGAAATTTTAACATGAGCTACAACATTATCAACCATCACAGTGATTTTCTCTACAACAGACAACATCGCCAGAGTTATTCAGCTGAAAGTGTTTATATAGACCGGTGTATCACTCTGTTCATTCTAATTTTCAAACCCTAAATAGGAATACAACTCAATTTTCAGATTTGAACCTGCAATCATGGTGACTTAACATGGACATGGTCTCTTTAACTTGAAATTATCAGCCTATGAAATAGGCATCACTGTCACTTGAACGAGAGAAACGTTGCTAAATATGGTGGTATGCTCAGTTAATTAGTCAGAAAATGGCTGGGAGTCCATGCACAGATGCACCAACTTTCTTTGGTATTGTCCATAATATTCACCTACTGCAATGACATCTTCATTCTCTGGATTCAACCCTGGCAAGCCAACGAGAGTATCCTTGATTGAAGACCCTGATTCGTCATCTGAATTTCCTAAATTTGATATAAATTGTGCATGGCCTTCATGGCAAGCAAGTATGAACATGGCAGCTGTATCAGGTTGTTGTGTTTCCCGGAGTGCTGCTAGGGCATCTTGCAATGCACCAGCTGCAACATAAAGAATAAGAGCCCTGCATTGGCCCATTGCAAACATCAAGACGGGAACATGAGCAAATTGACGGGAACATTGCAAACGTCAAAACCAGAAAATGATAGTACCTCCAGATGTTGTGTTCGGCATGGAGGACATGGTTGGCCCATCTTAACAACACCCTAAGAAGTTACAATTTGCAAGTATGATTAGCATAGTTCAAAATTAGTTATACCTATGCAAATGTCTAGATGTGCAATGCAGACAAAATATAAGGGATTCTAGATGAGATTTGGGTTTGATTGATTAGAGATGCTTCACACAGCACATGCGCTATTGTTTACACATGCACAAGCAACCACATTGAGAAATGAAATCGTTGACTGGAAATTGATTGATAAAAGGCTATGCAATTTTGCAAGATGCACCTTAAAATGCTAACAGAATCCTCAAATTTAGTGATGAAAAGGATCATAACCTAGCATAATCAGATCCACTTAAATGTGTAGCCGCCAAAGTTGCAGCATCCGTCCAGCATCCTGCATCTTGCAACTGCACAAGTTTATGTATTCTATCAGTCTAGAAAAAAATAATCATTGCTCAATTTAACACCCTGCTAAAGGAACAAAAAGTCCTCTCCACATGTCATGGGAGAAAAAACAAATTCCACGTCAGAGGTCATGAAATTATGCCCTGTCTGCTTTTTTTTTTTTTTTGCCTCCAGTTTTGTGCAGAAAAAGTCATGCACGTATGTAAAGTATCATTGGATTTGCAACCAATACAGATGGGATCAATCCAAAATCTCCTTCAACTTGTCATTAATTCAGCCAACTGTCATGGAAAGTCAACAGTGATATATGAATACTATTAATTTTATGACGTGTGCATTTCTCCGTGTCCCTGTTGTCATTGGATCATTATGGAATAAATATTTTATTACTGTCGAGATTTATTTCCACTTAATCTGTGCAATTTCTAAAACTGTTCAACAATTATGGAAAAAACTCAAAATGAAAGACAAATTTGCAGCGTGGATATCAAGTGATAGATCATAATATAAAAATGCATGTTGATAAAATATTTTACTTTGGTGATCAATTTCAGAGACATTGAAGGAACACAGACAGTTTGATATAGAACCTAACCTGTGAACAAGCCTCTTGATACCTTCCAACAGCACAAAGAAGATGAGTGCCAGACAATGATCTGTCTGTCTGGACCATGTTGGCTGCAACAACCTAGATAACACGGTAGTAAAGAAGTCAAAATGCACATAGAAGTAGGTAGTGCAATTCCAATGACAGGATGTGGGCTAACATTGAAACATAAGCTGTTCTATATCAATGCTCACCTTAACTGCAAGCTCATGAAGAGACCTTGACACAGCAGACGAGAGAGCGACTGCACGTAGAGCATTTACATAGAAATAAGAGCTCTCAGGAGAAGTAGAAAGCAACAAGCTGACTGCTGCTTCTAAGTTTCCAATAGAAACGAGCCTGTTTATCAAGAATATGGCATATAATCATCACTCTAAAACCCAAATACAGGTGCAAGGGAAGACAGCTCATATGCTAGATCCATGCTTTCAATCAATAAATAGATGATCTGCGGGGAAGAAAAGATAACCAGTACATGCAACATACAACAGTAAGGCAAGGAACTCACTCATGTACTCGATTCTGAATAGCCTCTTCTCCCTCCAATTTCTCATGCCAAGGAATGCGCTCACAAGCACTTTCCCATAGTTCTTCTTTCTGGAAAGCCATTGATCTAAGTTGACCTTCACTCTGCCACAGGATAGTCCAAGTTATAAAATGCTAAATACATTATAAATGATTAAAACATCATAATATCTGCAATCTAGCATTTTACAAAGTGAAAACATGAAATGACTTACCAATGGATCCTTTTTCTCAGTCCCAATTACCGACCTCCCCTTTGATGAAATTCTGTTCAGCATAGTCACGTCATCAAGCTCTGGGGTTGATGCTGAGACAGGTGCTTTCTGTGTTGACTTCGTAACTAGCTTATCCATCAAATGTTTAAGAGCACGAGGCAACTGCAACCAGAATAGTGCTTCTGAGGTTTCACCAAAAATTGCAGCTGCAAATGCAAACCTCGCAGCACAGCCTTTCTTGACTACGATAGCATATAGTCTAGCCGTTTCATCATCAAGTATGCAGCCTTGAGCAATGGAAACATTAGGAATGTGTGAGTACTAAACCAATTAAAACAAATGCTCATATGGTAGATTTTTTATGTATTGCACGTGTTGGACAGGCCACCCATGACCGACCTTCTCTCCTGTAAGGATCTAACACTTTGAGGAGCATTTCTGGCACCACAGAGTCACCAACAGGTGGAAGATCAATTATGTAATTCCGGAGATCCCCTTTGAATGAAGCAGTTCCAGGAATTAAGTGAGGCCTCTTGTCAATAGTTGTGCTGCAAGTGTTAAACCAAGAGGGTTTGACACCTAATTGCAAGATCATCCGCAATGCCTGCACAAGGAACAACAACAGTAGTTGGTGGTCACCATAAATGACAGCCTTTATCCACGAAAAATTCACCAATTTTGGAAGACAAACAGACATGCCTTTTTCCACAGCCTTTTTTTGGATGTCACCATATCCTAGACGGTAAATGCAGGGCATGAAATGCTACAACCTCCATGATTAGCAAAACATAGCCTGGGATTTATTTTCAAAAGATTTCTCTCTTTTTTGATTGGGGAATAAATGGCTGTTGGGTTGTTGAGGGAGTGGGGGAGGGGCAGTTGAATTTCTAGTCCATCAACAATTTGATTTCCATTCCTTGTTTATTGTTTTCTTAAAAGAGAGCCACCCCCTTGATTTTTCTTTCTTAAAGGATGAATGGATGGGTGGATATATATATATATATATATATATATATATATATATATAGAGAGAGAGAGAGAGAGAGAGAGAGAGAGTAATTCTCACCAGTGCATGTGGTGTGGGAAGCAGTATGGGAGAGCATATAGGCATAGGCTGAAATTTTTCTTTAATAGCTCGGGGTTGGAGGCCAAGTTTTTTGTCATTTCTGCACGAAAAGATGACCACAGGCACTGGTATCAAAGCACAAACAATGAAAAATATCCATTGAAATTTTTTTAAGAGGAATCACATATTATATTAAAGCTAATTCACCAAGCATTATTACACACTACAATTTTTTATTGGAATATTCACTACAAATATCATCAGTGTGAAAATTACTGATCGAAATCATCAAACAATTTACAGCAAAACAACTACCAAATCGCCACTTTGCACAAAACATAGCGCCAGTAAAATTGTAATTGACAAAGCATGAAAGACATGTACGAACAATCCCCAATGTCCAATGCCCAGAAGAGAGATAAAAAGTTTCTAAACTATTTAATCAGACTCCATCAAATCATGTTCGCTACTTAGTTGTTCAATTCAATCTGATTATATTCCAGAGATAATAGGTGCAAAGAAAACAGATTGCCGCATGCTACAGCACCACCTAAATCCCCGACCAGTCCTATCAAGAATGTTTTTTAAAAAGTTATTTACTATAGACACCACTTAACCCTTTCAAATATAAAGACAATAACAAGTGAAGAAAAAAAGTTCGACAACATATATTTGGCGGCACATACACGTTAACCTCAACAAGGCGAAAGCTACTATCAGCTCCAGCAATACATAATACCAGAGGGTCATTTCTATTAGTTCGCAGAGGCAACCAATCGAGTTCCAACACAAGGGTTCCAGGAAATAGAGGTTGTAAAAGGGAATTAGCTAACGGGTCTGGCAAATCCTGCAAATAAAAAAATAGCATGGACATTAAAATTTGCCAGCAGAACAGTAGACTCTGTATCACAGTAACATGAATGCAGACTATGCTTTAAGGAACAAGATTCGTTGCCATATTTCATGCTTACAAGGTCAAAAATAGAAAAGGTATTGTCATAAAAAAGGACAGCAATAAGCCCTCGGCTGCGGTCTCCAGGAACAACAGGTGAGAATTTGATTCTCCTGATTCCTTCCCTGTGAGTGTTAAATGATGAAGAATGCCCAGTTGTTACATCCCACCACCGTATGTTCCCAGACCTATCCCCCATGACCTGAAAAGTAGTCAAGTCACTGCCTCTCACAATAGAAACTTTGGAACAATTAAGTTGTTGATATGGCCAATTAACTGAAATAATTAGGAATATAATGATACATACAACATGAGGCAAGCGGTAGGCCATGGCCGTAATCAATCCATCAGAAGACACAAATGAAGATGAAGGCCATTTCGGTCTATAGACAAGAAAAGAAAACTTCATGAGATAAGGCAAACAACTAGACACCATGTACTGCAAACAACAGAACTGCCTCTGTAGCATTTGATGGTGATAGATGATAGTAATTGTGCAAACCAGATGTGTTGCTTTTGAAAGGGATAGAAAGGAAAGGAAAAATTGCATCTGTGATTCAAGTTCCATGGTCCATGATATAAAATTGCAAATATAGTGCCTTTTTTATATAGGGGAATTCAAAAGGCAATTATTCTTATTCAAGCCATTTTGTAGGCTCTATTCACCTTTGAGATGAGTGAAGCATTGAACATGGCAAAGAAAATCACCACATTACAATGGGAAAAAGCATGAGATGAATCACAGCAAACATGACTGCAGAAAGTGGTAATCTATGATGGAATTTATCATGGTACATGCTTCATAAACTATGTATTTCCTTTTGACTTTTACAGTATATCCTTTTCTCCTTGGGGGGCTGGGGTAAGAAAAGGAGAAAAATTGATACTTAAAATGTAAAAGTACAATTAACAGAAACCTAGTACATAAAGTAAAATTAAATTCATGTTCAATCATACATCCTGTTCATTATCAACCAGAAGTGAAATCTATATGGACTTCATAATTTAACTTAGGATGCTAAAGGCATCTCCTTCCTAAGAGCAAATGGTGGCTTTGATTCTTGAGAGTTCTTATTTTGTCGAGCAAAATGAAAACGTTAAAGCAGTTTCAGATTCACTTCATCATATCCAACTCAAGCAGGACTGTATCTACATTCTTGGCTTTTTACCTCTTTTACAACCACGGCTTGCTCAAAAATACTAGAAAAAGTTTTGCTTCATCCCTACCACAGAATACGAATCATAAATTACATACCTGGCCTCCCTTTTATTATAAGACCATCATGTTTTGCTAACACTGGCAGATGCTGATGGGGAATGATTGAAAAGAAAATCCAACTTGATCAAAACATACAAAAGTTAAAGCTATTATCCAGTTGGCCAGTTATGCTTCCAATGAAGTAGGGTTCTAAGAAAAGAACATATTTTCAACTTCTTTTTGGCATAAATTGGCTGTTCATCAATGTTCAACCTACATCCTCTACTTGCAAGCCCATGCTCATGGCTAAAATATAAATACAAGAGAATCAAGCAATGGATGTTTAGGCATAACAAATGCCAAATGTCCTAATGCAACAACTCGCATCAAATACTTGTACCTGAAATCCCGGATCCTCCGCCCATGAACCTCAAAAACTCCAAGAGCACCATTTACTAGTGCAAATGCAAAACTTTCAGCAGTGTCATCCTGAGAAGCATCTGAGCTTCCTGCTGCTGCACATAAAAGCTACTTCCTTGTTTAAAAGATTTTGAACATAAGAAAGCAAGAAAAGAAACTGGATCAAATGGTTTGGACTAGCAACCAATCTACATAATAATTTAGAAAATCAAGCAAAAAGAGCTCACTGGATTCTGATGCAGGTTCCTTTGCAGTGGATGCTCCATCTTGTGCTACAGGCGTTTGATCTTTCGATGACCACAACACTTGTTTAGAAGGACCATTTTGAACTGGCCGAGGAACTGTTGGAAGAGTCCATTCCAATACCGTAAATGGAAGAGCTAATGATCTAAGCTACATGAGGATATAAAGCATAATAATTATCTAATGGATAAAATTATAATTAAAAATCACCAAACCGAAGGTTATAACTCAAGATTCTACCATTCGCTATGAGTCAGAAAAATATTTACACTTCAGACATTCATGTAGTCAAGGAAAAAGTAATGAATGGCTGCTGTTATAAAATATATAAAATGAAGGTACATGATATGTGAAATTACTGAGATAAGATTGACGTCCACAACTACATGCTAAGAGATTAAGTTTTTTATTATAAATGAATTTTAGCCTTATTTTGAATTTAACAGTGTCTTATATATTTTTAAACAAACTAAATCTATTTACCTTAAGAAATTAGCATGCAAATGGAAAAACATAGATTCATTTTATGTCATTATCCAAAGTAAAACAACCATTTGCACCAAGAGAAATCTCAGGTTTTGGCATTCTCCCTCCTCTCAAACAAGATAAATAGATTAAGTACTTCCTACATCACCTTAAAACCACAAAACTCGTTATATTTAAAAGGTGAATATTTTGAGTAATGATGGAAAAGGAGACGGTATCAATCAGCCTACAAACCATGATGGGAGTTTTTGTCATTGCCCAAACCTCCACCGGTGCATCACGGAATAAAATAAGAAGATACCTGGAAATTTAAAGCTCGGGTGTAAGCTACCAATAAAAACATATAAATGTGACGTGTGTATCAGTACACAGACAGAACAGAAGCAAAAGAGTAGTATGAAGAAACATTCAGAACAGCAACGAAATATATAGCTAGCAGTTGTACATGAAGTTGAAACTGTAATGCACCACAATTACAATTGAAGAAAAAAAGGTTTCAGAGCAACCTTCCAGATGAAGAAGTTCGTAGAGCTCTAATGGGTGCACGTTCTGGCTTTTGTAAAACTCGAAATGGTCTGTTAAGACCGCTTCTAAGACAGGTTACAACAAGCCGATTATTGTAACCTCCATTTTTTTCATTCACCTGTCCCAACACAGAGAGAGAGAGAGAGAGATTTAAAGAAAAAATGTCAATGAAAACAAGTAAAACTTAGATTACTACAATGCATTCATACAATAACTTCCGATTCAGTGTCATTTACCTGATTGTAAGAAAATGAAACAAGTCTAGAATTTCCAAGCCATCGTAACCCCCTAACCGTACTATTATGAACTGAAAAACTAGCTGCAACAGCATTTGCAGAAACATCAACAACATCAATTGTCCCAGATTGAGTACCCAGAGCAACCAGAGGAACAGCTACAGCAGGATAATTCCCCCCACCTTCACAGTAAATAATCAACTTAATCTAGGTTAATAACGAGAACAAAAAATTGACTTCAAGTGATTTAGTGTCAAGAAGAAACTAACGGGCCAAAGTAGCTATTAGAGAAGGAGAGGGTACAGCCAGCATAGTAACTGTCGAAGAAAGAAGCTGCAGCTGTCCAACTAAACTGATCTGCATCAATAATTTGGCTCATAAGGATGCACAGATAAAACTAGAATTAACATAGGATGAACACTAAATCTACGCACCAAGACTGTCATCCGTCATTAATAATACAATAAAAAAAAAAGGAGAGAGGTAACATAATAGCTTGCACTTATAAACAAACTCTTGACATGGAACAGAAACTTGCAGAACTATGGTTGTATTTTGAAGTCATAATCTTCCTCAATTCAGCTACTAATTTTACAGTCTACGGCCAACAGCCACCAAGAAGGATGCATAAAACTACATAAAATAACATTCAAGATGAGATGTTTATTCACTTACCTTAAACGACAAATCCTGGCTCAAAGTAGATGAGAGGCGGTTTTTATTGCCATTCCCAAGCTCTTGTTGCTTGCCTGCTTCTTTGCCAGGTCCATCAGTCACAACTACAGCATTGGCATTGTCCCCTATAAGTGGAATTTCACGGGAATCAGCAACCGTATCCTTATGATTGTCTCCAGTCCCTTCAGCAGTTAACAGCCAGTTCCATACTTTTCCATCATCAGAAATTGAGATCATATGTGTAGTAGAGTGAACAACAGTATCATCACAGAAATCAAAAGGATTGTCAAAATCCACCTCAGCCGACGGAGAATCAGGTGCATCAGAACAAATCTTAGCAACATGTTGGAGCGTAGACTCTGACTGACAAATGGCAACAGCTAGAACTGAAGGAGAAGGGACCGATGTTCCAATTGACGGCATCAACTCCTCCATTGCACACATTACATGCACCTGTTCTCCTCTGCAATGGTTACCCCAATAAGCGCATTCCTTATTTCACCCAACAACACAAGTACTCATTGCATAAACCTAGTTCTTCATATACCAGAACAATCAAATTATCTAAAACAATCACACTAACCAATTGTAAGAATGAAGTTCACTGAAAAAATCATTAGTCCGAGCCTACATAACAATTTCTCCAATAACACCATAAACCCACACAAATATCATTGAATCAATTAATTCACAAAACAATTCTTGACATAATTTTCATACGAAAAAAAGAGCTGCAAGATGAATACAGACTTCACTTTCCAATTAACAGAAACACTTACTCTTTTCGCCGCCAAATACTGAGCTTTCCATCAAGATGAGCGCAGTAAAGCAATTCATTATTCGGATCCGGCAAAACATCTAGAAACTTCCCACAGCCTCTAGGCAATGCAGCGCTAAAAAGCACGGTCTCGTATTTCAAATCAAAAACCACAAGCTCCCTAGGAAACGTGACAAACAGAATATTCCTCCATTGTGGTGAAAACGCCATTTTCACACTATACAACGGAAAAACCGCCGATGCCGGCGCCAAGGATCCTCCCACACCACCACTGCTCGGCGTTACGTCTTTCTCTAGCCTCAACAAATCACTATAATCCGTCGGAATCTTAAATTCCTTTAAAATGACGTCATTCTCACTCTCTGCGAGCACTTTCACCGACAATAAAAATCCTTTAAGTCCGATGACACAAAAATGCCGCGAATCAAACGGATCACGACGAATGCACGACAAAAACTCCGGCGACGCATCGTACTTAAAGAAACAACAATTCGAAGCGGTGGCAGTGGAAGCGGCGCCGGTGGTGGTGTAGAGATAAAGAGAAGAAGGACCAGAAATGGCAGCGAGGGCGTATGAATCGGAACGAGAGAGGATCCAGCAGAGGTCTTGGATACCAGATTTCGGATTGGGATCAGGTTCGAGCCAGAGGACAATGGACTTGAGGCGGAAATCGAGGAGAGCAATACGGCCATGGCGGTCGGCGGCGGCGAGGAGGAGGTGGGAGGAGGAAGGTTCGGTGGAGAGGAGGTTGCGATTGAGAGGAGAAGGCGTGAAGCGTACGGAAGTGATGAAGGGGGAAAGAGAAGGAGAGGAAGTGGAAGAAGGAGGAGGAGGGAGAGGAAAAGTGGAGATTAACTGGAGGGAAAGAGCATCAACGATGGAAATGGAAGAACCGGAGGGAAAGGCGAGGAGATTTGAAGATGAAAGATCGAGGGAGGAAAAGTTATTGCGGGAAGGTGGGCCAGGGAGGATTGTATCAGTTGTGGTGGTGCTTGGTTGTGATCTAGAGAGGGACATTGTATTTGCCGGAGAAGGAGAAGGAGAAGGAGAAGGAGGGGAGGGGAGGGGAGGAACCTGTTCAGTTTTGCATTGGAGGGGGGAGGAGAGGAGAGCTGACTTTCCTTCTGGCGTTAGTGAGACGATGGCGTTGAAACGGGGAGTTTTGTTTGGAATGGGAATTAAACTTTTAAAAAGTCTGTTTTTTTTTTTAACTGGCCACAACCATTCTCATTAACTTGTGTTTTTTTAATTGGATTTTGAAAATATATTAAAATAATTTTTATTTTTTTTAATATTATTGTATAAAAAATATTTAAAAAAATATTAATTTAATGTTTTTTCAACTAAATTTTTTTAAAAATCATAAAAAAACAAAATCAATAATAATTTAGTTTTTGTTAGGGTCTTTAAACTAGATTTGACATTGATCTAATTATATCTCGTTGATAAACTATATATAAAGAAATTATTCAAGAAATGTCATTTTATTTTACAAAATATTAAAATAGTGTCATGTAGGCTTTAATTAAATTGATAGGTCGACTAAATAATCTAAATTTTTAATCTGATTAGACTGGAAGTTAATAACTATAGTCAGAAGACTAGTTGCATGTTGATCGGCCTCGTGCCTAGGAGACCATGATGATTGCCATTGATGGGCTAGTGGGGTGCAAGATTGGCGAGTCACCTTGTTAGACCTGGTTCCATTTGAAAAGAGCTTGTTTCTAAACTTGGTGCAATAATGGCTTAGCACTTTTTGTAGGGTGACTCGATTTAGTAATGCTAATTGATGTCCATTGTCCAATCGTGCTACTATATAATATCAATGCGGAAACATATTTACGTGTTCATCACGTCGATAAATTGTTTTTACAGATTCAATAAATCCAAACATTTATTGTTGAATTAGTAGTACTATATCAATTCATGTAAATGTCACATAAATATATAATATAAATAGGCAATCTTTCATCATCTTCATGAACATGTGTGCTGTTTTTTTAAAAAAAAAATAGCATTAAATATGTTTAGTTTGAAAAAATATTAAATTAATATTTTTAAAAAGTATTATTGTTAATCATAACTAAGTTATGTTTTTAGATGATTTACATCAATTTAATATATTTAAAATAAATTAATAAATTCTTCAAAACTCCCAAGCACCCGAAGAATGTTTAGTCCGCCCAAACTAGCTCTAAAAAAAACAACCTAGATAAGGAAAAAGGATGACAAGGTCCATCATTTAAGAGCATCGGTCAAGAGAAGAGAAAGATATTATTTAATAATTAGATTATATTAATTACATTTAATTTAGATAGAGTTTATACAGATAGCCACATACAAGAAATAAAATAAATTATTCAAAACACTTCATTGTTTTCTTTAATTAAATGATAAAAATAATTTTCTAATTATTTTGAATAGCTTGATTTCTTGAATTAAATGGTAGGAAATAGAGTTTAATTTCTTGATTTTTTTTATCATTCAGGAAATAATTAAAAATATTAAATTTGATTATTTCTTTTAAAAAAAAAACATAACTAGGATGACGGTGGAACAATCAATGGCAGTCAGATTGCTCGTATTTCTAGCTTTTGGGGTGTATACAATTAGGTTCTCTTACAGAAACCTCTCCGGACACTGCAGCCAATGTTTTCCCATCAGCTCTAAACAACTATAAACTTTTCCTCCATCAATCGCGGCATTCCTGTTTATTTTTTTATTTTATAAGTATTTTTTTAAAATAAATTTTTTATTTTAAATTAATATTTTAATGTTTTCAAATTATTTTAATATATTGATATTAAAAACAATTAAAAAACTATTATTTAAATATATTATTAAATAAAAATATTTTTAAAAACAATTACTACAGTAATTCCAGTAAAGGAAATTGCTATCAGAGCAATCGAGAGTAACAAAAAGTCACAGCAACCTCTTTCCATGTAATCAAGCAAGTTGTTCGAGCATTTTATCTTCACAGACAAATCGCTCCGACATGAATGAATTCAGTCCAACCACTATATCCACGTTAGTCTAATTACAAATATCTTAGAATCTAACCACTATATCCACGTTAGTCTAATTATAAATATCTTAGAATCTACTTATTTTGAACTGCGTTAGTGATTATCTTTTAAAATATTTTTTATTTAATAATATTTTTTAATTTATTCTTAAAAAGAAATTTTTTTAAAAAAATCATTTTTTTAATAAACATGATGCCAGCCACGTTTCCGAAAAAGTCCATATAGAATGCCTCTTCCACTATTAAAAAATACAGCAATATTTGTAAGTCTTTAGAT
>Ga0307517_10006893_pt1 | contig 16714 bp, 14 predicted proteins | sample 23_EM_MG_FD_194515 | JGI IMG/M metagenome (GOLD analysis project Ga0307517, IMG submission 194515) | Populus trichocarpa ectomycorrhiza microbial communities from riparian zone in the Pacific Northwest, United States - 23_EM | ecosystem: Host-associated > Plants > Roots > Unclassified | place... | reverse complement strand
TCAACCCCCACTCTTGTCATCAAATTACCCCCCCTCCCTTTCTCGTAGGGTATACGTATTATTATCATAACCATCATCAAAAAGCTCCAAGATTCGAGCATCCCATGGCTCAGATTCCTCGATAGGCTGGTTTTTGTGTTTTTATTATTATGGTGTTATTTTTGAATTGAAATTCAGCTTAAATCGATCCTTGCATGTGCCCTTTCAAGTGAAAATGACAATACGAAAGCTAAAAAAACAATGGAATAACACCCTTTTTTAATTATTCCAAAATGAAAACCAATCAAAGATAATTATGGATATCTTCGATCGTTTGGAGTGGAAAAACTGAGTGTATACGATGATGATAATCATGACCTCTCATGAGATGATCCACAGTTGTTATGATCTTGACAGAAATTGTTAACCGACAGCATGTTTCGCTAGCAAATAGCTAATTAAGCTACAGATATATATATAATTAAAGCCTTGTTATTATCTTACAATCTTTCTTTCAATATGATCATGAAGAAGGTGCGTGTGTAGATTTGATGAAGCCATCATCTTCCCAATTCAAATCTAAGATCATTAAAATCAAGTTCAATGGAATAATTATTGTGAAAGAGAGATTTTCATGATATACATTACGTTTTTGAAAATCTTATCGTTGAAAAAGGGAATTGGTACTCTCTTTTCTACATATATATATATATATAGTAGTTAATTTATCGCAGTTTTAATCACAGTTTTTGATGAAATATTTTTTTAATTTTAATCACAGTTTTAAATACAATAGAGATCTTATTGACAAACAAAGACTTTAATATTGGTTTATACGTACAAGCACTGGTTAGAAAATAATTATATAATTAAAATTTAATTTAAACCTATGCTAAACGGTAAGGAATTAAATTCTCATTATATAATTCTCTATAAAAATAGTTTATCTCTAATATATAAATTGAAAAAAAAAAACTTAATTATAATATGGAAAAGATCTCAAAATATATCTTCTTAAAAACAAAAAAACAAAACCAAAAATAATAATCTCTTAATTCTTTTTCTTGCATGGGTGCATATATAATGGACCGAAAACCTTTAACCTCCCTATCTCCTCATTTTTATTAGCTCATTCTCCTTTGTTTATTGCTCTTGTAGGGTCAAGTTGCACCGAACTCGGAACCCAGCTCAGCCCCAAGAACACTCCTCCCCTTTCCTCTCAAAAACAAACCCTCTCTCTCTCTCATTCTCCAACAACATGGACAGCCCACAAAGAATATCCATTAAAGAACCTCAAGTAATCCTCTCTCCATGCAGCAGTGCTAGAAGGAGGAGGAGAACAAGCACTTGTTCAAACTCACCCGAATTCGAGTTCTGGATGGTCAGAAACCCATCTTTCCCTCAACCAAATCTTGTTTCTGCTGATGAGCTCTTTGTTGATGGTGTCCTCCTCCCTCTCCACCTCCTCCACCAACCCAACAACAACACTAACAACAGCCACCCTGACCCTGACCCTGACTCACCCGAACCCGAACCACCCAACGCTCAACCTGACCCTGGACCAGAAATTTCACCAGCAAGCATAACCATAGAGCCAACCTCAAGCTCAAAGAGATGGAAAGATATGATATTCAAGAAAGGTGACAAGAAAACTTCAACAGCAGCCAAGAAACAAGAAGAAAAGGATAAGGACAGAGACAGAGACAAGAAGAGAGAGAAAAGGAGTCAGAGTGGAGCGAGTTCAGCTGAGTTGAATATCATCAACATATGGCCATTTTCACGCAGTAGATCCGCAGGGAACAGTGTGACCCGACCCAAGTTGTTTCCCGGGGCCCCTGGAACCCGGAAGGTTAGCAGTGCCCCTTGTTCAAGGAGTAATTCAGCAGGGGAATCCAAATCAAGAAAGTCTTGGCCAAGTAGTCCGAGTCGACCCGGTGTCCATGTGGGTCGGAGCAGCCCGGTTTGGCAGGCTCGACGTGGAGGTAGTTCCGGTATGAAGAGTAGTTTCCCCGAAGCCGTGGTTCGGAGTGGTGAAAAATTGAGCAGCAAAAAAGAAGTTACCGAGCCTGGCCGCGGTAAGAACATAGCAAGTGGCAATGGCAGCACTAGAGCAAAGGTTTTGAATATAAATGTTCCCGTGTGTATTGGTTATAGAAACCATTTGAGCTGTAGAAGTGATGAAAATAGTGCTATCGGTGCCCGCGGCAGCGGCGGTGGCAAAAATGTTGCTGGTGGTAGCACTGATGGTAGTAGTGCTACCAATAGCACCATAAATGTTGGAAATGGTGGCAATCTTTTCAATTTTCGCAGCCTCTTCTCAAAAAAGGTTTATTAAGAGTTTGTAATTAATTGACACTCTAATTATATATTTTTCTTTTAAGGTTTGATTTAGATGTATTTTTCTGTGTATCAAGTCTCTATATTCTTCCTTGTGTAAGTAAACAAAGAGTAAATTAATTAGTTTTCTCACCAACAATTCACGTATTGTACAATTACAAGAAAAGGTTACTAATTTTTCTTGTAGACATAGTATTTTTAATAATTTGTTCAAGACATTCTGTGTTGGCTTTAATACTTTATTATGTTTTTTTTTTTTGGTATATGGTGTTTTGTAAAAATATTTTTAATTTGAAAATATATATGTTAAAATAATTTTTTAATATTTATTTTAATTTTTATATTAACCCATTAAAAGAAATAATATAAATTTGATGTTTTTTTTAAGATAAATATATATACTCTTAAAAAAGTACTAATGGGTGGTTAAACAAATATGATTTTTTTTCTTCTAAATTTAAATATTGAAATTAGTGTGTAGATTTTAAAACCCAATTAACGAAATAAAAATATTAAAAAATACTACTTAATTGGGAAGGATCAAAACCTTTGTTGTTTCATCGAAATTAAGGAAGCATGCATGGGTTAGCTTCATGCTAGGATGCATGCCATGGGGGCTCATCATTGTATTGTATGAGCTTGTGCTTTTCATCATCGCTATCTTCTGCTATTCTCTGTGCATTGGCTTCCACTGAGAGCAACGGTACACGCGTCAAGTCCAGATAGGAAGAAAGAATGAAAGAAGTCTTGTGATCTTGAGTGCTGTAACGGGGACTGACCTCGGGCAAATTGTCAACCCAGCTGGACAGAATTAATTTACATCAGAAGCAAACTAGAGATGAATGAACGATGGACCCATAATATAATATGAGCTTGGTTTTCTGCATTTGTTTTTCCCGATTCCCATTTGAATTGCAAGTAGTGGATGCCTCATCCCATGTGTCCCCCCCTTCTTTTGTTGCTGTCTAGTCAAACAAATTCACGTAGTGAAGAACACAAGGCGGGAGTCAGCTATGAAAGAAGCTAGGGGAGGGGACAAGTAAACATGGCAGTTCCAATTATATTCATTAAATTCTTCCTGGTCAATGTTTTTATTAGCATGGTGCTCATGCTTCTTTCTTGTCGTGGCAAGCCATGCTCAAACTAATCAGTGCGAATTGTGGCCGCCACCACCACCAGCTACGTACTAAACAGTAGTTGTTTTCTGTTTGTTCCGTGGACCTCCACTGATAAATGCAAGAAAAGAAAGATTGCAAGCAAAGCTCTCAAGTTTCTGTCACATGAGTTTGCCATTGCCCTTCAGCTACTTTCACCCTTTTAGCTAGCCACATGGCTACGAAGCCCCACTGGGATCCATAAGCAATTCCTGCCTTCCAATATTCATTCCATGGTGCGTGGTAGGCTCGACATGTGAATCCCATTCACTTGATTCTTCTGGCCATGTTTATGCAGTCCTTTTAGGGGCAGCGGCTCCTGAGCTTTCCCCCCCTTCCTTGTAGAGTCCTACTAGGCTTGAAATGGAGGCAGGACTCTCCTTTCCAAGACCCAATATCGGGCATGAGCCGAGTTCGATCTCCAATTGTTTTGCACATCAAAGTGACTTTGTTTAGACGAGCCCATGGGGATGCCATGCCTTCTTCACATGATTTCAATCGGTAAAGCAGCAAACAATAAACATGCACTAAATCAGTCAAGCCCATTTTGTATAAGTGGACTAGGCTTTCATAGAAACTCAAACACAAAGATGGGCTAGATTAAGGTCGTTGGGCTTCCATAAGTCTAGTCATCATCCACTTGTCATAATTGTCTGAAAATCAATTACTTTATAAGATACTTCAGAAAATCTAAGATCAATTTTTTGTATATATATAAAAAATACACACAGAGACTGAAGCAGGAAGCAATGGCGGTGTTCAGTCGATTTGCGAGAGCAACTAGGTCATGGCGAACAATCCCCTCCTCCTCTCTTAGAACCCTAAACCCTTCACGTGCCACCTCATGTGACCTTCCTCCTCCCACCCCCCTCTTTCTCCGTAAGCCCTTGATTATTGTGATTATAGCTATGATTAGGAAGTTTTTAATTTGGTGTTAATTCAATGATAAATGCAGGTTCTTTTAATCACCAAATTCATTCAAGTTCATCAGAAATTCTACGGCCCAGATGGGCTTCTAATGCTAATGAGCTGCCGAACTCTTTATTTCCAGCATTACTAGCTAGTTTCATTGGAGTTGGAATGTTACAAGTAGCCCATGCAGATTCTGATGAGGTTTTCTTTCATAATTTATTTATTTTTATTGCTAAATAATGACTTGTATGCTAAGAAGATGCAATCTTTGATTTGGGTTTTAATTTTTGGTCAATTTGGTTTCATGTAGAATGCTAGTAAACCTCCTTTGCCATCAGAATCTTCTCCTTCGAGTTACGGTGACTTGGAGGAGATTGCTAAGAAAGAACGGCAGCGAATTGAAGAGTTGCTTAAAAGCAAAGGAATCAAATATGGGTCTTTTCCTCGCTTCACTATTGCTGTGAAGGGCCAAAAGGTTATTGATTAGTATTTAGTGACGCTACAGCTATTGTGATCACACTTCAAATTGCATTTTTGACTAATTATTGTTTTCCTTTTAAGAGTGTCTGTCTTGTCGTAAAAAATTGAAGTCTTGGAATGTAATTCAATCTATGTATAATCAACATTATGGCGACAGTAATGGGATTAAATGTTGCATTGTAGGTTACAATCAAGTTCCAAATTCCACCTGCATGTGATACGCCACAGTTGATTGCAAACCTTGTTTCTAATCTTGGAGTGAAGGTCGATGAGCGTGGTGCTGGTTCAGATATGTCATTACGTGCTTGGGACAGGTGAGATGCAGTTTCAGTGTCTCTGTATTTTCCGTATGGAGTAATATCTAGTTTTGAATTAGATAGAGACTTGTTAATTCTATTGTTTTTTTCCCTTCCTGGTCATTCATTGCTTGAATTATGCTAAGTTTATCTGATTTTTTGTGTGTACAATTCCAGTGCAGTTGCCTGGCAATTAACACTTAATTATCCAGAGAAACAGAAGGAAATCAGTGGGGAAAGGGGGCATTCAGGAGATATGAAAGTGCCCGAGGGAGATCTATGCATCCTCTTATTTCGTTCACTCATAAGTTCAGATAAACCTGTGAGTTTATTTTTGTAAATTCATTGATTTACAATACTATGAAGATCTTCTTACACATCCGAAATAGTGCATTAGCTGATTATGAATATACACATCATTTGCAGGAAGTTGAGTTTATAAAGAGTGGGAGCTTGAGCACCACAGAGCTTGATGCTTTTGTGTCTGTTTTACAATTAGCTGGTAGTAAATTAAGGCCCCTGGACAGAAAACCGGCGGAAGGTTCTGCACGGGTGCCATCTGCGGACAAATCAGTTGCCAGTTTAGAGTCCATGGGAGTAAGAATATATGGACTTGATGAACCCCTTGTGAATTCTTCTAGCAATGATATATCATGGGAAAATATTGCTGGATATGATCAGCAAAAAAGGTATGCAGAGCATGAGCTTGCATAATGCATCTCTATTAATTCTTTCAAATTTGTATTTTAATTTTTTATTCTATTTTCTGGCATGAAATGCAATCTTGGGCTAAAAATCACAATGAAATAGCATATACTTAAAGACACAGAAACAATTATATAAAAAAAAAAACTTGCAAACACAGACTGTCATATTTCCCCCGTGAATTGTTCTTTCAATAACTGAAGCTTCATGTTGGGATCCATAGAGATGCCTAATTATTTTATTTGAGATGCAAAAGTTTTGAGATTTCATCCCTATGCATGCCCCGTGTTGGGGCTACCAATCAAGAATCGGTTTTTCTCTCGCCTTCCACTTAAAAGACTCTTGATTACTAGTCATGCAGTTATATGTTTGGCCCAAATTATAGGTCCCTGGTTTAGGCAACATAACCAGTGAAGGCTATGCAGTTCAGTTGCTATTGCATGTCTTGATAGAGCCACAAAGACTGGTCACTCTACTGTATGTTGAGTTTAGAGAACGTATGCCATTAGCATGATAGCATATTTATTTCTTCCATGTCTTATCTTTGTATTTGCATCATCCTTTTTCCCTTTACTATATGCATATGTTATGTGATGCATCCAATAACATGCATGGAAGTGCTCATGAATATTTATATTTAACTGGTTGTTAGAGAGATAGAAGACACAATCTTATTGGCTCTTCAAAGTCCTGAAGTATATGATGATATTGCTCGTGGGACTCGGCGCAAGTTTGAGTCAAATAGACCTCGAGCTGTGCTTTTTGAAGGTCCACCAGGTTTGTTATCATGTCCAGATCTCAGCAAAAGATATTGAGTGATTAATCTATATGAGCAATTTTCCTTGTTCCATCAGCCGTGTTTCTTATTTGCCATGCTTTAAGGGTAATTGCACATGTATAAGTATGCCACTTCAAATTCTCAACTCTAAATTAGGTCTGAATGTATTTGCTTTGTGGTCTTTGTGTACTTGTCAGACAATTTACCCAAAACCACCACTATTATTTCTTGCGGTCTTGGATAGAGTATGATGCAAGATAAAAGAAGATTTAAAGTCTAATAAGAAAGAAAAGAAAAGGCTAAGAAGAAGAAGCCAAAGAAAGAGAAGAAAATGCCAGAGAAGAGAAGAATAGGAGTTGGGAAAGTCTGCAACTTTGTAATTTTTATTCAATTCATCAAAACCCCCTAATATTTAGAAAAGTATGATATAAATACTAAAACCCTAATTAAAACAAGCAATTGGGCTTATAGCTCACTAAATAAAATAACCAACAATAATTAAACCAAGCCTAACAAATAAAGCTTAATCAATAAACATCAACTAAAAGTTCAAATAAATTAAACCAAAACATAAGTTAAAGCCCAATCTCTCAATGGTTTGGACTATCTTTCATTGTCTATGATCATATAATTGCGTAAACAATGTCTCAAGTCTGGTGTCTCCACAAGAACAGTTACATTGAATGAGGTGACCTTATAGTTATCTTGTCATTTGTCAGCATTCCTCTCTGCATGCTTACTTTGGCTTTAAGACCCTATATATTGAAAATTCTCATTAGCTGATGGAGTGGGCAGCTTACTTAAAAATTGTGATCAATTTCAGGTACAGGGAAGACATCTTGTGCACGTGTCATTGCTACTCAAGCGGTGAGCCATTAGCAGTTTATGGAAAATTTTAACAGTTCTCATCTTAGCCATCACTGTGCATTAATTGGAACATTAGTTTTACTCTTTGTAGAATTATGATTTACAGTTTAAATAAGTTTTTTAGCAGATTAATGTGCATTGAAAACCTTTTTATACACATGAATTACTTGCTTCAGGATGAGGAAGGTCGCATAGCACGTAGATTTGATAGATTCCCAATGGGGAAACAATATTACTCTGCACATTTTTCTGAATGAGTCAATACTGAAAGACATGCCTGTTGCATATGCCTTGGCAGGGTGTCCCATTGCTGTATTTACCACTGGAGGTTGTCATGTCAAAATACTATGGAGAAAGTGAACGCTTGCTGGGAAAAGTTTTCACACTTGCAAATGAGATCCCTAATGGTGCTATTATATTTCTAGACGAGGTAACATGTGCTAGTGATATGCACTTGATACTGTACACAGTATTATATTTTTTTTCATTATGCTCTATTTCTAGAAATAAATGCAAATCTTAACAATCTGGTTTCATGTTTCTTTTCAAAATTGTAACAGGTTGATTCATTTGCTGCTGCTCGAGACAGTGAAATGCATGAAGCCACTCGTAGAATCTTGTCAGTTCTGTTGCGACAGGTAAAAATGGGCTTGTGTTTTCTGTGGGACAAAAATCCGAGCCTTTATTATCTGCTAAGGACATAAGACTCTCTTCTCATTATTAACGGTCCTGGTCCTGCCCCGGCCTTTCCTTTCTTTCATTATTTTTTTTATTAATGTCATTACTATAGGTTATATTATCAATTTTCTAAACTCTCGGAGTAAGAATGCACTTGCTATACTAGTAAAAAAAAATGCTTAAAATTTTGACTCGTTTATATAGGGCATTTGGGAGTCTCTTATTAGAGGCCTTAATTGTAAGTAACAAATTAATATTAGAATTTTTTCCCAAATCCAATCTCATGTTGAGCCCTAGATTTCATGCTCCTTTACGTTATAAATGCTTTTTTTCCTACCTGTGTTTTATTTATATTGTGCAAGTAGCATTTATAGAATTGTTTGGATGCTTGTTTCATGAGCTAACTTGCATGAACTTCAATGGATGGTATCAGCCAAATTTGTGGTGTCCTTGATGAATAGACTTTCTGTGTTTTCAGATTGATGGATTTGAACAGGATAAGAAAGTGGTAGTAATTGCCGCGACAAATAGAAAACAAGACCTTGACCCTGCTTTAATCAGGTATATCAGTGAAAAGTTGATGTTGATCATCTCACCTGAGTCAATTGGAGAGTTTTCTAACAAGTTTTATGTGTGTTCTCAGTCGGTTTGATTCAATGATTACCTTTGGCCTACCTGATCGGCAGAATCGACAGGAAATAGCTGCCCAGTATGCGAAGCACCTAACAGAATCTGAGTTGGAGGAATTTGCTAGAGTAACAGAGGAGTAAGATTGACAGATCTCGTTCAAATCAAATTCTTCTGTCATTCTCTTAAATTGTTAATTAGTTAGGAGTTCAAATAGAAAATTCTTAAAAATATGGTTTTGAGGGATGGGTGCAATGGTTGTATCCTCATAGTGCCTCTTTAATTTGAAAAGATTTTGGTAATTTGAATACATGTTGGCCCATATGTGGAGATCATTTATTTAACATGTGAGTCTGTGGTCATCTTCTTGTTTCGTTTTCCATTTTCTTTAACACCTATGTTTGCTCTTGCTGTCTTCAGCATGTCTGGAAGAGACATTAGAGATGTGTGTCAACAGGCAGAACGGTCATGGGCATCGAAGGTAACCAACTAACCATCTAGCATCTACATTTTTCAACCTCACATTGGTATTGTTTACATGTCTTTGTAATTGTGGCGTCTGATAGATAATTCGAGGACAAGCGAGTAAAGATGGAGGACAAGGAAATCTTCCACCTCTGGCAGAATACACTGAGAGCGCCATGAATAGAAGGAAGGCTCTAGCTAGTATTGCAGAACAGAAAAGCCAAGGTTCTATCATGCGCCCACAGAAACCTCAATTGGATACATGTTAGAGAGGTGATTTCAGTGATAGAGACACAAACCATAGGTATATCTCTGCATATAAGGTGTATTCCAACAATCATATCTAGATATAGTTTCTTATGCGGAGCATGCAAACTAGTCCTTGTAAATAATTCAGCAGAAGGCCAATTTCAAGTTTCGCTGTGCTTAGGATTAGGATGTCCCATGCTCATTACACAACACCATCAAACATAATGCAAAGATTGGATGCAAAATCTCGTTACTGCTCTGTCCATTCTTGATACAGAGAACATCCTGCAGGCATTTTTATTTGTTAAAAACAAAAGAAAAGGACAAGAAATCAGGGCCAGATTGCCATGGATAGACTTCAAAAGAAGTAGTTGCATTGTAGCAAATTTAGTAGCAAAGCTCCTTCCCTGCATTCACCAATCACAACTCAGTGAGTCAATCGATTAACAAACAGCTTAAAGTTCCAAACTTTTTCATTGAAAGAGCACGAACGTTACCTTGACGAGATGGGCATCTCCTCGTCTTCTTCACCAGCTCGTTTCCTCTTGCTTCCCATTCCTTTCCCTGCCACAATCGAAGCAATCCGCAACCGAGTCTGCAGCATCATTCGAGTCAACTCAGCCTCCAACTCCATCCTCCTCTTCTCTGCCTCCAACCTTGAAGCCTCTCTTGCCTTGATCATCTCCATCTCCGCAAGGTCCATCCTTGCCATTGTCTCAGAAAAGACTCGGAAGTTCGCTGCAAGATCAGCAAGTCTTGGTGGTGACACGGAGCTTACAGAGTCAGAACTCGGTGGATTATTAGAATCCTCACTGTCTGAAGGGATTTCACCAGACACCATTCCAGCGTCGCAAGCATGCTTTAAGCGGTTCTCCTCGGCCCTGTTCTGTCTGGTTCGATCGGCTGCGTCTGCCATCACAAAAGCTTTGCTCAATAACGCTCTTTCTCTCCATTATTACAGTCACACATTTGTAAAGATGCTGCCACGTCACCTAACTTCGTGGTTAATAGGACCCACCAACAAGACTGAACCTTTTGATATTTTTAATGATTGAAGCAGCCAGTGGCCCAAATAGCTAACTACACTTCGATTTTTTTTTCATCATTCCTAAGGAAATTTAATGAATTTCAGACTACCTAATAGGATGATTAGCTACGTTAAATCATAATTAAGGAAGTTGAAACCATTAGAATTCATACTTTTTACATTGAAAGAGAGCAATAAATTTGTGTACGGCAGTGTAGCTGAAAGTGTTTTTTTATCCGGAAAAAACATCATGGTAATATCTTTTTTAATGTAAGAGGGTTAAAATTATGAGAAATTATAAAAAGAATTAAATTGATTTTTTTTCACTTTAAACATTTTTTTGAGAAAACAATTTCATGTTTTTTTCACTATTAAATTTTAATTTACACATCATTCTTTATTGTCATTGCTAAAGAATATTCTTAAAATGCTTATCAAAATTACTATGTATTTAAAAAAATAATAGCCATTAATTTGAAATTTTTATGATTGAAAAAATACATCCACTCGTATTACAAAATAAATCTAGATTTTTTTTTTACAAAATTAGCATTATTTATTAGACTCAAATAATAAAATAAAATCATCCACATATTTTAAATATTAATTAAAACTTCAAATGAGTTTGTTAACTATACTATCATATAAAATTAAATTTCTAGGTAAATCAAGATTGTAAAATGTTTCATAAATACATTCATTTATATATGAATATTCAGTTTAAAATCTAATTAAAAATAATAATCTTAAAAATATTACAGCGATTGCTTTTTAAAATATTTTTTTTATTTGGAAATGTATTAAAAAAAATTTATTATTTTTTTAAATTTATTTTTAATATCAACACATCAAAATAATTAAAAAAATTAATTTAAATAAAAAAATTTAAATTTAATAAAAAAAAAACAAGTTAAAACTTAATTCCGAACAGCCTGGGTAAGCAAAGTGATTAGGAAACAATACAAAAAAAAAAACCAATCGCTGTACATAGATTAAAAAAATAAATATAATACACTGTACCGAAATTATTGATATCTGATGATTCTAAGCAGTCCTTTTCTTTTTCTATCTCATCGAGTCTCCGCAAATCAATCTAAAGTAAAAAGCAATGGCTTCAAGGAACAAGAAACCAGCAAAGCCCTCAAGCAGTAGAGCAGGCGGTATCCGTACTCTCTCCGATCTGAACCGGCGGTCTGGACTTGACTCTGACAGCGATGATGAGGATGCTCCTCAAGAGTACTACACTGGTGGCGAGAAAAGGTAACAAACAACTACTCTCCCTTGAACCTAACTTTATATTCAAATTTATTTCTTCTGTCTTTTCAAAGTTTTGATTTTTAATATAAAGTTGTAGTCTTTTTTGGGTTAGCAAAAATGGGATTCTCTTATAATTTTATGAATTCTTTGATTTGTCTGTTAATTGATGGGTTAATAGTGGTAATTGGTTGAATTATGAAGTGTGTTTTTAGTGTTGAGGGTCGAGGATGAATTTTTCAAGAAGAAAAATGGATGGGAGGGGGGGGGGTGTTTTTAGTCATGGCAAGAGCGATACTTGAAAGTTTAAGCATTGAAAAGCATGGAGTAGAAAGTTGGGCATTTGAGAATTAGACCCTTGGGTGGAGGGATAGTGTGGAAACTGGTTCTGGGTTTTACAGCTTGGTGTGTCGCACGGTGTGATATTAGTAGTGCACTGTTAGTTTTGTTGGCCTGTGGAAACAGTTCCTTCTGTTGGATGGGTTTTAATTTTCATTTTGATTCTGTCTAGAAGTAAGCACTGAACTCGCTGTCTTGAAAATGCTTCTGGGAGGTTGCAAGAGGATCCGGATAACAGCATTAGTAGAGTGTGGATGATGATGGGATTTATCTATAGAGCATACTTTCTGTAGAGGTTCATTTCCCACTTGATTCTGGAGCTGGAGCTGTAGCATAGGTAGAGAAGAAACACCTTATTCAGAGTCTCAAGACTAGGCTTGTAGACTGGGTGCTTACCAAAGAAAGCTTTGTGGTCTTGGAATGTGTATAGATGATGGTTCTTTAGTGCATTTTTAGCATTATTTCAGCCTTGTATTTATCGGGTTGTGTCATCAGTAAATCCGTTTTATTTTGTATTCGAAGCATTTATAATTTTCAACCTTTCATAATTCTTTGAAGAACCAAATTTGATATTTGCTTATTTTCATATTCTCAACTATTTGGTAATTCAATTTTTTTTGTGATTTTGCTCTTTTCAATCCTATAACTGTGGCACCACTATTATCCAATTCTTTTGGTAAATTCCCATGATTGCACTTAAAGCTTTAGTTGCTATGCCTATGTCTATCATTACTTTTATCTGACTCGAATCCCTTGGTTATTCCTTCCTATGTATGAAATGTGTTTATATTTAAGTACTTCTTCATACTTCTAACACTAATTTTTATTGTTGCAGTGGTATGCTCGTCCAAGATCCTACAAAAGGTAATGATGTGGATGCGATTTTCAATCAAGCTAGACAACTTGGAGCCGTTGAAGGTCCTCTGGAGAATCTTAATCAATCTTCAAGCTCAAGAAGCTTTACTGGAACTGGTAGATTACTATCGGGGGAGACTGTACCATCTGCTCCTCAACAACCTGAGGCTGTCGTTCACAATATTGTTTTCTGGACCAATGGTTTCACTGTAGACGATGGCCCCTTGAGGAGGCTTGACGATCCCGAAAATGCATCTTTCTTAGAGGTAATAGCAATAAAAGTTTAAAATGAAATAAAAGAATTTTTTCAGAAATTAGACTATTGCTCTGGATTTCAACATCTCTGTTTCCACCACTCTACTGTGAGAAAAATTCAAAGCATGTGTTGAATGCAACATTCTCGATCATAATTTTTTCACCATTTTTCTTGAATCAACAATGACTCATATCGATCTAGCTACATAGGTAGTTCATCCTTGGGCTTCTTTTTCCACATCCTCTTGAACCTTCACTTATAGCAACATAAACTAGCGCAACTTTCATTTTATTTTGTTGTGTTTTACTTTTACATATTGATGTGATCCAAATTAGTATCAAAGGAAAAGTTGGAATTAGAATGAAGGAATTGATAGGAATTGAGAACAAATACATAAACCTTAGAGAGAAGCTCTTTTCTAAAATTTATTTTATAAAATGACATTCAAAACTTCTTAGGAATACAATTTAAGGCCTAATTTATAAACTTCCTACATCTTGTAAACACCTAACAACAATAGTAAAAAATTACAGCCATGACTTGGACAAGAAGTCAAAAGTTATGGCTCAAAACCCAATTGTAAGTTCAACTGAAAGCAGCCCACAATCCTTGCTAGAAATCAGGAACTAAATCATCAATTTAGTCAACATTTCTAGCTGCATACCATTGAACTTGCTGAAAATCAGCAAGGTAGTCAACAATTCAGTATACTTTACAGCTGCACATCATTCTCTCCCTCTTAGGAAGACTTGTCCTCATGGGTGTTAGGATAATATGACTCAAAATGCTTAACATTGAAGGTATTTGAGATGTTAAAATGAGCTGGCGGCTGCACAATATAAACATTATCATTAATCTTAGCCAATATCTTGCATGGATTTAACCTTCGATCAACCAACTTTTCATAGGTCCATGAGGATGCATTTCTTTGGTCAATACCACCCAAAACCAAATTCCATTCTTCAAAAACAAGTCGTCTTCTGTGTTAGTTGATGCTTTATATTCAGCATTGGACTGCTCAATTTTCTCCTTAACTTGAGTGTGGACAGCTTGTATAAATTCTGTAAAATTTTCTTACCCTTGCATTTTCTTTCTTGAAAGTTGGTAGTGGAGTCAAATCAAGAACACTTAAGAGGTTTCTTTCCATAGACCACCTCAAAAGGAGAGTAATTGGTAGTTCTTTCAGCCAAAGGTAGGATGTTCTTCCAATTCCTAGGATTCTTACCAATTAAGCATCTTAACAAGTTGCCAAGACTCCGATTAAAAACTACCCCCACTTTAATAGAGTCATGCTTCCTTTGAGTTAACGAAAGTCCAAGAACAAAATCCATGCACCTTTTGAGATTCACATAGAACTTTTCTTGCCTCAAGATCCTCCAAACAATGTTTGAGGCTGTGCAAGCTTTATAGAGGGTTTGAGTGTAGTTAAAATGGAGAAATTGCTCACGCAACTTTTTCTTCATCTTCTCTCAATTATTAACGTTACCTTTATCACTTCTTTGGCGAGAGACTTGCAAATGTTCCCACCAAGTTGAAGCACTTCCCTTGAGGCAGATAACCACAAGCTTAACTTTCCTTTCATCTACGTCATGGTAGTCAAAAACTCTTTTCACCATGTTTAACCAATCTACAAAATCATCCAGGTTCAAACTTCCTTGGAATTCTGGAAGTTCAACCTTGATGTTTTGCTCAAGTCATGGCTCAAACTGAGAATGTGAATTCTCAAGTTCATGATCAACCACACTAGGAGGAACCATTTGTTGTCCAAGCCCTGTAAGGAGCTCAACTTGTCTTCGTAATTCAACAATCTCATCAATTCTATAATCATTATGCTGCTGTCCACTATTCCTCCACACGAGGGTTGGCTTCAACTCCTTCTCAACTCCTTTTTTTTTCCCCCAGCTAGTAACCATTTTAGAACTTGCTGAAAATTAGCAAGATTGTTAATTATACAGTCTACTTTCCAGCTACATATTACCCGTGCCCTTATTTCTTCAGTTGTATTGTTTGTGGTGATGTTATGATATTGTTCTATTATGTTTTATTGCAGAGCATCAGGAAGTCTGAGTGTCCGAAGGAGCTTGAACCCTCAGATAGAAGGTCCTCAGTTCATGTCAATTTGATTAGGAGGGACCAAAAGTGCCCGGTGAGTCTCTCTCTCTTCCCTTTGTTAGTATTTACTGAGACTAACAATTCTTTCTGGAACTTTATAAATTACCATCTTGTTTGTAATCTCCAATTCAGTGTTCTAGTCGATAGTTCTTGTCCAAAAAATGCACCCGCATGCTTTCGCATGTGAGCGTTTGAAAGACATGGGTGTTTGAGTTGTACCAACACTCTGCTATTGTTTTCCTGCAGGAACCAGAGAAGCAGCGCCATGCTGCATTCCAAGGTATAGGGAGGACTCTAGGAAGCAGCAGTGCTTCACCTGCATCTGAACCACCAGCTGATTCTGCTCCTCTGAGCTCTGCTCCAGCCCCTTTAATGGGCCTGGTTGTGGATGAAACGCTGCCATCGACTTCAATTCAGCTTAGGTTGGCTGATGGGACCCGCATGGTGGCCCACTTTAATAATAGCAACACAGTCAATGACATTCGATCCTTCATTGATGCATCCAGGCCTGGGGGTGCTCGGAATTATCAGCTGCAGTTGATGGGGTTCCCTCCGAAGCTTCTTACTGAGCCAACTCAGACAATAGAGCAGGCAGGCCTTTCCAATTCAGTTGTTATTCAGAAATTCTAGCAAAGCTGCATGCAGGTCGCATACTATCTCTAGTCGTTATTGTGCTGTCTCTTGTAGTAAGTAAACCAATTTTATGAACATCAAGACCTTGAATATCTGTTTCCTAATATACAAAAGGGAGGGTTTTGGTGGCTGGTTGCTTGGACGATGGAGTTGAGTTTTGTGATTCGAAAATATATTCTTCTGCAGTCTTGTAAATTGTATGCTCTTGTTTTGCTAGCTTGACATGTTCTCATTTCTCACTTTTTTCATGCTGCTGGTATCATTTCCCCCGTACAATTGTACAAACCACAATATATTTTACTCTCTCTCTCTCTCTCTCTCTCCTCTCTGCTCTCCGCTCCTTCAAGCATGGCTCAACTTGGTGAAGAGGATTGAAGTATATGACTGGCTATTACAATTACAACAAAAACTAAAGCTTGTGCCTGTTTTTTCGGTTGCGTTTATGAATGCCCACGCGATTTAGGTAGTTTTAGTTAGTGTTTTAGGTAGTTTTAGTTAGTGTTTGACATTATAGTAATAGTTATTTTTGTAAGTAATTTTTAAAAAATATATTAAAATAATTATTTTATTTTTTAAAATTTTGTTTTTAATGTATATTAGTATATCAAAATGATTTAAACACATTAAAAAATTATTTTAAATTTAAAGTAAAACAAAAATAATTTTAAAAAAAATATATGGTGTGATAGCTATAATAAATATGCTCTCAAC
>Ga0307517_10006892_pt1 | contig 16715 bp, 15 predicted proteins | sample 23_EM_MG_FD_194515 | JGI IMG/M metagenome (GOLD analysis project Ga0307517, IMG submission 194515) | Populus trichocarpa ectomycorrhiza microbial communities from riparian zone in the Pacific Northwest, United States - 23_EM | ecosystem: Host-associated > Plants > Roots > Unclassified | place... | reverse complement strand
GCCGGCTTCCAGTTCCTGAACCGCGTCTCCGACGACGGCTACAACTACGACAACGGCTACTTCGGCACCGCCGCGATCGACTTCCAGAAAGAGATGGAAGGCGGCACCAAGTGGCGGCTGACGCTGATGCCCAACCGCGGCGCCGGTTCGATCGCCGATACGGGCGGCAGCAACATCGTCCACGAGGCCTCGGTGTCGATCCCGCTCGGCGATCTGCAAACGCGCTTCATCGCCGGTCAGATCCCGGACTGGTCGGGCTACGAGTACACGCAGCCGACCACGACCAAGCTCGTGACGCGCGGCCTGCTGCTCGATTTCACCGAACCGACCGCCTACACCGGCGCCGGCATGGAGATCATCCGCGGCAAGTGGGACGTCAAGGCCGTGCTGGCCAACTACAACAGCACCAAGCAGCCGGCCGGTCGCAAGTCGCCGGTGTTCGCCTACCGCGTCGATTACTCCAAGGGCGAATTCGCGGGCTTCGGCCTGGCCGGCGTGCACGGCAAGGCGGCGAACTTCAGCCCGTTCAATGCCGATGCGAACGGCAATTCGCCCGACACGCGGCTCGACCTGTTCGAGCTTGACGGCTACTTCATTCGCGGCGACCTGACGCTGCAAGGCCAGGTCGGCTTCGGACGCCAGAAGGACGCCTCGATCGTGCCGGCCGCCGACGGCACGCTGCGCGACGCCCGCTGGTGGGGCGTCTCGGGCCTGGCCGCGTACAAGTTCATCCCGCGCTGGGAGGCGGTGGCGCGCTTCGACTACATCAACAACGCGAAGAACGGCGGCGGCCTGCTGCAGTATTCGGTCGAAGACGGACGCAACGGCATCGGGCCCGACGCCACACTCGGCTGCACGACGACCGGTTGGGTCGACGGCTGCGACAAGGGCGCGAACCGCTACGCGCTCGCGCTCGGCGTGAACTACCTGCTCACCGCCAACGCGACGCTGAAGGCCGAGTACCGCCTCGACCGTGCGACGCAGCCGGTGTTCTACGACGTCAAGAGCGACAGCTACCGCAAGAGCAACTCGCTGCTCGGCGCGTCGGTCATCGTGTCGTTCTGAGGGTGACATGAGCAGCAGCATCGACTGGCATGCGCGCGCCGCCGCGCAAAGCTTCGACGGCCGCGCGCTGATCGGCGGCAAGCGTGTGGCCGCACAAGACGGCGAGACCTTCGATTGCATCTCGCCGATCGACGGCCGCGCGCTGACGCAGGTCGCGCGCGGACGCGCTGCCGACATCGACACGGCGGTGGCCTCGGCCCGCGCCGCGTTCGAGAGCCGGCGCTGGGCCGGCATGCCGCCGGCCGCGCGCAAGAAAGTGCTGGTCCGCTTCGCCGAGAAGATCATCGCCGCGCGCGAGGAGCTCGCGCTGCTCGAGACGCTGGACATGGGCAAGCCGATCCAGTACAGCCTGGCCGTCGATGTGCCCGCCGCGGCGCGCTGCATCGCGTGGTACGGCGAGGCCATCGACAAGGTCTACGACGAGATCGCACCCACCGGCGCGAACGCGCTCGCGCTGATCACGCGCGAGGCGATGGGCGTGATCGGCGCCGTCGTGCCCTGGAACTACCCGATGATCATGGCGGCCTGGAAGCTCGGCCCCGCACTGGCGACCGGCAACAGCGTCGTGCTGAAGCCGAGCGAGAAATCGCCGCTGACCGCGTTGCGGCTGGCCGAGCTCGCGCTCGAGGCCGGGCTGCCGGAGGGCGTGTTCAATGTCGTGCCCGGCTTCGGCGCCGAGGCCGGCGAAGCGCTGGCGCTGCACCCGGACGTGGACGCGATCGGCTTCACCGGCAGCACGCGCGTGGGCCGCAAGATGCTTGAGTACGCGGGCCGAAGCAACCTCAAGCGCGTCTACAACGAGCTCGGCGGCAAGTCGGCCTTCGTCGTGTTCGATGACTTCGCCGACGTGGCCCGCGCCGCGAAGACGGCGGCCGGCAGCCTGTTCTTCAACGCCGGCGAAAGCTGCAACGCACCGTCGCGCGTGTTCGTGCACGAGCGGATTGCAGAGGAGTTCACGGCAATCGTGCAGGCCGAGGCGCCGAAGTACGCACCCGGCGATCCGCTTGGTGGCCAGAATGAAATCGGCGCGCTGGTCGACGACACGCAGATGCGCACCGTGCTCGGCTACATTGCTGCCGGCCGCGACGAAGGGGCACGCGTGCTCAGCGGCGGCCGCCAGGTGATGAACGAGACCGGCGGCTTCTACGTCGAACCCACGGTGTTCGATGGGGTGACGAATGCGATGAAGATCGCGCGCGAAGAGATCTTCGGCCCGGTGCTGTCGGTGATCCGCTTCACCGACGAGGCCGAGGTCGTGCGCCAGGCCAACGACAGCGCCTACGGCCTGCAGGCCAGCGTCTGGAGCGACAACATCAACCGCGCACACCGCGTCGCCCGCGCGCTGCGTGCGGGCACGGTGCATGTGAACCAGTACGACGAGGACGACATCACCGTGCCCTTCGGCGGCTTCAAGCAGAGCGGCAACGGCCGCGACAAGTCGCTGCACGCGTTCGACAAGTACACCGAACTGAAGACGACCTGGATCCGCATCGATGCTTGACAACGCCGTGCAAGCCTTGCGCGAGCGCCTGGCCGCGCAGGGCGTGCACACGCTGCTGGTGCAGTTCACCGACGTGCATGGCGTCGCGAAGGGCAAGTGGGTGCCGCTCGAGCACCTCGACCAGGTGACCCGCGTCGGTGCCGGCTTCGCCGGCCCGTCGATCTGGGGCACGGGCCTGGGCCGCACCGGCCCGCGCTCGGAGTACTACGCACGCGGCGACGCCGGCACCGCGCAGGCCTTGCCGTGGATGCCGGGCTACGCGCGCATCGTCGGCGATGGCTTCGTCGACGGCATGCCGTTCGACGCCTGCCCGCGCCAGGTGCTCAAGCGCGCCACGGCGCGGCTCGCGGAGCGCGGCTGGTCTCTGCGCACCGGCATCGAGCCGGAGTTCTTCCTGCTGCGCCGCGCTGGCGCGCGGTGGCTGCCCTTCGACGATCGCGACCGCCTGGACAAGCCCAGCTACGACCTGAAGAGCCTGCCGAGGCAGGCGCCGTTCCTGCACGCGCTGCACGAGGCGCTCGCCGCGTGCGGACTGGCGGTCGAGCAGATCGACCACGAAGACGCACACGGCCAGTTCGAGGTGAATTTCGCGCACGCCGAGGCGTTGCGCAGCGCCGACCACCTGATGCTGTTCAAGCAGGCGGCGCATGCGCTCGCAGAGGCCCAGGGCGCTGTCTTCTCGATGATGCCCAAGCCGTTCGCGAACCAGCCCGGCAGCGGCCTGCACTTCCATGTGTCGCTGTGGGAGGAGTCGCACTGCCTGTTCGACGACGGCCGCGGCGATCTGTCGACGCTGGGCCGCCACTTCATGGCCGGCGTGCTGCACCATGCCGCACCGCTGTGCGCACTCGCAGCGCCGACGGTCAATTCGTACAAGCGGCTGGTGGTCGGCGAATCGTTGTCCGGCACGAGCTGGGCGCCGGCCTACGTGGCGCACGGCCCGAACAACCGCACCGCGATGATCCGCACCCTGCCCGGCCGCTTCGAGTGGCGCGTGCCCGATGCCGCCGCGAACCCGTATCTCGCGACGGCCGCGCTGATCGCCGCCGGGCTCGACGGCATCGACCGCGAGCTCGATCCCGGCCCGGCCTGCACCGACGACCTGTTCGCGCTGCCGCTGGCCGCGATCCGCGCGCGCGGCATCGCGCTGCTGCCGCAATCGCTGGACGCCGCCACCGACGCGTTCGACGCCAGCGAGCTGATGCAGCAGACCCTGGGCGCGACGCTGCATCGCGAGTTCGTGCGCCTGAAACGCGACGAATGGCTGGGCTATGCGCGCCACGTCAGCGGCTGGGAGCTCGAACGTTACGCGGCGATGTTCTGACGTGACGCGGACGCCGGCCACGACCTGGATCGCCTACCTCTGCCTCGCCGGCAGCATGGCGCTGGTCGGCAGCTACGTCGGACTGTCCAAGGTGCTGGTGCTGGTGTTCCCGGTCTTCCTGCTCGCGTGGTTGCGCTTCGGCATCGCCGCCGTCGCGATGGCGCGCTGGGTCAGGCGCGGCCCGGACGAGCCGCCGCTGAACACGCACGACCGCCGGCTGCTGTTTCTCGAATCGTTCTTCGGCAACTTCCTGTTCTCGATCTGCATGCTCTTCGGCGTCTCGCTGAGCACGGCGCTGGCCGCGGGCGTGATCATGGCGGGCCTGCCGGCCATGGTGGCGATGATGTCGTGGGCCTTCCTGAAGGAGCGCATCGCGACGCGCGTGATGCTGGGCATCGCCTGCGCCGTGGCCGGCATCGCGCTGGTCTCGCTCACGAAGCACCCCGACGCGGTGGCCCACGGCTCGCCGCTGCTCGGCAATCTGCTGCTGCTGGGCGCGCTGACCTGCGAGGCCAGCTACGTGGTGATCGGCAAGAAGCTCACCGGCCGCGTCAGCGCCAAGCGCATCAGTGCGCTGATCAACCTGTGGGGGCTCGCGCTGGTCACGCCGTTCGGGCTGTGGCAGGCGCTGAGCTACGACTTCGGCCGCGTGGCCCCGGGCTCGTGGTGGCTGCTGCTGTTCTATTCGATCGCCGCCAGCATGGTCACCGTGTGGCTGTGGATGACCGGGCTGCGTCATGTGCCGGCGGCCAAGGCCGGCATCTTCACGGTGCTGCTGCCGGTCAGCGCGGCCGCGGTCGGGGTGCTGTTCCTGGGCGAGCGTTTCAGTGTGGCGCAGGCCGCGGCCTTCGCGCTCGCGCTCGCCGGCGTGGTGCTCGCGACCTGGCCGGCACAACGCCCCGCGACTACACCAGTTCCGGGCTGAACGCGGCGCGTGCCTGCACCGAGACCGCGGCCGGCGCGTCGTGCTTCAGACGGTGATCCGACCAGACCTGGCGCCAGCGCCGCGCACCGGCCTGGCCGTTGCGCAAGCCGAGCAGGTGGCGCGAGACATGCGACCACGGCTCGCCGGTCGCGGCAGCGCGCTGCATGTAGTCGACCATGCGGTCCTCGACCTCGTCGCGGTCGCGCGCCACCGGCGCCTCGTCGAAGAAGCGGGCATCCCACTCGGTCATCAGCCAGGGCTGGTGATAGGCCTCGCGGCCGAGCATCACGCCGTCGACATGGGCGAGCTGTTCGTCGATCTGCGCATTCGACTTGATGCCGCCGTTGAGCACGATCGTGAGCTGCGGGAACTCGCGCTTCAATCGGTGCACGGTCTCGTAGCGCAGCGGTGGCAGCTCGCGGTTCTCCTTCGGGCTGATGCCCTTGAGCCAGGCGTTGCGCGCGTGCACGATGAAGACCTCGCAGCCGGCCCGCGCGACCGTGCCGACGAAGTCGCGCACGAACGCATAGCTTTCGGTCTTGTCCACGCCGATGCGGTGCTTCACCGTCACCGGCAGCGAGGTCGCGTCGCGCATCGCCTTGACGCTGTCGGCGACAAGCTGCGGCTCGTTCATCAGGCAGGCCCCGAACGCGCCGCGCTGCACGCGCTCGCTCGGGCAGCCGCAGTTCAGGTTGACCTCGTCATAGCCCCATTGCTGCGCGAGCCGCGCGCACTGCGCCAGATCGGCCGGCTCGCTGCCGCCGAGCTGCAGCGCGAGCGGATGCTCCTCGGCGTTGAAGTCCAGGTGTCGAGGCACGCTGCCGTGCAGCAGCGCGCCGGTCGTCACCATCTCGGTGTACAGGCGGGTGCGCCGGGTCAGCAGGCGATGGAAGAAGCGGCAGTGCCGATCCGTCCAGTCCATCATCGGGGCGACCGACAGCCGCCACGGATTGTCTCGTCGGTTCAAAAACGTGTTGTCGTCTTGCACTGGAGTGGCCGGATCGGGGCGTGCGGCAGTCCGCGCGCCGTGCGTATGGGGGATTGGCTACATTGTCCCGGAAGAATCGGGTGTCCGTCGCCGCGCCGGCCGCGGTGACACTAGCGCATCCTCCGAATCCACCGCCATGCCGATACCACCCTCTTCTTCCGAGCGCCGCATCCGAGCCGCCCTGCGTGTCGCGCTGAGCCATTACGTGATGAACGGCCTGTCGGCCGCGCTCGGCCTGTTGTTGATCTCGACGGCGGTGCACCTGTTCCTCGGGGCCTTCGCCGCCGCCGCGGCCGCGGTCGGCGTCATCGTCGTGATCCCGCCGGACCAGCCCGCGCCGCGGCGCGGCAAATTCCGGCAGCTGCTGCCGGCATTCGTGATCGGCACGCCACTGTTCTTCGCGGTGCAGGCCCTGCACGCCGACCCGCTCCGTCTCTCATTGCTGCTGTTGCCGGCCACCTTCATCGCCTTTCTGGGCGCGGCCTGGGGCAAGCGCGGTCTGCCGATCTCGATCTCGATCATGTTCGCGATGCTGTTCTCGATGGCCGCGCCGGCGTCCCCCGATGGCGTCACCGCGCTGTCGACTAGCCTGTACTTCGCGCTCGGCGCGGCCGCGTACCTGGTCTACGCCACGGCCGCGAACGCCGCGCTCAATAGCCGCTACCGGGTGCTGATGCTGGCCGACACGCTGTGGACGGTGGCCACGCTGATGCGCACCCAGGCACGCCAGTTCACGCCGTCGACCGCCGCCGCCGATGCCTCGGGGCCGGCGCCGCTGATCGGCCGCCTGCTGGGGCAACAGGCGGCGCTGGCGGATCAGTTGCAGGCGGCCCGCGACATCCTGCTCGAGTCGCCGCGCACGGTGCGTCGCCAGCAGCTCGCCGGCATGCTGATGCAGGTGCTGGAGATGCGCGACCACCTGGTGGCCTGCGAGCTCGATCTCGACACGCTGAAGGCACATCCGGGCCAGGCGCCCGTGCTGGACGCGCTGCGCAGCGAACTCGAGGCGCTGGCCGAGCAGATCGATCAGCTCGGCGACGCGCTGCTGCTGGCGCGCCAGCCGGCCTTGTTCGAGGGCGGGCGCCGATCCCGGCCCGCGACGTCGAGCCCCGGCGTGAGCGCCGACGACGCGCCCAGCGCACCGCCGCCGGAACTGCTCGCGCGCGCGCTCGTCAACCGCGTCGGCTACATCCACGACGAGGTGCAGGGCCTGATCGCGCTGGCGCGCGGCGACGCGCAGCCCGATCTCGCGGTGGTGCGCGCGACCTGGCAGATGTTCATCAGCCCCACGGCCTGGTCATGGCAGCCGTTCGTCGGGCTGTGGCGCTGGGATGCACCGCCGTTGCGGCATGCCATTCGCGCCGCGCTGGCCGTCGCGACCGGCCAGGCGATCGGCCTGGCGCTGCCCTGGGGCACACACGACTACTGGATCCTGCTGACGACCGTCGTCGTGCTGCGCGGCAGCCTGGCGCAGACCCTGGAGCGGCGCAACATCCGGGTCGCGGGCTCGCTGCTGGGCTGCCTGCTGGCGGCGGCGCTGTTGTCCGCGCACGCCCCGCCGCTGCTGCTGCTGATCACCGTGACGGTCGCGCAAGGCATCGCCCACGCGTTCGCGATCCGGCGCTACCTGGTGACGGTGGTGGCCGCCACCGTGCTCGCGCTGCTGCAGGCGCACCTGCTCGGCGCCGGCTCGAGCCCGGTGTTCGAGGTCACCGAGCGCATGGCCGACACGCTGATCGGCGTCGCGATCGCGTGGGCCTTCAGCTATGTGCTGCCGTCGTGGGAGCGCACCCAGATCCCGGCGCTGGTCGCGCGCACGCTGGCGGCCCAGGCCCGCCATGCCCAGGTGGCGCTGGGCCTGGGGCAACTGCAGGCGGTGGACAACGAATCCGAGCTCGGTTGGCGGCTCGCGCGGCGCGAGGTCTACGACAGCCTGTCGGCGCTGGTGCAGGCGACGCAGCGGTCCTTGTCGGAGCCGCGCGCCGTGCGCCCGCCGCTCGAACCGCTGGGGCGATTGCTGGCGCACAGCTACCAGCTGCTCGCGCAGCTCACCGCGGTCAAGACCATGCTGCTGCGCCGCGGGCGCTTGAATGCGGAGCAGATTCGCACCCCCTTGCAGCAAGAGGCGCAAACGATCAAGACCATCTTGTCGACCGATCCGGTGGCTCAGGCGCCAACGGCGTCGGTCGATGCCGATGCCGAGGTCGATGCGTCGGCCGGCCCGGTCGCGCTGCCGGACCCGTTCGAGCACGACCTCAGCCCCTGGCTGCTGCGCCGCCTGAGCCTGGCGACCGGCCTCGCGCGCCACGTGCGCAGCGATGCGCAACAGGTGTTGCAGCCGGTGAACTCTTAGCCAAGGCCTACAGGGCGAAATCGCTGAGCAACAGGAAGCCGAAGCTGGTCTCGCTGCATTGTTCGTCCACCGTGCGCGCCGCGACGATTTCCTTCTCGGTGGCGGCCAGATCCTCGGCCAGCCGGTCGAGCCGCGAGGTCTGCCAGGGCTGCGCCCGGTAGGCGATCGCCAGCTCCTGCTTCAGGCGGAAATACCGCCCCATCAACTGCTCGAGATCCATGGCCGCACTCCTTTTGCTGCAGTGCAGTATGGACGAGAGCCTCGATGGGCAGGTGTCAGGGTGTACGTCCGACCAGCCGGCACCACCAGGTCTGCTTGTAGCGCGCGTCCGGCGCGTGCAGCGAGTGGGTCTCGACGCCCGACACCAGCAGCCCGTCGTGCTTGATCTTGGACACGAAGGCCTGCTGCAGCGCCGGCAGCAGATGTGGCAGCGCGTCGTCGTCGTCCTCGTGCAGGGTCGCCCGGTAGACCAGGCCCATCGGTTCGCCACCGGTGCTGACCTCGCGCCGCCAGCGCGTGATGAACAGATGGCCTCTGAGCGCCACGGCCTTCTTCAGCTCGTCCGGCGGCAGGGTTTCGCCGAGTCGACGCAGGCGCACGACGCTGACCAGCATCAGTCGTGCGGCTGAGCGCGGTGGCCGAGCGCGAACGAGGACGACAGTCGCTCGTTGCGGATGGCAGGCTGAGGGTTCGTCGCGCGCATCGGCGAATCCTAGCCGCGGCGGCGTCGTTCCGACGCGCTCGACCGTCGCCGCGCGTTCTGGGTCCGCGACGGATTGCACGACGGCGCCGCGCGGCCTGCCCCCGGCTCGTCTCTAGGCCCGCTGCGCCGCGCTCGCAATGCCCGCGACGAAGCGTGGCCACAGTGGTTCCGGCAGGTCGTGGCCCATGCCACCGATCACGTCGATCTGCGCACCGGCGATCTTGGCCGCCAGATCGTGCGCCGCGTCCACCGGCACCAGCGGGTCGTCCCGGCCGTGGATGATTTGGGTCGGCACCTTGAGGGCTGCGAGCAAGGGCGAGCGGTTGCCGTCGGCCGCGATCGCCACCATCTGCCGCGCCGTGCCCTGCGGCCGGTACGAACGCCGCACCGCCTGGCCGAGGCGCTCGTGCAGAGTCGCGTCGTCGGCCGGGTAGCCGGGGCTGCCGATCAGCTTGTAGAGCTTGACGTAGTGCTCGATGACGCTCTGCACGTTGCGTGCGTCCTTCGGGCGCGAGATCAGCGCGCTGCGCACCTTCAGCGTCGGCCCCGGCAGGCGGCGTGCGCCGCTGCTCGTCATGATCAGCGTCAGGCTCTTGACGCGCCGGGGGTGCCGCGCGGCGAGCTGCTGCGCGATCATGCCGCCCATCGAGGCGCCGCAGATGTGGGCGGACGACAGGCCCAGCGCGTCGAGCAGGCCGGCCGTGTCGTCGGCCATCGTCGCGACGGTATAGGGCGCGCGGACCTTCATGCCGACCGCGAACTTCAGCGAATCGAGCGCGAGGTTGGGCACGCCGAGATGGTCGAAACGCTGTGACAACCCGATGTCGCGGTTGTCGAAGCGGATCACGCGAAAGCCGCGCGCGACCAGCATCGCGACGAAATCAGGGTGCCACGCGACGAGCTGCATGCCCAGGCCCATCACGAGCACCAGCGGCTCGCCGTTGGCGGGACCGTGGTCTTCGACTTCGAGGGCGATGCCGTTGGCGGAAATCTGCATGGTCTTCAGAACTGCTCGCTGCCGTTGGGTTCGATCAACTGGCGGCCGTTCGCCTCGTGGCGGAACGCCGAGATCGCGTGGTAGATGACGCGGCGGCAGCGGTTCACGCCACCGAGCGGCTGGTGCTCGGGCACACTGTGCCAGGGCGAGTAGGACAAGTCCTCGGCGAACTGCAGCTGCGCCGGCGAATCGAAGGTCTGCGTCGGGATGCGCAGCGTCGCGACCTTGCGCCACGGCAACTCGGAAGGCTCCCAGCGGATGCGCGGATCCTCGACCGGCATGCGGCGTGCATCGGCTTGAAGCTGCACCATGAAGTCGAACGCGACGCTCTCGTGGCCGAGCTGCTGTGCCATCACGTGGCGCAGGTAGTCGGGGGCCGAGTCTGGCGGCGCGCCGGTGTTGGCGAGCACCTGCGGCCGCATCGAGAACTTGGCCGGCGTGTCGCCCATCAGATAAGGCGTCATCGTCCAGTACTGCAGCGTCAGCAGGTTGGAGATCTGGACCCGGATCTTGTTCGCGTTCGCAAGCTCCTTCAGGTGCCACTTGAACGGATTGGGGCCGAGGAAGAACCGCGTCGGCCTGCCGAAGCGTTCGATGATGTGAAACAGCTCGACGTAGTCGCTCGCGTCCTTCACGGCGAACACGTCGTGGTTGATGAACAGGAAATCCTGCGTGCCGGTCTCGTCGTCCGTCAGCTTCGCGCCGGCCACGTCCATCAGCTTGATCGCGATGCCGCGACCATCGCGCACGTGATCGGCCTGGACCGTGCCCGATCCGTTGGAAAAGCGCACCCAGGCCGGGTAGCGGCGCGGCGTGCGGAACACGCCGACCGCAAACTCGGCCGGCAGATTCGGCTCGACCACGAGTTCGGCGCGCAGCGCGCCGTGGTGCTTCGGGTGGGCATCGCGCCGCATGTCGCCCTGCCCGGCCGGGAACTGCTCGCGCAGCTTGAGCTTGATGACCTTCAGGATCTCGGCGATCGCCGCCTCCTCGCCCGCGGGGGCTTGCTCGTGGCGAGTCAAGGAGGATGCGCTCATGTCAGGCGGCTTTCATCGAGACGTTGGGAGGCGAACCTTGAAAGAACCACCGGCGCGCGCCGCTGGCATCGAAATGACGCCACTGGCTCGGCGACTGCGCGAGCCGATCGGCCACCGCATACAGCGCGAGCGGGTTCATGCCCATGCCGGTGTGGCTGGCGCGGACCTCGATGTTCTCGATCATCGGGCCGGGCTCGTTCAGGCTGCACTGCCACGCGACGATGCCGTCGGTGCGCGAGTAGATCGAGGTGGTCGGCACCGGCGGCGGCGTGCGCAGCCGTTCGATCATCACCGGATCGTCAGCGCTCTGCCCGCTCAGCATCTCGAAGATGCGCCACGCGTTGGTGGCGCGCGGGTGGCCGGCGAACGGCGTGCCGAGCGTGATCACGCTGCGGGCGTGCTGCGGCAGCTCCTTGGCCATCTCGCGCGCGTAGAGGCCGCCGAGGCTCCAGCCGATCAGGCTGACCGGCTGGCCGTGGCGTTCGGACAAGGCCCGCACGTCGGCGGCGCACTTCTTCAGCACGCCGTCGCGCGGCCCGAAGTTGAAGCCCTGGCCCCAGGCCTGGGTCACATAGCCCAGGCCGTTCAGGAAGTTGCGCAAGGGCACGGTGGTGAAGTCGTTCGCCCCCATGCCGGGGAACACCAGCACCGGGTGGCCGTCGCCCTTGGGCAGGCGTCGCAACCAGGGCATCGCGGCCAGCATGGCGCCCATCTCCCAGAAGGCGCGGCCTTCGAGCATCAACAGAAAGGCGTTGGGTGGGCGCAGATCGGTGGTCGCTGAGGTCGTCGGATCGGGCTTGGATCGAGGCATGCCGCGCGGAGGCTGTTGCGATCAGCCATGTTAGCGGGCGGCGTGCGCTTTCTTCGGAGCACTTGCCCTAGCCGGGCTTGTCGCCTTGGCGACAGACTTCTTCGCGGCGCCGGCCTTGACGCGCTTCTTCGCGACCGGCGACGGCGCGGGCACGGCCTCGGGAACCACGCTCGGCGGCAAGGCCTGGAACTCGTCGAACGCCGCCTGCACGTGGCGCGCGAGCTCGGCGACCTCGGGCATCGCCTCGCCGCACGCGATCAGGCCGAACTCGAGCGATTCGTTGTAGGTCTGCACCGTGATGTTCAGCGCCACGCCGTGCACGACGATCGAGGTCGGGTAGTTCGTGAGCATCTTCGCGCCGGCCATGTAGAGCGGCACGGTCGGGCCGGGCACGTTCGAGATCGTGACGTTCGCGATCGCCGGCAGCCGGTCGGCCACGCGCGCCTTCGCGTACAGCGCGCCCAGGCCCTGCATCAGCCATGGCACGCCCAGGGTCGGGAAGTCGGTCGGCATCAGACTCTTCATCGCGCCGATGTTGTTCTTCATCGCGGCGGTGGCGGCGAGCACGTAGGCCAGGCGCTTGGCGGGATCGGCGATGTGGGTGCCCAGGCTCACGACCGTCATCGTCGCCTGGTTGTTGGAGGCCGTGTCGCCTTTGGCACGCGTCGAGATCGGCACGCCCGCCACCATCGACTTGCGCGGCAGCGGGCCGTGCTTCAGGAAGTGGCGGCGCAAGGCCCCGCTGCAGATCATCAGCACCGCATCGTTCAGGCTCGCCTTGTGTTTGCGCCGGGTCGCGTTCAGCGCGGACAGCGGCAGGCTGACCGAGGCGAAGGCGCGTGTCGCGGACACCGTGGCGTTCAGGCGGGTGCGTGGGGCCAGTGCAAGATTGCTGACGCTCTTGGCCGCGGCGCCTCCTTTCAAGCGCGAGACCATCGCGCGCGCCGTGCCGCCGGCGCTGTCACCGGCTTTTTGCGCGGCCATCTGCGACAGCACGCCGACCGTGGCCGGGATCGCCTTGACCGCATCCACCACGAGACCGAACTGATTCGCGAGCGCGCCGCGCAGCATGTCGACCATACCGAGCGGTTGGCGCACCGCGCGCTGCGGCGCGGCCGCGATCTCGCGCGGCGCCGGGCTCAGGTCGAGGATGGCCTGGCCGAGCGCGACGGCGGCCTGGCCATCGACCGCGGCGTGGTGCAGCTGCGTGTACATCGCATAGCGCTTCTGGCCTTGCGGACCGTCGGCCAGCCCGGTGAAGACGTGGAACTTCCAGAGCGGCCGATCGCGCGCCAGCAGCACCGGGTGCAGCTTCCCGACCTGCGATTCGAGCGCGGCTTGGCCGCTGCCCTTGGGCAGCTTGATCGCAACCACGTGCGCGTCGAGATCGGGCTCGGCGTCTATCCACACCGGGTTCGCGAAATTCAACGGCATCGTCGCCAGCTTCTGGCGCAGCGCCGGTGCCAGCGGCAGCCGCGCGGCCATGTGGCGGCGCATGTCGGCGACGAAGTCACCTCGGTAGTCGGCCGGCAGCTCGAAGTTGTGGAGCGCGCCGACATGCATCGGCATCTGCGGCGTTTCGAGGTGCAGGAAACTGGCGTCGAGGCCTGGCAATTGGTTCATGCGCCGATGCTACGGCCACGCCCCGCGCCGGCCTTAAGGGGAAGCCCTGCCCGATCGACCGCGCAGCGCGAGCGCCTCGTTGCCCGCGAGCGCGACCAGCACCAGCGCGCCGCCGCCGAGCACATGCAGCGCCGGCGTCTCGCCCGCGCCCCACCACGCCCACGCGACGCCGAACAGAACTTCGAGCAAGGCCAGCAGCGAGGCCTCGGGCGCGCTCAGGTGGCGCGCCGCGGCGACCGACATCAAGCAGGGCACGGCGAGTTGCACGACGCCGAGCAGCGCGAGCAGCCCGAGGTCATGCGCGCTCGCGGCGAACGGCAGCGCGAACGGCAGTGTGATGAGCGCCGACAGCAGCGCCCCGATCAGCACTGCGGGCAGCAGATCGACATCGGCCGCATGCCGGGTGTGCTGGATCACGGCCCAGTTGATCGCCGCCGCCAGCGGCACCGCGAGCGCCACCACGGTGCCGATCAGGTGACGCGGATCGGCGGTGCTGACCTCGAGCGCGTACATCCACGCGATCCCGATGCCCGCCACGACGATCGCCGCCCAGGTGCGAGCGGCCAGCCGATGGCCGAGCACGAGGCGTGCGATCAGCGCGGTGAGCAGCGGCGCGATTGCCATCGTCACCAGCACGTTCGCCACCGTCGTCAGCGTGATCGCAACCATGAAGGCGGTGAACATCACGCACCAGCACACGCCGGAGAGCCACAGCGTGCGGCCACCGGCGCGCAGCGAGCGCATCAGCACCGCCGGGCCGCGCAACCAGGGCAGCAACAGCGCGAGCGCCAGCACCGTGAAGGCACTGCGCCAGAACGTGACCTCGAAGCTGCGCGCGGCCTCGAGATGGCGCGTGACGATGCCCGCGATGCTCCACATCAGCGTGACGAGAATCATCGTCACGACCGCTCTGCGGTGGTTCATGGCAGCCCCTCGCCCGCGGAGTACCGCGACCGATCCCCCGTGGGGATGGGCCTTGCTCGGGGCGGCCCGGCGCGGCGGCCCTGACGCGTCAGTGTCAATAGTCGCTGCCTGAACTGCCCGGCGCGAGGTTGTCGAACTTGGTCAGCGGCTTGTTGAAGAACAGCTTGACCGTGCCGGTTGGCCCGTTGCGCTGCTTGCCGATGATGATCTCGGCGATGCCGGGCTCCTTGCTCTCGGCCTTGGTGTAGTAGTCGTCCCGGTAGATGAACATGATCACGTCGGCGTCCTGCTCGATCGCGCCGGACTCGCGCAGATCGCTCATCATCGGGCGCTTGTCGGGCCGGGTCTCGACGCTGCGGTTGAGCTGCGAGAGCGCGATCACCGGGCACTTGAGTTCCTTCGCGAGCGACTTCAGGCCGCGCGAGATCTCGCCGATCACGGTCGCGCGGTTCTCTTCGCTGGTGCCCGCGCTGCCGCTCATCAGTTGCAGGTAGTCGACGACGATCAGCCCGAGCTGGCCGCACTGGCGCGCCTGGCGCCGCGCCCGTGCGCGCACCTCGCTGGGCGACAACGCCGAGCTTTCGTCGATGAACATGCTGACCGAGCCGAGCTTCTCGACCGCTTCGGACAACCGGCCCCACTCGTCGTCCTTGAGCCGGCCGGTTCGCAGCCCGCTCTGGTCGATGCGGCCGAGCGAGCCGACCAGGCGCAGCGCGAGTTGTGCCGCACCCATTTCCATCGAGAAGACGACGACCGGCAGGCCCTCGCTCACCGCGACGTGCTCGGCGATGTTCAGCGCGAACGCGGTCTTGCCCATCGACGGGCGCGCCGCGAGCACGATCAGGTCGCCGGGCTGGAAGCCGGAGGTCATGCGGTCCAGGTCGAAGTAGCCAGTGCGCACGCCGGTCACGTCCTCGGCGCCGTTCTCGTGCAGTTCGGTGACGCGGTCGAGCAGCGCCACCACCAGCGAATCCATGCTCTGGAAGCCCTGCTGCGAACGCGAACCCTCTTCACCGATGCGGAAGATCTTGCCCTCGGCCTCGTCGAGGATTTCGGAGACGGCGCGGCCTTGCGGGTTGAACGCGCTGGTGGCGATCTCGTCGCTCGCCGCGACGAGTTTGCGCAGCACCGCGCGCTCTCGCACGATCTCGGCATAGCGGCGCATGTTGGCCGCGCTCGGAACACTTTGCGCGAGCGCGTTCAGGTAGACCAGGCCGCCGCAGTCGTCGGCCTTGCCGATGCTCTGCAACTGCTCGAACACGGTGATCACGTCGGCCGGCTTGGTTGCACTCACCAGCGTGCCGATCGCGGCGTAGATGAAGCGGTGTTCGTAGCGGTAGAAGTCGCTGTCGGTCAGGAGGTCGCCGGCGCGGTCCCAGGCGCTGTTGTCGAGCAGCAGGCCGCCGAGCACGCTTTGTTCGGCCTCGACCGAGTGCGGCGGTATCCGCAGTTTCGCGACCTCGTCGTCAGGATGGGCCGCGGACGACGAAGAAGAATACTCAGTGGGCAGGAAAGCAGTCGACATCAGGTGATCCTGCAAACGGGTTAGGCCTCAGGCCTGTGCGCAAGCCTGTGCATATCCAGTGAGAAAGCGGGTGAAACACGACGAAAACACGCGGCCCAATGAGAAAGGCCGGCAATGCCGGCCCTTCTTGGAGCGAGCCGAGACCTTAGTCGGTTTCGCCCAGAACCACAACCTTAACTTCCACGACCACATCGGTGTGCGGCGCCACCGTCACGGTGTGCTCGCCGACCGTCTTCAGCGGGCCGTTGGGCATGCGCACTTGCGCCTTCGCGACCTTGAAGTCGATGCGGGTCAGCGCGTCGGCGATGTCGGCGTTGGTGACCGAACCGAACAGACGACCGTCCACACCCGCTTTTTGCGTGATGTGCACGGTGCGGCCGCTCATCTTCTCGCCCAGTGCCGCGGCAGCGGCGAGCTTCTCGGCGGCGGCCTTCTCGAGCTCGGCGCGCTTGGCCTCGAACTCCTTGATCGCCGACTCGGTCGCGCGGCGGGCCGCACGCGTCGGGATCAGGAAGTTGCGGGCGTAGCCGTCTTTCACCTTGACGACATCGCCGAGGTTGCCGAGGTTGGCGACTTTTTCCAGCAGGATGATTTGCATGTGGGTGCTCCTCAGACCTTGTGCTGGTCGCTGTACGGCAGCATCGCCAGGAAACGGGCGCGCTTGATGCACGTCGTCAGCTGACGCTGGAAGAACGCGCGCGTGCCGGTCAGGCGGGCGGGCGTGATCTTGCCGTTTTCACCGATGAAATCGCGCAGCGTGTCGATGTCTTTGTAGTCGATCTGCTTGACGCCGGTGACCGTGAAGCGGCAGAAGCGCTTGCGACGGAACAGCAGCGATTGGGTGTTGCGCTTGGGTTTGCGGTCCTTCGAGAACCGGCCTTTACCACGTGGCGGGGGCATAGTGATACCTCTTTGCTAAATCAAATTCGAACAGTGAGC
>Ga0307517_10006891_pt1 | contig 16716 bp, 25 predicted proteins | sample 23_EM_MG_FD_194515 | JGI IMG/M metagenome (GOLD analysis project Ga0307517, IMG submission 194515) | Populus trichocarpa ectomycorrhiza microbial communities from riparian zone in the Pacific Northwest, United States - 23_EM | ecosystem: Host-associated > Plants > Roots > Unclassified | place... | reverse complement strand
AAGCCAGCAAGCAATGTCATCTTGATGCGTTGCCGGTCGTCTTTTTTGTTTGAGGCAGTACCATACTGGGCGTCTCTTTCAAATCAACCCCTTAGCAATGCGTACTCATGTAAACGAGATGCCACCTCACTTCGCTCCAACAATATGGCTTGTAGAGTTTCGTTTCTATCGCGAAGCAACGGGTGTAGAGTTAGACTATCATCTTTGTGAAGTGCACTGGCAGATGAAGCACTTCTCTCTGACAAATCGCGAACAACTGTTGACAGCTTGGAATGCCGAACGCGAGCATCGTAAAGTTACTCAATGGAATACAAAAGCTTCTAGAAGAGGCAGAGGAGAGGCTGGGTGCAGGAGAATTGAAGAGAATTGGCGATTTCAAGTTCGACCACAATCGCATGGACTCGACGTCATCTTAATCAACAAGGATGTGAACAGGCTGCGTGTATGGCCTCACCGAGGTTGACAACTATATTGTGTTTCAGTCGCTAGCATCAGTGCCAGCTTCGAAATACATTGCGCAAGACAAGGACTTGGTGGCTGATGACAGAACATGCTGGCAAGAAGCACTCGCTACGCCGCCAAGCTTACATAGGGATAACTCACGTTCGTCATTTTCGTCGCATTTTCTGCATTGAACATCATACCGCCTTCTCTTTCACGATTTCGCGACAATGCTGTGGACAATTGGATGGGAAAAAGCTGGTTTGGACACGCCTACTGTTGCGTCAGGTGAAAGTAAAGAGGAGGATGTTTATGTAAGCCGCACGGGGCACATGATCAGGCTCCCGCACAGGGAATGTGTGGGCGTAATGTATGCGCTGGTGTGGGGGTGCGTGAGCGGACGATGAGCTCGAAGGTCGAAGTGGCAGTGAAAGCGGGAGATTTTCCTCGAGGCGAGGTTATGAAAAGAGACATCGGGATTTTTCAGAACATACATGGATAATAGTAAAGACTCGGAGAAGAAGCAACGCGATCATCCTCTAGAAGAGCTTGCTACGGCATTGACATATGTTCTTGTGGTTCCGGTAAATCTTGGTGGATTTGGTGGTTCCGTTGGCCGATCGAAACCATATAACATTATATCTCTCACCCTCACAAGTGCCTTTCCGAGCTGATTCTGACCTTTCCCATTCGGTCCGACTCCCCAGAAGGCGTCTTTGTCGCTATCCTATGCAAAGCGCTTCAGCATATGATCAAAAGGTAGGAAGACTGAAAAGACCTCTATAAGCTCAATACCTGCCGTGCCCAACAGTGTCTCCTGGTAGGAATCTTTATCTTTGCCATACCTCTTTTCACAATGTGCACCATTGAACTTCTGGTAAAGAATGTATGTCATCTAGTTGCAATTTAGTAGGGTTTGGGCCAGATATGAAGTTCCTTACAACGTCAATTTTAATATCTTCCCAATCTGCCCGGATGGGTGGCCCCTGCGTGGACCTTCCTATTTTAAACACGTCACTTGCTTTTGCCAAATTAAATATAAGTTGTATATGGGGTTTGTCAGTGAACTGTTGAACAGGGGTTTGGAAAGCGTTCCAACAAGAGAAGAAGAATGGCGCACTTTCCACGCCTGAAACAGGTGTTCGCTCGTCTTCCACGTCTTTCCATCGAATAAGACAGTAGCCTCGGCGAAATTAGTGAAAACATAATAAGGATCTTTGCTATCGTAGAATCTGATCGGGTTTCTAAGTGTCGGTAGTCGTGGAATTTTTGGCACTTCTAACGGTTTAAGTTGAGCAAGTTCGTTCCTCACTTCCATAAGGACCTCCCCGAACTGATTACCGCCCTTGCGACTCTGTCCTATTCCCCAGTGCCGATCCGCTACATTCTATGCAAATTGATTTCAGTGGATGATCAATTGTTAATTGGGCAGGAATGGTCACATTTAATAGCTTGCGACTCCCAGTGGACAACAGTAATTCCTTCAGATCATTTTGCTGTACATGTGTGAATTTGTGGTAAAGAGCAATCTTCAACTAGTGACGTGGTTATTAGTGATGTTGGGCGAGTGTGAAGCATCCTTACCATGATTTTGTTTACTTCGTACCAATCAGCTCGCCTCTGGACCTTAGCATAGGCGTTGGGGGGAGGTTCCAATTGGTGTGCACGAGTAAGTGGGTTGTCAGATTGCTGTATATCCAGCACATGTTTTTCGTCAGTGAACTAATATCGAAAATAAGAATTCGTTTACCAAATAGACAAGAGGGATGATGCACCTTCAATGCCTGAAACAGGTGTTCGGCAGTCCTATATTCCCTACCATCATAGGAAAAAGGACTGAAATGAGTGTTTAAGAGGCCAGAGTAGCCTGGATCGGAATGCAGGTAGATCTCTGACATATAGGAGGGCAAAATTGGCACCGCTACCAATTCCTCTTATTTAAGCCAACAGTCGTTGCCAACTGCACTGCACTTCGAAATTGAAACTCAAAATGGGCATCAAATGTTTCGGAAAATGACAAATAAAATAACCCCTTGACAGTGACACACCAAATCCAGAAATGAAGGTATTAGTGTTTATATATTCAAGTAATAGTAAATGTAACAAATATGAGACGGCAATTTACATGCTGACCTTAAAGCAGCTGAGCAACATCAATGTCGAGTTAAGCGCCGTACTCTTCACTAACAACGACTATGTTGGGACGCGGGTTAGTAGCACGGCGGGGAAGAGGCCTAATACGCCTGATAGGAACAAAGGACGTAATGATCTCTGCATCGGACTCTTCATCCGAGTCGTCGTCGTCGTCGTCGTCGGCATCTGGTATTATTTCTGAACTGTCGGATACGTCTGAAGATGAAGATGAATTAGACATTTCTGAGTCTTCATTTGTTGTTCCTTTCTTTTCGGATCGCTCTTCAAACACACCCAGTCCAAGGTTCTGGATCAAAACGAAGATGAACTGACTGTTGTACAAGATGCTCAAAGGAAGTACCATCTCAATGTATCGTTCCATCCCTGCTGAAATGTGCTCAATATCAACGCTAGAGGGATCTTCTTTGACGCGTTGGGCCAGAAGGACATTCGATGCTTCAAGACGGGGAAGGAAAGCCTGGACGCGAGAGAGTACTGAGAACCCTGAGCGCCACACGACCAGAAAAAGCAATGGAATCAAGGGACATACGTTCAGAAGGAGGCTGGACACTAAAGACCTTCTTTTCGCCAGAATCAAACTCGCGCATGATCTTTGTGGGTCGAGCTGGGTGGGGATTCAAAGGTGAGTTTAAGTTTTCAAGCAGACCTCCTGTGGCGGCTGTCATATTAGCGGAAATGATGAAATAAAGGTCAACAGCATACTGAGTCTATTCAGTCTGGTTTCATCATCCTCTACGTCGAGCATGACTCTAGCAGAACGGTCGTCGTCTTCGTCCATGACAGTGAGTGGCTTGACGCAGATTGCACCGGGCCGCGATTCATTTGGTATCCACGTGATGTCGTGTTCAACAAAGGTCTTTTGGCTGCTGTCATTGTCAAACGCACATTGTACATATTTTAAATGGTATTCGCCTTTCTTCACATTCTCCTCAACTAAACATGGTGAGTGGCACGAGCAATGACGGCGATGCGCACTGACACCAGAACAGTCGACTTACGGACGCAACAGGCACTCCATAGCCAATATCGAACAGGAACTCAATGACATCTTCGATAACCACCCCAAATCGCAGATAAATGCAAATTGTGAACCAGTTATACCCGCAGAGAATCTTTTGGATGTTCTGCAGAGTTTCTCGGACTTGTATAATGGCCAGCCACTCCTAAGTGACGAGGAAACAACCATGCTTCAAGACCTACTCGCCCAGAACCCTGGTCTGGAGGTCACACCTCAAATCCTGTTAGGTTTTATCGCAGAGAAGACCAAGTCGAATATTCCACATGACGAAGAAAGGGGGCGCGAAGAGCATCGTCGAGATGCTGGATATGGGCCTTCGAGGTCCTTAAGCAGCGACTCAGATGGTACTTCGTACTATCCCGGAAACCGAAGCCGTCCACCTTCCAGGGAGCCCATGACACCATCTACCAAGTCACCATTGGACTCGGAGAGGAGGCAGCGATCTACGCCACTATTCACTGGTCCTCCATCCAGTTGGTCCAAGCGCCCAACCCCAGCCGGGCGTAGAAAAAGCGACGCGGGCAGCAGGAGCGACGGGGAGGTGAGTTACACATGTCAATACACGCTCGATACACGCTCCTAAACCCATATTCTAGAATGGAACACCTGCATGGGGGCGCAGCTCTTCTCGGCGACGCACACCTTCACATCCCGCATCACCCTCGACCCCGTCACACGATCTCTCATTCTCTCCTGGCTCTCCACCCGACCACCCGAGGCCCATGTCCCGACCCGGCTCTCGTAGCACACATCGTCGCCGGGGTGGAAGTGGCTTCAATAGTTCCGACTTGGGCTACTCTTCCCCAGAAGACACGAATCATACTGTCAAGACAGTATCTCGTTATGGATTCAACAACTATGACGGCTCCTTCGTCAACGAGGTGTCGACTTTGCCCATGCCCCGCTCCACGGAAAATGAATCTGACGAAGAAGACGAGCTAGACGCTGGTCTGGTGCACGACCGTACAACATCGAGCTCGACTGTTTCTATGGAAGTCCACGAACGCATGGAGGCGTTGCAGAGAAATAACGAAGAGTTGGGCAGAAAACTTATGGAAGCGGAGCGAACGTTGCAGAATAAGCTCATGGAACACGAAACAGAGCTAGAAGAAACACATATGCGGTTGGAGGAGTTGAGGAGTGAACTAAGCTTGTCGAATAGAGAAGAGAAGGAACTAAGGGCGAAGGATGTAAGACTTCACTCCCACACTTTTTGGCGCATATCACAACTGTGTTCTCCTTTTATTAGTCTAGGAATATGACACAGATCGCTGCTCTTGAAGCAGAGATCGCGAAAATACAGAAAGCCCTTGATAGTGCCAAAGCTACATACAGTAGCTTGCAAAAGCAATATCAAGAGCAATGTGGTGCGTACCAAGCTGACAAATCGTTTTCTCGATCTGATATTGACCTATAGTTGTCTCTGAGAAATACCGTGACGACCTCCGACGACGGGATGAGACCATCCGCACCCTTCGCGAGAATGCCGCCCTGTATGAGATCGAAACGGCCAAATGGCAAAAAGAACATGACACATACGAAGAACGACTTGGTGCCCTCGAGGCGGAGCTCAACCTAGCTTTACAAGCTCATAGCCAACTCGATGAACAGAAACAAGAGAACCTCCTTTTGAAAGAGACTATTGATAGGATGAGGTATGAGATGGATGAGATGAGAAGTGCGACAACATCGAACGGTCTGGGTGTAGGAGGTAGTGGGGGTTCGAGTGCGATGAACACGTTGAGCAAGACGTTGGGTGCGGAGTTGATGGGGAAAATGAAATGGGGGATGGAGGATGACGACGAAACCAGAGATGGGCTCGTTGACAATACTGTTGAGACTGAAGACGACGAGAGGACGGAGGGTGAAGACGAAGAGGACGTCATTCAAACGATCATCACGAAGAGGAAAAGAGTGCGTGGTGTTTTCATTATTCATCTGAGGGTTATACTGAGAAATTCATGATTTTCAGAAGGTGGCAAGTCGTGCAAAAGAACACGAAACCCTCCGGCGGACCTTTGAAGAAGTTAAGGAGTATTCGGACAGCACAACTCAATACGATCCTACACTCTTTGCCGTCAATCATGGCATGCAGACCGAGCCTGAACGGAAACCGGTGAACGTCTCTTTCAGTATCCAAACAGATCCTGTACCTGTACCACGACCAATCACCCCCCCACTTCCTCGGATTATGGTCCAGATGGAGATTCAGACTGAACAGTTGCCGGAGGAGCATTCCCGATCACCATCTCCGGGTAATAATGAGAGTCTGACATCTTCATCCTCTACTATCCTTCCAGTTGGGCCACCCACTCCCAAAGCTCTCACAAAATCCCTTGATCCTCTCGACGAACCGCCTGCATACAACCAAGTGCAAGAGGAGTCTGCTGATCGAGAATGGCTGTTGGCTTCGGAGCTTCTAAAAAAATGGCATCAGGGTGCCTCTCCGAATGGACATTTCGACTTTGAAGGCGTTCGAGGTGGCATTAACGAAGATACCCTGGAAGAGTGGAAATCTCTGAAGCAAGAACTAGGGGTTGAATGTGGGGTTATTGACAAGATTGTCGCTGCAAGCACAATGAACGTGCCCACTGCTCCTTCCTCAAGCGGGAAGGGAAGAGAGGGCAAATCTCCCCTACGGCGCAACGGTCGATTCTACAACATCTACAATACCTACGTGTATGGAGCAGGTGGTACCGACAAAGGGTTCCACTCATGGTCTTTCTCGGGTTTGACGAGCCAAGCTCTTATGTTCGTTGGAGCATCTACACTTGTCCTGATTGCTATCTCCCCCTACATGGCTCCTCAGTCCGTTGTGTCAATACCTGGCGGTGCAACCTACTATGATCGGGCCGCGTGGCACAGTTTCAATTCGTTACAAGCCGCGGGTGAAGGTTTTGCAGGTAGCGGGGTAGCACAAGATGGGACGGCGGCTGTTTGGAACTTTTTGGGAAGGGTAGGGGGTGGAGCAGCGAGGATGGCAAGGGGATGGCCGACCTGAATAATTTCGAACTTGCCTCGAATCGTGTGACTCCTCCGCTTTCTTCCCCTTTCCAAAAGCTTGGACTATTCGGAACGGATATTCAGCTATTTTATGTAATGACCTCATTCCCGTCATCCGCAAACACAATATGTCGCGAATTCTACCGAACCTCTCGCTCTTTCATACTAAACATCCTATAATTTAGTCATCTTCTCTCCTTGATCATGCTCCCATATTTCGCGTTTTCTAATATGCATTCAACATGCTGTTGCGATGCCTTCCTTTCCTTCCGATCATTTTTATGGGTTTCAATATGCACCGCCATGTCTCCCCATCCCATCCCTCTCATGGTTCTAGTGATTCTCTCCGCAGGCCCATAGATTTTCAATCATCCTTTCCCTACACATGTTCAGTTTTTCTGGGACTTACACCTTAAATCACTCGTCGACTTTTACATTTACCATCATTGTAGTCTAGTCGTAGAATATGTATCTATGCATGTAAATGCACAATCAACCCCCTTAGGCTACATGGCCCGGAATTCTATTTACAGTTCCCTCCTCGTAGATCGCAACAACACATTCCACCACCCTCAAATCTTCTGGAATCCAAATACGGACTCGGGAACTCTGACCAAGCAGACTTGCTGATATATTCTGTCCCAATAATATGCCTTTACACTTTTTTCGGTGAATCTCTACAGGAAGGAATACATGATGATAGTATCAAGAAAATCTTAAAATTTTGAAAATGCTGAAATAGTTATTGCTAATCACCGTCACCCCACAAATAAATTAGTGTGGTGTGCCAGTCCTCTTTTTTTTTAAATTTCGAATATGCAAGTATGATGAACAACGGCAACGGAGGTGCAGGTGCGACGAGATGGAAATGAATTTTTTTAGGAAAGCGCGAAAGCAATGACAGGATGATCTTTTGAGAAGTGTAGAAATCCAAGATGAGAAATAGATGAGTCCCAGGCGAATGATAAAATTTTAAGAGCAAAAAGAATGTTGAAATGATTGTGAGGATGGTTCGTAGTGAAGTATAAAAAAAAATGAGACGAGAGCGCCACTCATTTCATTTTCGGGGTGTAAAAGTTTGCGCTTCCTAGTCGTTGTAATCACCATACTGGGCTACACGTTTATTGCTGGGAGAGAACGTCAAGGCATGGTCGTCCGAGCTAGCGTCATCGTCGTCATATGGATCTTCTTCCTCAGACCAGTTTTCTCGGCTTTCGTCAGCACTGTGATCTCCTTCACCAGGATCTGCCTCCAGGCTAACAGCTGCACTATGATCGTCCCCGAATTCGTACAAAGGGTGGTCGCGGTCGTGATTGTGCCCATGGTCATCCAAAATCGGAGTTAGTCGCCGTAGATTTTTTCGCTGAACCGCAAGACTGGCAGCGGCCTGACTGGCCCTATACCGAGCCGTTGATGGACCAGGACCAGCATTGTTGTTTGGAGAATTGATCCCGCCAGCAGGAACAATGTCACCACTCGAGACTCGGTCTCCCTCATCAACAGATGTAGACACAGCCACGAGTACCCCCTGGTCCATCACATACAGACCTTCCGCGCCACGCCACATCACATGTTGACTGACTTCAAAAGCGTCCGAAAGAGCGAGATCTGAAGTGATACTTTGAACCTCGTACTCTGCTTTGTCGCCCTGACCCCAAGACGAGGCGCGTCGTGCAGTGGTGAAAAATTTCGCGTCTTCGGCAGACTCAGGAGAAGGAAGGTACGTCCTGAATGCTTCTTCAGAATGACGGGAGACTGGTGGAGGCACGCCTGTGTTGTGCGTGAGCGAATGATTTTCATTCTGTGGCATTGAGAGACCTTGCGTCATATCGGCGTCGTGGTTACGTGCTGACCATGGCAATTGCAACTCTGCAGAGGTTGCTGTGTAAGAGTCGAATGTCCTGGATGTGAGCATGGGGTCATGCTCGACATCCAGAACCAGTTCGGGATCGCTCAGCCAAGCGAGCTCTCGAACAAGGTTCTTGGCACTCTCCACCCTCATCGTCTTACTCCCTTTCTTTGATAATTGCTTCCTCTCTTTCTCCTCCTTCACTCGCCCATCGCGGCTCTCTGGCTTTTCGACTGCCAGCTGCAGATCGTAACGGTCGGGACTCCACGAAAGGATCCCCGCCACACTCCTTTTCCACCATCTCATCGACTTCGGTTCAGTTGGAGATGAATGGGGATGCCGGGGTCTTGTCATCTCGTTGGTGGGATGCTGGGTGGAAAGAATGGGTATCTCGTCATCAAAGAACCCATCCAAAGGAAGGAACTTTGGAGCTTTGCCATCTGAAACACCGTCAGCGAGCCGGCGGCCTATTGCGCCGCTGAGTGTACCCCTCCGGCCCACCCCAGATCGTCTCCTCTGGAGCGTTGAGGTGGCCGTCGAAGTTGTGACTGTGGTTGGGGAGGCCTTTGGGGTCGCCACTGACATGATCAAATGCGGCACTTGCGTCGCTATTGACAGAGCTCCGCTAGTTTTCCGCCTAGGTGAAGGTGGACTACTAACAATAGTGTTACCGCCCTTCGACCAGAGAGACGAGAATTGTCGAACGAGGCGCGTACCCCATCCGGCGCGAAAGCGTAAGGGGGACATGGCTTGTGATGTGTCATGAGAGTCAACCGAAATACGAGCAGTTGGAGATGTGAGACAAAGCCAAGCTTCGGGTTCGGGCACACTTGTCAAGATGAATTGGGAGGACTGCATCGAAAGAATCAGTTTATGGTTCAGATGTGGTAATAATGATAAATTCACTTTGAGTTTGTCAAGGGTCATCCTGTTAGCAGGATCACGCTGCAATAGTCCTTCCAACAGTTCGAAGACTATGTGCCCTTCCATAAGTCTTTCCTTTCCTTCACTCTTCCTCCACAGTCTGCCCTGCTCCCCATCGTGATCAACCACCCTCCTACCAGGGACAGGAACTCTATCCACACCCAGCACCTCCGGCAGTTTGATGTGCTGATTAGCTATCTTGCCAAACAGAGCCCATTCATTGGGCGACGCTTCATAGGGGAGAGCGCCAGTTAGCAAACAGAAGAAGGTGATCCCAAGGGCCCAAACGTCAATAGCCTTCGTGATGGGCGGTCGTCCAAACGATGACGATGGGGAATTGGTGCCGGAGGTGGGAGCACCGCTGTGCTCGCCACCGAGTGGAGTTGCGCTACTACTACCCACAGAGGAGCGATCGGGGATAGAGGCAGAACGCGGTAGTCGGGAAAGCAGTTGTCCTCGAGCGAGCGACGGCGATGATGTCGTGGTGGGGATTCTATACTCCCAGACGACTTCTGGAGCGATGAACATGGGTGTGCCGGCACGCATACTGAGTGCCGAGTCGTCCAGCAAGATGGGGTCCATCTTGTCCTGGGTAACAGGAACACCTACAGCCGCACCTACAGCTGCCAATCGCTGGGCATATGAGAAGTGGGAAACTCCAAAATCTCCTATTTTGACATGGGTGCGATCGAAGGTATAAAGCAAATTCGCTGGCTTAATGTCGCGGTGGATGATACCTTGATAGTGGACTACATGGAGGCATGAAGAATGGGTGATAATGGACGAAAGGACAAGGAAACGCACGGTATTCGAGACCCAGGAGGGCATCTCGCATGATACGTCGAGTCTGGCCAACGCTCAACAAGGGATTGTTCTCTTTCCCTTGCCAAAGGACCTCGCCACCGCCAAGATACTCCATGACTGGGTTAACCATCAGCAACGAGACAGGAACGGGGGGTATATGCATACCGATATAAATCTTCTCTCGCATCCTATCGTCAATGACTTCGTACAGACGCACGACATGTGGGTGTCGCAGCTTCTTCATGATAGCAATTTCCTTGCGAATCTTCTCCTCTGTTGTGTTGACCTTGTCCGCCACGGATACGCCGTTGGGTGATCTGGGCAGATGTCCTTTGCGCAGGAGCTCATATTTGTCCCTTGGGTTAACCCGCTTGACGGACTTCATCGCCTGGTGTGGAACACATAGGGCTTACGATCTAATCGGAATGTAAGTGATAAACGAGACTTACGACGGCGAGAGGGTCTGCTCCCTTGCGTTTCTGGAGACAGAAGTAGACAGTACCATGCTGGCCGCCGCCAACCTTGACCACGCGTCTGTAATTATTCAGCATGGCTCCTGGCTTGACGGTGACAAGCTTTGAGGTAATCGGAGCCTCGCCGATAGGATCATATGGGAGAGTGTCGAGAGTTGGGGTGGACATGTAGGGTCAGTCAGTGGGGAAGGAACATGGAACGGGTCGGAGACGATGCAGAGAAAACGAGATTTGCACAAAGTTTATTAGTTACATAGTAAACCGAGACCCCGGAGACCCTTTCTTTTTTATTTACTTTGGGCATTTGCATTTGTCCTCATCTTCTATTCCTTTCATGACCTGTGAAAAGATCTTGAATGAATGATGCAAGAAAGATTTCATGGAGACTCTGTACCGATTCGATGTGTTCACCACATCCCTGTCGAATCCATTCTTAACCCAGATTTTAAAAAGGGTGCACAATACTCACCTTCCAAGTCGTCTTACCACACACATCACAGACTGCTTTATAGCATGCATCCAAGGGTATGGTACACTGTGTCGAGAAAAGCATATCTATACAATCAAAAGGGGAGCCCAAGTCAGTGCGTTTGAAAGTTGAAACAAGGGTCACGTCTGAAAATATCAATCTCACCGAGCAGATCTTAGATGATGGCAGTGGAGTCGTTATACTGCGTGCCCACCTCTCTCTTTTATATGTTTTGCATGGAGCCTTGTTAGTCAGATATTCAATGCGATGAGTAAGCCCAGCCCCAAGTCACGATTTCAAGACTATTCAGTTCCTTGGATTGCAGGTGATCAATGATTACCCACCTGCCGGGCAACCGCATCACCAGTGCGAGCCCAACACTGAAACAAGGTCTCTATCGCGTATACATTCACCCCCAATGGCCTGGAAATCCCAAAATTGAAACAGTCAGCCACAGTTCGGATGATAGTGCCTGTGTACGTACCCACTCAAAAAGAACCTCTCCAAACCGTTCAATCGCCTCCAACATCGTATGAGACGTCAGCCCATTTTAACCACTGCGGTCACCACCTTTGCAAAATCCCCGATCAACTAGTACTGAGTATCCTGTCCCCTCACCGAATGACCATACGATACGTGACCACCTGATAAGAAGCCGATCATGAATCTATTCACAAAAAAACAGTATCTCCGTCTGCAAATTTAAATGGATCGTCGTGTCCACCTTAAGCGGGGTCCAAGACGGGACAACGGTGACAGTCGCTCGTGTTCCAACTTCCATTTAGAAATCTAAACTTGTGTGGTATCAAAAGCCTCCGAAAGAGTAACTGAATACATGCCTCAGCAGAACGCCTGTACAAAGCATATAAGGCAAATATTGGTATGTGCCTGGAACTCTCATCAGCTGTCATGTATCAGAAAAGTAGGATCCACTTGCCCACAAAAGTGTGGAAATAAAATTCTAGATTACCGGTTAGCCCCGTAAAACAACTATCTGACAACCACAGTGAGAATTGACATGAGGAAAAGGTCCAGACATCGAGAGGCCCACACATACATTTTCCTTTTACATGCAAGAAAATGCGTCGGGCTTACCATATATGGAAATCCCGATGCTCCGACTTTAGGCTATTGGTTTTCTCTAGATTTTCACATGACAATAGTGGAAATAATATACACTCATATCTTTCTTTTTAATCCACATCAAGCAGACTCTGGCAAATCAGACCCACGAGTCTCTTGAATAAGAACCTGCCTCAGCCTCCTCAACGCCTCTTCAACATCCTCCTCCGAAAGCAAGCTAAACGCAGCGCGCACATACGCCGTCTTCTTCCCACTAGGAAGGAAAACAGTCCCAGGCAACGCGAGTACCCCGTGCTCGTAAGCTTTTGTCCGGATGATCGATTCAGAATCTCCTCCATCTGGAAGGAGAAGTTTGAACCTAAAAGAAAAGGTAGACAAGTATGTATGTACCAAACTTAAAAAGGCCGCCGGAGAAGTGAACGTACCAAAAGAACAGCCCAGATTCAGGGGAACTCCATTCGACAAGTCCAGAGAGGTGTTTCTGCATGGCCCTTTCAAAAACGTCTCTTTTCTCCCTGTAAAACACAGAAACATTCTCGCAATGCATCTTAAACCCTTCATATCCCCAGCTATCAAACAACTTAAAGATTACAGCCTGCGTAAAGGACGACGTTTGCAAATTCGAAGTTGCGGTCTGTAATTTGTATGTGTACGTCAGTAAATAACCCCCTAACTGCAAGAACGTGAGTAGCGTACAAAGAGATCGATGGCTTGTAGAAGCGGTGCTGGTCCGGATACGAAGCCCATGCGTAGACCAGCAGAGATGATCTTGGATAGACTATCTAATCGTATGACACGGCCTACTTCGGGAAGCTCCCGTTCCAGAGAGAAGTATGACGGTGGTCTGGGTTCATCACTGTAGTACAGATAGTAGTATGGGTCATCTTGGAACGAGCATTAGGATATCGGTTTGATATGTGGACGGCTGCTTACCTTCCAAGATAAGGAAGTCGTGTTGTCTTGCTAGTTGGAGGATCTCTCGTCTTCTGTTGGTTGGGATGGTTGCGCCAGTTGGGTTACTACCGCACTGTTAATGTTCAAAATGATTAATAACCACAATTGATCAGGATTTGTGGAAAAGTCATATTAGAAAGAACGAACCGGAATGGTATAAAACGCCTTCGGTTTCGGCTTTCCCTCTGGCCATTGTTCAAGAATGGTGCGTAACGAAGAAGGGATTACTCCATGGGCGTCTGTTTCCACCTCTAAGGATGAGGGGAATCCAAAGTGATAGACGTCAATAGGAGAAACGAGAATATCACGAATCAAGAGAGTGCGGTAGGTCACAAGCAAAAGATAGGCATCATTGAACATTCTGATTGAGGGAAAGTGACAGGCCAAATGGAAGAAAGGTCCAGGGGGGAAGACCGAAGGGTGAAAGAAAGGGAAGGAGGCGGTACGCACCAATCTGGGCACATTGCAGAGTTTGGAATGTTGCGATCGCGCCACTGAATTTGATATGTAAATTGTCGTTGTCCGGACGTATTTGGTTGATTTTAGAGTCAGGTATAAGGAACCCTGATACAGACTAGTCACTAGGTGAGTGGGCAGGTCTGGCACTTACGAATACGTCGGGGTCTCGATAAAAACAGGATCGCCAGGATTGAAAATAGACAGGACAGTCTGTTTATCGAAATTCAAATCTAGAGCGCGATGAGGGGTACTGTATCCACACACACACCTTGTACAACAAGTCCTGTGAACCCGTCCCAACGCTCACTCTCCACCCATCGTCTTTCTTACGTCCATGGTTAAACTCTTGAAGCCCGTGAAGCCAGTCGGTGAGTGGTTTCAATCCCGAGGTGTCGCCGTACTGTAACCCCGCTGCGAGAGCATCGCCCTCAATTGTGAAAGTGGTTTCCTCTGTGCTAGTTAAAGTCGAGGTTGGAGACCGCGATGTGAAGGATATCGAGGTGAATGGAAACGAGGCAGGGTTGGGTTTGCCGACAAGAAGGGAGATTACCCCTGGTTTCTTTTCGAGGGGATAAAGATTTCGAACTGGATGGGGAAAAAGAGAAAGTATAAGGACAGTATAAGACGAGCCGGATTTGGCGGACAATGCAGCTCACTTGGATTCGGTTTTCGTTCCTTAGCAAGGTCGGAAAGGAACTTCAAATAATAGTCATCGGAGAGACGACAAAGTCCTGCCACCTGTGTGTGCGACTAGATGGACGATCGGCATGTACATTTTAGGTTTCGTAGTCCCTTAAGAAAGTGGATATTGTACAGGTTGGGAAAAAAAATTCTCACCATGGAAGACATTAGCGGTTTCACGAATGAATTAAATGCGAAGTAGCTAGCTGCAGGCAACTGGATTACTCGAAGATAATAATTCTGTACGAAGTTACATCTGCTGCATCGAAATATTGAGAACAAATAAACAAGATCACGCGGTCCAATTTCAATATAGATTTAATTTCCTTACTTAAATTTATTATATAGCGGACTACGGACAATCAGAGCAACGAGCGTCGAGCAAGAAAAGGAAACAATAAAAGGGGTCGATCTGTTTCGAAAGTCAGTTCAATTTGAACTTCAGGGTGCCAAAAATTTGGACATACCGAGAAACCACTAAGCACTGCTTTGGCACTGCTAGAATGTATATCATGGCTCGTCATGGGTGGGAAGGGAAAAGTGGAGATCCCAGCAGCGGGTCCATTCGGAATCAGAGTCGGCGCGTTGGCCAATGTAAACATGAACCCCACACCGACATTCGAGGTATATGCCCGTACAATTCTGCATAAACATGTTGGTCGAGGCTTGACCACTTGGCAGCAAAAAATGAGGATCGACGATCCAAATGCGTTTCAAATCTGCTTCCCTCCGTAGTTCCAGAAAATAGCGGCGAAGGCGTATGTCGCCTATGTAACCATAGGCCACCAACAAATCGTTGGTGGTCATGATGACCGGATTCCTCTTGAAACAAATTTTGAATGAAATATAGCTTCCCTCAACCGATTGTGCGAGGGGAATTGGGGTGACCAGGTACTCATTGGGAAATGAGGTCCCCAGGGCCTGGGGGACCATCACAGTCAGGACCAAATGCCCTCTGTAACTAGGGGCGTCGAAAACCTCCTCGTACTCGCGCATGGGAGGAAGGACTAATGGAAGTCGGCGACCTTCAAGTCGGACGTCGCGATACGTGTATCTTTCAAAAAGTGAACCGTTAGCTGCAATGTCAAACGGGAAGAGACTCGGACTGTGACATACTGGGCCGGACGACCAACATTTCTGGCTGCTGTGCCACGTTGGGCGCCAAACGACTGGCTCTCAATAACTACCGGGAGTTGGTGGATATCACGAGTTGGAGAGGGCTCCGGACTGTGCACGGAATCGTAATATCGACTCGTGTACCGCTGGGAGGCTACATGGAAACGGTGAGGGGATTAGAAGTCGAAAAAAACGTGTTTAGATGTACCAGATGTATTGCCAGGACGCCTGAGTGTCCAGTTGTTGAAATTGGGAGGCAGTGGGGATTGGCCTAACATTAGCAGGTTCTGTGAGGGCACGGTGGAGTGAGTCGAATTGTTCCATCTTAAATATGATTTTTGAGCACTTACTTTCCACGGAAACATATCTCCTAACGGTAAGGGTGTGAACCGAAGGGAAAAGCCGGTGAGACGTCCTGGATGGATCGAAGATGGATCACACCAGAGACCGGGCAACGTGCCCGACGGGTGTTACCCTAATTTGGTCAAACAACAACTGTTTTAGGCAGGCTTGGCGTTGATCATTAAAAAAAAGGTCCATCATCCGATAAAAAATAACAATTCAGACCAGCAAAGGTTTACGGGAGGTCGAAGGCAATGTTGGAGAGTGCCACCCGTAGTGCAACGGAGAAGGAATTGGGGCAATGTACTTCAATCGGCGGACCGATTGCGGACCGTGACGAGATGCATATGACAGTCATTGACAGATATGTCGAATGTCACAGCAGTTTAACGATCAGGAGGCGAACATCTGGACCTGATGATTTCGGGGGATCGCTTAGGTTTCCGGACCCGATTCACTGCATGTCAACTGAAAAAAAAAAACTTCATGACCTCGTGTGTTCATTTTGCAGTAACTTGCGACGCACCAGACGCGGGGTTGTTCCAAACTTCCAAATTAGTTCGAATACAGCTGGAAAATTGTTCCTCATGTGAATTTCTCATTAAGACATCTGACTCATTGTAGGAGAGTGTGGGAGAAGGTCCGCGAAATATTAAATGGAGGTGACCGTCGGGAGACTAAAAGTGGGCAGTGAATCGTGTCCTGAAAGAGGGCAAAGTTTGTTGCAATGTGCATATGTTCTACGTCGCCTTTCCAAATGTCAAGGAAGACTGCAGTGACCCAAAAATCTAATCCTATGGGATGGATCAAAATAATATTAGATCATATGAGCTGTCCTTCCGAAAAACGGGGTTTCGATAGAGTAACAACCTTGCTATCTTATCGATGGGGCCAGTCTAAGCCGACCAACAACTAATGCAACGGGATGTGGGTAACCAGCTGTAAC
>Ga0307517_10006890_pt1 | contig 16716 bp, 9 predicted proteins | sample 23_EM_MG_FD_194515 | JGI IMG/M metagenome (GOLD analysis project Ga0307517, IMG submission 194515) | Populus trichocarpa ectomycorrhiza microbial communities from riparian zone in the Pacific Northwest, United States - 23_EM | ecosystem: Host-associated > Plants > Roots > Unclassified | place... | reverse complement strand
CTATAGATTTAATTTAAATATTGTCCCTACCCTATACTCGAAATTAGTCTCCTTACGGTGCTCTTTCTGTGGGCCCTTATGAATATAATGTGCGCTTACACAGGCCACCTGACCGGTAATGACCTAGCCGCCGTTCCGCCGCCTATGATCGCCGTTTTTTGATGCCGCCTTTTCCATTTCCTGGATGTCCTCCCCAACCCATAGGTTTGGGCCGCCAAAAAACCCACATTTTACACCCAAATCGATCTCTAAAAACCAACGACCTCCCATGACCCATAACATGGGCCGTCCACCTTGCGTCCACCGAGGGCAATGAGGGGTTTGACTCGGACTGTATCAGTTTATTCTCCATCCCCAATTCTTCGTCATACTGATTCATACATATGTAAATGATTTCGCTTCAGCCGACTCTTTTAATCAGGATCTCGTTGCATATATATTACAGGTCCCTGACTGTCCCTGTACAGATGAATGAACGGTGCCGATTTCATGTTGAGAGGTAGATGGACACGGTCGAAACGGTGCTTCCTCAGTATGTTTGCCAGCTTCCTATCCAAAAAAATCAGGTGATTGGGGTATCTTAGTATGTAGAAAACTGAGTCTAAAATGAGGTATGTTGTGTAGCATTTTTGTTCAAAACGCATGAGAAATCGTTTCATTAGCCCACAAACCGAGTCAGGTTAACCAATTTCTTTCGAATGCATGCGATTTAACGGCTGTTCAATCAATGTGAATACAATTAGACTTGTGGGAAGCTAACGTGAGAGGTCAGATATCCGACTTCAAACTTGTTGCCCCCCAGTGGGCATATGCGTGTCTTGAATGGTCGCCCTGGAGATGATAGTTTGAGGAAGAGGCCAGGGAAATGTCGCGAAGAAGTTGTCACAACGAAGGCAATGGTCTGTCCTCGATAACAAAAAATGGAGTCGTCAAGAAGCCACACACCAAGTTGATGGACCTCGCTTGCCAGCTCTGGAGTTCATCGATTCACATGAACAATTGATATGAATAGAAAGGCTACCCACTTACGCTTCCTATTGACATAAGTAATCCTGCTCATATTCCATAAAAATTGAGGTATTTCTTCAATTATTCCGAATTTTTGGGCCAACGGGGACCATATGCGAAAAAAGGCGCGCCGTGGGTTAAATTGCGAATTATTGCGATCTCGTTACCTCCAGTAGTACGCCGCGCGTTGTATATTGTAAAGGCCATTACTTAGCACTCCAGTATATTGTAGGTATGTACTAGGGTTCCAGACCTGCAAGAAGATTAACCAGTGCGCACCAAGCATTGACATTCCCTGCACAGTACAGCACTAGTCCCGGGATTGCGATATGGTGTGAGGACCGAGAGCACGGACTCCCAATTTTCAACAGAAAATAAAGTTATACTAGCAGTGTTGCCTTAGGGTGGCACACGGAGAGAGAAGGCTAAATTCAAGAGGCGTAAAAAGTACAATCTTGTCACTATTTAGTATTTGCAAGTTCGAGATAACGAGTCATACTATAAAAATGGCTCGGTAAGACGAATACGGGTCAAGGGAAGTCATAACGATGGAAAACTGCATAGGTCTCAGATAAGACAGGAAGTAGTTTCGTAGTTAGAAGATGGTCGCCGAGCACAAAGACGCCAGGATTGTGAAAAAATAAATAAATGAGGAATATCCTGTCTGCTCAGTTAGGTATACCACAGGACTATTCGAGAATCAAATATAAGTAGAATTATCATGACCATGGAAACTCTAACGTACCCCAGTTTGAAGGTTACATATGCACGGGGGCCTACAGTGACGATGGGGATCGCAGGTATTCGCCCCAGTGACACAAGCCTCATCATGTTTACGGACTAGAATAACGCGACCATTTAGTACTAAATACAACATATTGGCATCGACTGACAGTAAGGAGGGGTCTTTAGATTCATCTGAGCCGCAAGAATGAGTATAATGATACAATACTGGCCAATAGCAATGTGCTCACGATGCCAGTAAGAAATGCGTCATTCTTGTCGAACATATCCGGCATGGAGGGTAAATATCCCGGAGAGGTTGAGGCTGATGGCCCGAACATGGCTGGGGCAGACGGCCCCAGCATGGCTGAGGCTGACAGCGCGAACGTAGCTGCGGTGAAGACAGGTTTGAACAACATCGCAGAGGTTAATGAAACCGGGGGAAAATCTGGGGGGTTGGTCAGGATGCTCATGCTTCTTAAGGGCTTAAATAAACGTTACTGGAGATACCCACATTTGTGGTACGTGAGGGGTGAACGAGCATTCATTGGTTGATTGATAGTTCCGCCGATGACTCCCAAAGTCATAGTTCGACGGGTCTTATAAGATCCAGGCACAATCCTGATAACGGTGCGATTTTTATCAATAACTGGCCTCCAGCATCGTGGCCAATGGCATTATTTAATGTATGGTCTAACTAAGGTCCTAACGTAGAGTAAGTGTTCAATATATAGGCTACTGCCTGGTCCGAGTTTGCGCAACAATATGCAAACTCCACATCGGTTACCAGAATCGTAAATATTACAGTCCTTTGAGCGCTTAAATAACATGTCTGGCGAGCGACTTTGGATTCATTATCTCGGCCGAAACCCAGCAACTTGTAGCCCAGGATGCGTCGGCCTGCTATCATGAAGCCGGGGGGTTCTAAAGTTCTGTCCTCGTGCCAAATGATCATTGTATCCCGATTCTTTCCCTCTCTCCTAGATTTATTCAACGGTACAAATATATTTCCCTCAAGATATACAGCCTCAGTTTGAAGTCATGCAACGACCAATGCAGGAAATTGGATTCGCAGCCATAGACAGTGGTCTGCGTGACATTCATCTCGTGATGAACTCATCAAAAATTATACCCAGCGGGAGGAGTACGATATTCATACGGAGGGCTCCCATCTAATCTCTGGTCCTCCAAAACCCTGAGATCTTGCTGTGCCCGAATCGAACAAGACCAATCGAACGATACCTCGGGTCTGGGCTCCATCGACCTTACTCGGTTCTATTTGTTCTCAGAACTAATCACTTGGGAGATAGAAACCCTCTCAACACCAGCATCACCTGATCGATCTGGAGTGTAGCGTGTTCTTTAATTAGTATAATACGAGGCCCATTTGAGTAAGGCGAATGGAACGGCGAATTCATCAGCAGGTCCTGATGACAGGGTACCCTTCTATAGGGCTTTAAAGCGCTCTGTAGCAGGATCAAAGTGCTACAGAGCGCTTTAAAACCCTATAGAAGGGGGTACCCTACGGTCATCATGATTTGCTGATGTTCGCTATTGTTCTTTTTGCCGTTTGCAGCAAAGTAGTAATGAAGAGTGTGAACGACTGAAAGTTGTGATGCCGCGCAAAGTTCAACTTCTCGCGGTTCACCGCTGTGGTAGGAATATTTTGTGGGGGGTCAAAATAAGCTACTACAGTCATCCACCGGCTAATGATATGGTGAAACCTCAAAAATCAATTTTAAATTCAAGAACATAATTCTTTGTAAAATTGACTGCATAATAAATTCTTATAATACACTTAGTTTATGCTCTCCAAATTTCAGAATATTTGGATGTGTTCCTGCCCAGAAATTCCCCAAACATGGGTATATCATTAGGTGGTGGCTGTGTTTTTGGCCAAATCCGTGAAACACTCATTTTTGAATGAGATATCCTGTGCCCGAAATTTATCCAATCCTGTTCAATTCTATATATCTGGGCTTCAAGGAAAAATTGTTTTACAAAGAAATATAATTTTTTGAGGAAGTTATTGGCATTACAAAAGTGTATCATTGGGTGGTGGTGTATCATTAGCTGGTGAATGACTGTACAGGTTGTTTGATTTTGATTTTGATGTTCGCTGCAAATACCGGGTTTATTTCCTTATAAAGAGATTCATGTGACCGTTTACAGTAACGGTCAAAATTCAAACAATGTGCCTTGGATTTTGACCTTCCCCTCTAATTAATCCCACCACAGGAGTGATTCGCTCGATGCATGTGGGCATACAGTCGATCGAAATCTGGAAAACCTATCCTGAAGTGAGGTACATTCGTAGGATTAGGGTCTTGTGAAACAAACGAAGCCCCAGACTCGGATGGAAAGTTCCCTCCCGAGTCCCACCCTTTACGTTCGAGCCCATCTTTTCTTCTCCAGGATCGGAACTTATGCCGGAGGTGGGTTTCGCCTTGAACGGATCATTATTTGACTCGAACTTGGAACAACAAGAGGCGAGTCGCTGACCGATGTGATACGCATGCACAATTTATGTAAACGAGCTCAATTACCCATTCGGAAATTGGCGGTTCAAAAACCATCAACGTGCACCAGGTATCACTTCCAATCGAGAAATTGTCCAAAAATTAGACGACCTACTCGACAAGTCGACCATTCACTCTCTCTCACGATGTTTCCTATTACACACCAACTTGGAGTTCAACGAAGTTGAAACGAGGTCATTATTGAATCAGAAACTGATGGAATGGCATTACGCACTTCCCGGGAGTTCAAAATGGTCAACAAGAGGTCAGTATCAAATCAGCAGTGGATGTAATGGCATTACACACCAACTGAGAGTTCAGTGGGATTGAAACAAGGTCATTATTGAACCAGAAACTGATGGATTGGCGTTACGCACTTCCTCGTGTTCTCGGTGCCGAACTTACATGAACCTACAGCAGAATAAAAACAGGTTAGTCAACGACGCCTTTATTCGACTGCGTACCTTACGAGGTAAGCTTCGAGATTTGTGTGGGTACTCATCGTCCTGCTGATAAACTCGAGTCGTAGATTTACAATTCCACAGTGAAACTGAAGCACAGCAGCTTCGCCCATTCAAAATGACGAGCTAAAGGAGATAAAGTACGTACCTTTCTCCATACTGATATTCTGTGCTCACCACCGCCGCTCAAACCATCCCTCGCTGTAATCGCCGCCCTATTCGTTACGCGTGCGTATATAACATTGCACGAGGGGGCACCGACCGATCGACCCCATTTCCGAAGTGCCCCCGTCAGCGACATACATTGAATTCCGCATCGTAGGGGCTATTCATAATAAAATTTAGCTGAACGTCTGTAGAGGGAACGGGTAAGTGCATACCACACACACTGCATTCCCGCTGAATGAGACCCAAATTGGCCCCGGTACCCAGTGCCGGCGCGTCGATCTGAATGGCACCCCTCGCCGCGATCACGCATCCGCGGGTGATGCGTTGGGAGGCTACACAAAATTTTAGCGAAGGAACTGGTAAATTTAGGAGAGTTCGTACACTTAGTAGATCGGCCCCTGTCGGATCCTTGATCCTGGTGCGTAGTAAACACTGGACCTTTGTCGAGAAGGGCTGGTTCGTTGGGCCTGCGAGTCTGTGAAGCGTCTGTATGTCGTCGTCGTGTTCAGGTGGTCATCAATACAGTACGATGGTCGTGCTCATAATTGAGGAGCGGGAGTCTTCGCAGTCGATTAGACTGGTGAGCAGCTAACGCGAGAAGTCAGATAACTGACTTACTTGTTGCCCCTCAGTGGGCATATGCATGTCTTGAATGGTCGCCGAGGAGATGATAGTTTGAAGGAGAGGCCGGGGAAATGTCGCGAAGAAGTTGTCATAACGAAGGCAATGGTCTGTCATGGGGCTGACCTCGATAGCAAAAATAGAGTCGTCAAAAGGCCAAACAAAACAAAAAACGAACGACCACAAAAAAACAAAAAAGAGAAGACAACGCACACGATCTCCCGATCTTGCATTATACTCCTAACATCCTCCTCTGCATCCTTCAACGACCGCATCGCCTCCCTCCACTCATCCGCATAGTATCGTTTGAGTGCCTCGTAGATACCCGCCCAAGAGCCTGCTACGGACATGATAACATGAAACCCAGAGGTGGCGAGGGGGCTGAAGCGATGGTCCATGGTTAGCTGAGTACAACTTTACAAGACCAACCACTGCTTACCTCAGCACATGATGTCACAAAGTTACGATCATTTGGGCTCAAAACCCACGACCTCCCATAACCCATAGAATGGGCCATCCACCTTGCGTCCACCGAGGGTCATAGGTTATGAGGGGTTTGACTGTATCGGTTCATCCCCTATAATTCCTCGTCATACATCCATCATTTCGGTTCATCTGGGATCTCTAAATCAGGGTCTCGTTTCATATATATTGCAGTGTCATGATTGTCGCTGTATAGATTAATGAACGAAGCCGATTTTGTGCAAATGGAGAAATGGATGGACAAGATTTTCTCCTCAGTATGTTTGCCAGGTTTCTTTCCAAAAAATCAGTTTATTGGGGTGTCGTGGTATTTAGCCAAAGTGAGTCTAAAACAAGGTACGTCCTGTAGTACTTTTGTTCAAAGTGCACGAGCAATCATGTTTCATTAGCCCACAAGCCTGGCGCTTAACCAGTTTCTCTGGAACGCATTCGATTTAATGAATTTTCAACCAATGTGAATACATACAACACGGTAGATTATCTATATGCAGTTACATGCAGTCTAACATCCACAGGAATTTCAAGCCAACTTGCCGAACTTTGAAGCCAAGGGTCACCCTGGTTCCCAACCCCCGTCTGTTCACTTTTCTCTCTTCTCGTGTTGTCGACGCCGAACTAAAATGAACCTACACCAGATATAAAAACATGTTAGCCAACGATACCTTTATTCGACCGCGTAGCTTGCGAGGTGAGCTTCGATATTCGTATGAATTTTCAATTCTGGAGTGAAACTGAAGCGCCAAAAATCAGCAGCGTCGCCCTTTCCAAATAACGAGCTAAGGTATACAGTACGCACCCTTCATCATACTTGGATGCTCTTCTCATCACCGCCGCTCAGCCCACCCCTCGTTGTAATCGCCGGCCGATTCGTTACGCGTGCGTCGTCAGGAGAGAGAGGTAAACACGAACCGATAGACCATCCGCATGTTTACCCATCACACCCACAGATCGCTAGATCCTATTCACATGTGCTAACAGCCTACTTCCCTCTCAAGGACCGTTGACAAAAATTCGGCTGTACTTGCATATAACATTGCACAAGGGGGTACCGACCGACCGATCCCATTTCCGAAGTTCCCGCGCCAGCGACATATATTGAATACCGGATAGTAGGGGCTATTCATAAGAAAATTTAGCTGAACGGCCGTAGAGGGAACGGGCAAGTACACAAAAGTTTAGCGAAGGAACTGGTAATTTTAGGGGAGTTCGTATACTTAGTAGATCGGCCCCCGTCTGATCCTTGATCCAGGCAGTGGTGCCTAGTAAACCCTGCACCTTGGTTGAGAAGGACTGGTTCGTTAAGCCTGCGAGTCTGCACGGCGTCTGCATGTCATAGTCGTGCTCGGGTGGCCATCGATACGGTACGGTGGCCGTGCTCGTAGTTGAGGAGCGGGAGTCTTCCTAGTTGATTAGACATTAGAATAGTGAGTAGCTAGCGCAAGAAGTCAGATAACCGACTTACTTGTCGCTCCTCAGTGGGCATATCCGTGTCTTGGATAGTCGCCGAGGTGATAATTTGAGGGAGAGGCCGGGAAAATGTCAGGAAGAAGTTGGTATAACGAAGACAATGGTCAGTCATGGGACTGACCTCGATAGCAAAAATAGAGTGGTCAAGAGGCCGCAGTCCACACCAAGTTGATGGGTGTCGCTTGCCAGCTCTGGACTTCATCCATTTACATTGATATGAGAAGGTGCATAGAAAGGCTACCCACTTACGCTTCCTATGGACTTAATTAATCCTGTTCATATTCCATAAAATTTGAGGTAATTCATCAATGATTTCGAATTTTTGGGCCAACGGGAACCATATGCAAAAAAGGGCGCGTCGTGCCTTTAGTAACGAAACTATTGCGACCCCGTTACCTCCAGTAGTATGCCGTGCATTGTATATTGTGAGGCTCAATACCTAGCACCCCTGTACAATGTAGGTACTAGGGTTCCAGACCTACAAGAAGATTACTCAGTGCGTACCAAGTATTGACATTCCGTACAGAGTACAATGCTAGTGCCGGAATTGCGATATGGTGTGAGGACCGAGAGCACGGACTCCCAATTTTTAACACGGAGAGAGAAGGCTAAATTGGAGAGGCGTAAAAAGTACAATCTTGTCACTATTTAGTATTTACAAGCTAGAGACAACGGGGCGTGCTATAAAAATGGCCTGGTAGGACAAAGATGGATCAAGGGAAGTCATAACGATGGAAAGCTTGAACTGCATGGGTCTGGGATAAGACAGGAAGTAGTTTCATAGTTAGAAGATGGTCACCGAGCACAAAGATGGCAGTATTGAAAAAAAGGAAGTGAGGAACATCCTGTCTGGTCAGGTCGGAGGCTGAGGTATACACCTCTATTCAGGAATAAAATTAATATAAGTAGAATTATCCTGAAAATAGAAACTGTAACGTACCCCAACATGATAGTCGCATCCGCACGGTGGTGCACAGTGAAGCTGGAGGTTGCAGGGTTCCCCGGTACAACTCTCATGTTTACGGACTAGAACAAGGCGACCTTTGAGTACTAAATACAACATATTGGTATCAACTGACAGTAAGGAGGGGTCTTTAGGTGCATCTGAGTAGGAAAGGTGAGTATAACGATACAAGTACTAGCCAATAGCAATGTGCTCACGATGCCAGTAAGAAAAGCGTCATTCTTGCCGAACACATCCGACATGGAGGGTAAGTACCCTGGAGAGGTTGAGGCTGACGGCCCGAACACGGCTGGGGCTGACGGTGTGAGGTGGGCTGAGGCTGACAGCGCGAACATAGCTGCGGTGAAAACAGGTTTGAACAACATCGCAGAGGTTAATGAAACTGGGGGGAAAGCTGGGGGCTTGGTCAGGATTCTTAAGGGCTTAAATGAGTGTTACTGGCGATACCCACATTTGTGGTACGTAAGAGCTGAATGAGCGTTCATTGGTTAATTGGTTGATTGATAGTCCGTCGATGACTCCCTAAGTCATAGCTCAATGGGACTTATAAGATCCAGGCACAGTCCTGATAACGGTGCGATATTTATCAATAACCAGTCTCTGACATCGTGGCTACTGGCATCATTCAATGTATGTTTCAACTAAGGTCGTAACTTGAAGTAAGTGTTCAATGCATCGTCCGATTTTGCACAACAATATGCAAAGTTTACATCGGTGGCCATAATCGCAAATATGACATTCCTTTGAGCGCTTAACATTTTAGGCGGATGACTTTAGATTCTGGAACCTAGAAAATTCCAGCCTAGGATACGTCTGCCTACTATCATGAAGCCGGGGGGCTCTAAGGTTCAGTCCTCATGCTAAATTATCAGTTCATTTCTCTCCCCCCTCTATTTATTCAACGGCCCCCGGTTGTGCAGATATTTTTATCTCAAGATATACAGCTCCCATTTGAGGTCACGCAACGACCAATGCACAAAACGGGGTTCGCAGTCGTGGTCATTGGACTAAGGTATGTTTTAAATAAGGTCCTAAGTTAAGTTAAGTGTTCAATATATCGGCGACTTCCTGCGCCGAGCTTGCGCAACAATATGCAAAGTTCAGATCAGTGGCCACAATCGCAAAAATTACATTCCTTTGAGCGCTCAATATTTCTGGCGAACGAGTTTGGATTCATTATCTCAGTTGGAACCCAGCGACTTCTGGCCCTGGATACGTCGACCCGCTATCATGAAGCCGGGGTTTTAAGGTTCAGTCCTCATACCAAATTATCACTGTATCCCGATTTATATCCCTCTCTTCTCGATTTATTCAGTGGCCTCCGGTTGTACAAATATGTTTCCATCAAGATCTACAACCCCAGTTTGAAGTCACGCAACAACTAATGCACTAAATCGGGTTCGCAGCCATGGACTTTGAAGTTTGACGGCCCTAGAAGGTTCCGCGTTAAGTGGAAGATAAATCCTGTGGTAGGATTTACGAAGACATGAAGCATAGTAGAGAGGAGAGAGGTGGGCGAAAGTGCAAAGCACTTTCCCGACGCCTGCTCTCGCATCCTGTCCTAACCAGGGTGTCCGAACAAACGCTGCGATGGGTGGGAGGGTTGAACCACTCCATGCAGCAGTAATCGTTGGTAACTATTTAAATTAGATATTTATTCCCTTTACCCTGTGAAGGTCAGAATACGAAAGCAAATGCCGAATTGAATGGCGCTGAGCTGGATATGCATGGTAGCATGGAGATGCAAATATTCGAATATTTGAGCTGGTGAAAAAGGGTATGGAGGGCGGGTAAAACGAAGAGAAGGGTGTGCAGATGCACCCGAAAAGGCGACAGCATGTCTTGCCCGAATCGTGACGCGACGGAGAGAAGGACAAAAGACCTGTCATGATTCATCATTGTTTGGGTCAACGATGATGGTTAGGTGATTTGTCACGTGCTTTCCGCTTGTTCAAAGTCCGTATTCTAATCTACGCTGCGCTAAGACGAAAATGTCAAAGGTAGTTGCCATTTATCTCGTGATGAACTCCACAAAAATTGTACCCAGAAGGAGGAGCACAATATTTGTACGGGAATAAGACCCATCGAACGGTACCTCAGTTCTGGGCTCCATTCACCTTAGTTATTGCTTAGTTAGTTCGATTTGTTCAATTGACTTAGGAGATTGAAACCCTCTCAACTTCAACATCACCTGTTCGATCTGGAGTATAGGGCGTTCTGTAATTAGTATAATACGAGGCCCATTTTAGTAAGGCGAACGGAGCGGAGAATTCATCAGCAAATCCTGCTTACAGGGCCTTCTATAGGGCTTTAAAGCGCTCTGTAGCACTTTCATCATGATACAGAGCGCTTTAAAGCCCTATAGAAGGGGGTACCCTCTCATCAGTGTTTGTTGATATTCGCTAATTTCTTTGATAAGGTTGTAGTGGCTGAGAAGAGTGCCAGAAGTGCTAACGCCAATTTATTGCCGTTTGCAGCAAAGTAATGAAATGGAGTGTGTGAACGAGTTGAAGTTGTGATGTCGCACAAATTTCAATTTCTCGCGATTGGGTCGACGTATGTGGTGATACAGTCGATCGACCTCCGGAAGACTTATCCCACAGTGGGGTACAATCGTAGGATTAGGGTTGTCTGGAACAGACGAAGCCCGAGACGGACAGTTCCCTCCCACTGCCTTCAAGTTCGTGGCTTATCTCTTCTTCTCCAGGATCGGGACTTATGCTGGAGGTAGGTTTCCAGTTGAACAGACAATTATTTGACTCGGACTTGGAACAACAAGAGGAGTGTCACTGACCCATGTGATACTGATACACAATTTAAAAGAGCTCGGATACCTATTCAGACATCAACGATCCAAAAAGCATCAACATACACCAGGTATCACTTCCTGTCGAAATATTCTCAAAATCATCCAAAACCTAGATGACCTACTCGACAAGTCGACGATTGTGACTCTCTCTCGCGATGTTTCCTGTTGTCGGTTCCTCTCTGTCAACGCAGGATATAATATAAGCCGAACAAGCCTCATAACGAGAAGGGTGCGGGTCGAAAATGGTTATTGCAGGTTCTAGATGAAATGATCCTACATAAAAACCTTCCTTCCGATGAAGAAATATGATCAGCCGACGTACGGATTCTGAGGCTTCCCTGGAGATAATAGTGAGGGTGAAAGGTAAGCACACCGGATGTATTACATGCGTAGTACAAAATCGGGGGTACATATTGCATAGATTCCAAGTGTCATAGCCTCGATTGGCAGTGGTGATAAGTACCGTTCCTTTCTTTTCCTGGTGCTTGTTGTCTTGAAGTAGTAGTATGCAGCCAACAATCCCCATTCGCTCTTCGCCTCTAATGATCGTGCTTATTCAATGCTTATTCAGAGAGTGGCTGCCTTACTATCATTAGATTGTAGATGGGTTTATTTATACATTCATTTTATCGATGTTCTCTTTCGAAAACGTATTCCCATCTAGTCCTAGGTCCCCCCGTTGGATAATATCAACCCCGGTTTACCCACGAGATGACACCCGAAGCCATGTCGTAAGCATGTGCGTCTGTCAGACTCGGTCTCGTGGTGCTTTTTGGAGCTACTAGTACACTGTTTGTCTTGCTGTCTTGTTCGTAATGAAGCTTCGAGAAAGTTTTCCACGTGCTAGATCTAGACCGGTTACAGCCCATTCCATATGCGCCAATGAAGTCCATTTTTTATGTGGACGCTAAGTTGAATATTTCCGTGACTTTTCATCAGGAAAGATTTCGCGATAGTTTAATGCCGGATCCCTTACAGGGTATGAACAATTAACATCCGCCTTCTTGTATATATAATATTCTCCGGTTGTAGCAAATAATTACCTGGAAATACCCGTTTACCCCGGTTTCTCCTCAACTGTTTCGCTGCTAGCTGCTATCCATATTATCCAGTTAATCAACTATGGGTGTCAACATCGTCAATGATACGGAAATTCCTCTCGAATTATCCATCACACTTGACGGACACACGAACGAGTTCATATTACCACCGGGCTCCACGGGGGCCTACGGATTTTCTACCCGTGAAGTCAAGATCGTTTTCACTTGGAATGGTCCTAGTTTTAACATCTTTATTACATGGCCATAAATATAATGTACCGAGGAACTCAGTAGTGAGCGTGTAGAGCAGCATTTTTGGTTTGTCGCGCAGTGTTTCCGCCTACGAAGGTCAAAGCGTGACTTGCTAAGATGTAAATTACGAATGTTAAACCATCCGTAGGAAGCAACTACGAACAGATTTTTCAATACGGAGGGTAAGAGGTCCCAAATTCGAGACGAGTCGAATAAGCGCTCAGATACACCTACCGGGATGGAACTTGAACCTCTTTCGTAACTCCTACTTCTCTTAGATCTACAGTAGTCGCCGTGGCCCGAGTTCTCGCATGGCCGTACAATGCACTTGGTGTGAATGGAATTGTATTTTCACGGCGCTCGCTGATCACGGGAACTCACCTTAAATAATAATGGTCCTATCTCTTGCTAGCATCATCCAAGACCACTAACCGAGTCCGCTAGCCTTTGCTGTTGGTAGGTTTATGTGTCTGATCGCTTTGGAACAATCCCACAGATGTCGAGTTTAATGTCTAGGACGATCTTGTAGTGGCAGGTACCCTTTTTCGATGTGTGATTAAGAACTCACTGTAACAAAAGCAGCCCAAGACAACATCAACGATTTCCATCGACATCGTTCTTCACATGTTGTACTCGCTGTCGCACAACACCTTCGCGTCACAGTTTGGACGTGTAGGCAGCTCACGCTATCTGGAGTCGGATGCGGCAAGTACGGTGATTGGCGGCGCGAAGAGGAAGGTGGCCGTAGCATAGAGACCCGCACACGACTGTGGGCTTCGTCGCTAAGGCGTGTATGGTTAAACGTGGCTCGGGTATCTCGGGCGCTGAGCTCAAGGGTTATCGGGTAATTGTCGAGCTGTCTCCAAGCTTCAAGAGCTTCGCGTCGTCGTGTCCCTGCTTCGTCTCGAGCTTGAGCACTCTCCGCCTCTGTGATCCATTTCTTATGGCAAGAATGTCTTGGGAGGGAGGTCAGTTCTCTCGGCCTCCCAAAATTTCGTGCTTACTCACTTGATCGCAGAAAATCTCCCGGTTCCCAAATGTTCTTCGTCAATGCGCACCCATTCGCCAATGCCAAATGTCACCGGAGTCAAGTCCGATGCTTAAGACAATGTGGCAACCCTCTGAGATCGTACATGCCGGCGCCTGCGGTATGTCCGTGTTCTTGGGGACCTCATCGAGATCGATAGATGCGGGACCGCTTGTTGAGTTTGATGTTGTATCACCTGCTTTGAATATGTCAGGAATTATGTCAGAGTATTCTATCCGTTTTCAGTGGTCAGTTCCCCCACCTCCCGATATTTCGTGCTTACTCACCTGGTTTACATTCTACGCAGAAAAACATCTCCGATTCCTAAATTCTCCTCGTCAATCCGCACCCTTTCGCGTATGTCAAGTCTCACCGACGTCGAGTTCAAGTTGAAGAATGGTACAAACCGCCGCGGCCGCGCATCCAATGTAATTCTAGAGGATGGAGAGGTCTTGGTCAGTAACGGTTGACTAGAGTATTATTGACTACCAACTATTAGGTTGGTTGATAGCTTGCTTTGCGTACGGTGGGAATGGCGGTGCCTTGCGCTGATGGTGCCAGTATGACTTGAGCTTGCGATAAGGGGGCAAGGCAACCCCGGAGGTGGGAGTCTCGCCACCTCGTGTTGAGTGTTGTGGTGCGAGTGGGATCAGGCTCGGGGTTTCGACGATGCGAACAAGCAACTGACTTACTTGATATGCTCAATCTTGTCCGGGAACAATACGTTCACTGGGACTTGCACTAGTCGTCTGTGGCCGGTGATCGATGACGTCGTCATCATCATCGTCAATGGCACAGAGTTGTGGGTAGTGGAAGAGGCGACAGAGCCGACGCTGCCGAATCTGACGCGTGACGATGGACTCACGACAACAAGTACTGAGCATCGTAGGCGTACAGAGACGATTCGATGGGCATGGGGACAGGGGCTCGAACGTGTTGGAGACGGCAGATCTGCAGGCCACGACACGAAGGGCAGAGGCAAGGATCGAATGTGGAACGGCTATACAGGATCACGTGTACGGATCTAATCTAATCGGACAGGATCCTTAGAATACTACATTCACAACTCGATCTACAACACGCCACTAGCACTAGCAAGGGGATCCTATGTTGCCTGCTGGTACAGAGATGCCTCTAGGATAACAGGTAACCCCAGGGTTATTGCCTGGGGGGTTCCGGATAACAACCTTTACACATATCTTGCCACCGTGCCCACTAGCCGCTACGATACCTTGTGGGGGCGTCACACATTGAGCAGCAGTTATGATATGTTCTTGACATCCTGAGCCGTGTAGTGTGGAATCTTGGGCGCCAGGGGATAGTGTGAAATGTCATTCCATACGGTCTTCCCAAGGTGGTGGCACTGTTTCAAGTTTCGAAGTCATTATTCACGATAATCAATCAGATATCGAATAAGTTACCAGCGGCTGGCCAAAAGCATCATACCATTGCATGCTCATCAAGCCAGTAATTGGGTCGGAATTAAGAACTTGGGGGTTAAAAATGGTTCCCGCAGTGACAGCCTGTTGTACTGCTGAAGTGACATGCACTCCATAGCAGGTTGCTGGGTTTCCAGTGAGTGTGTGATGTTGAATATCATGATTCCAACAAAGCTGTGGGTCGTTTTGACCTGGCTGATAAACAAGGACATGAACTGATTAGACTCTGCCACTATCAACACGAGGTGAACGAAGGACTGACCGTGCATACGGTAGCGGCATTAGCATTCCCCCAAGTTTCATCTCCGTTGTTTTCATGCCACTGCACCATAGCTGCAGCACTGCAGACCGTAGCACCGAGAAGTGCTATGATGAGACTCTTAGATAGTTTGGGAAACATGAGAAAAATAGTCTGTAACAAGTAGGAAAGTCAGTAAGAGTTGACTTGGAGAATAATAGTGAGAAATTCCCCATACCAGCGGGTGGAGAGTGGTCAAATTTTTTACAGGAGACAAAACCTTGCTTATCCGAGTCTTATATCTGCCTCTACTCTTGCTGGATTCGTCCAGGTATTCAGTTGGCACCTGTAATTTATAATTCATTCTAAATGTCTGCGAATGTATACTGCATTCATTCATCCTTGCTTGGAATACAATTCTTTGATATGACAGTGGTCATACGAGTAGTATGCAGCTGTATGATAATATGAATGATGCCGCCTCCTGGCCTCCTGGAACGAAAGTTCTATGCTTACCCGAACTGATATCAGATTATTCTCTCCTGTCAAGGGCTTGTCATAGAAGTCTATCACGTAGGCATCTGTATAAAAAATAATACTGGAAATCGCTAGATCCAAATATAATCATTTCGACGCCAATTCAATCCGTAGGCATTATGTCGTTCGGCACCTCCAAATTCGCAGGCGTAAGATGGGGCTCACGGGAGCTTACAATGGGCATTTAATTTGTTGCTGTCCATTCCTTCGGCAGGAAAGGCTTCAAAAAAAAATGATCGTTCGACCATTCCAAGTGAAAATGAATTTAGCTAGCCATCACAAAATGCATAGGAGGCACCATTGTTCGCCTCTAGTTGGGATACCAATCGTACCATCGCCTGCCCGTCTCGACACCGGGAATAGTTATCGAAATGGAGTGGATTATATAACTATGATATTATTTTCCGTTGAAAATTCGAAGTCCGTGAACTTTCAACTCAGTTCTCACACCGCATAGAAATCGGCATTGTACTCCGTACGGAATGTCAGCCCTTGCTGCGTGCTTAGCAACATTATTTCATGTCTGGAGCCCAAGTACGAGATTCGCAGGAGAGATAGGCCCAAACCATAGGACGCATATTCAAAATAGGCACAAACACATTTCTGGGGGGCAACGGGGATCTCTCTACCTGCAAATTGAAGTTGAAAAGGAGACACTAGCAAGTAGATCCTACAGCGCCTGATGGTGCGGTGATACCTTTAGGATAAAAGCTCCTCCCAGGGCTAGGGAGAGTCCCAATAACGAGCTGTCCACATATCTTGCTACCGTATCTATTATCCACCACGATAGAGCCTGTCAAACACTGAGTACGACCTATGATGTCAATGTATATGTCGTGGATAGCCTCGTTGGAGTAGTTTGCAAGGCCTGGCGCGAGGCGATAGTTCTGGATGTTGTTCCATACGGTCTTCTGGCACTGTTCCATGTTTAGAAGTCAGAATTCAGGATATATTCAATGA
>Ga0307517_10006888_pt1 | contig 16717 bp, 19 predicted proteins | sample 23_EM_MG_FD_194515 | JGI IMG/M metagenome (GOLD analysis project Ga0307517, IMG submission 194515) | Populus trichocarpa ectomycorrhiza microbial communities from riparian zone in the Pacific Northwest, United States - 23_EM | ecosystem: Host-associated > Plants > Roots > Unclassified | place... | reverse complement strand
GCTATCAAAATCCAAGCCCAACGAGCCCAGGAGCAAAACCTGAGTCCGACCAGGCCCAACTGGGAGCACCTTCCTTATTTGGAAGTCGTCATCTGAATCCATCCAACGCCATCCACCCATTATCGTGCGCCCGGATGATTATAAAACATTGAATTGTATGTAAATACACTGTATCTAATCATATACATATTTTTTTCTGTGAAAAACCAACCCCAACGCGCCCAGGAGCAAAATTGAGAAGCAAGGCCAACTGGCACCACTTTCCCAATTTGGAACACGGACAGCTGGGACGCGTGGCAGATGCTCCAAAATATACAATTTCCCGCCCCAAATCCCCCCCAACGTACCCAACAGCGAGCACAACCACCCGCCTGCCACATCTGGCATTGTTTATGTTTATTTATTGGCGCCCCCGACCCCTACCCAACAGCCCCGCCCTATTTTACACGCCCTCCCATCCAGCACCCTCGGCACATCATGCACCCTACCCGCTCACCCAGAGGACCCAATTGGTAAGCCTGATCAATCCCGGCACCACGGCAGGACTCAATTTTTTGGGTGGTGGGCAACTGCCATTGTGGATGTATAAAGTAAGTTTGGGTAAGGCCAGGTATTCATATATGATAGTAGCATATACAGGTGCATCCTTGTGGTAGTGGCCACCATCCTCGTCATCGTTGTTGCTGCTGCTGCTGCTGCAGTCGTTGTCATCCTTGTTGTTGCACCAGCTGCCGTCATTGTTGTTGCAACAGCAGCAGCGCTGCCACCGTTGTTGTTGTTATTGCTGCTACTGCTGCTGCTACTGTCGTCATCAGTGGTGCTGCTACTGTTGTCGTCACTGGTGCTGCTACCATCGTCATCGTCGCTGGTGCTACCATCTTCGCTGCTGCTTCGAATCTTTGTCGCCATTGTGGAACCCATTCCGGCTATCGTTGAACGCTTCTCGCCGCTGTCAAACCAGTGTGTCCGTTGTCGAACCCTTTGAAACTGGTTGTCGGGGTGTCGCGGCATCGTCACAGTGTCGGGGTGCCGTATAGTGCTGGCGGGGGCGATAGAGAGGTCAGTAGGGGGGAGGATAGGAGAATGGATAACGAAAATGAACCATGACAAACATCGTGGCTCATGTTTCGTGACGCACTTGACAGGCCTCCCATTTCCTGGGTCCCCCCTTGTGTTTCTCCTTCCCCTATTACTCCGTCGAGCGGCGATGCGCTGCCCACATCCCTTTGGAGAGGGAGGGGCAGATGCAGCTGCGATCTGCCTTGCTTATCCTGATGTGCTAGTACTTGAGCCCATCCCTCAGATGAGGGGAGGGGCTCATGGCTCCTGGTGTTGGGTTTGTCATCGATCCCCCTTGTCGTCTTTGTCATCGCCCCTCGCCTGCCGCGGTTGGTTCATATTCACTGTCGTTAGTTTCGGTTCGCTGTGGTTGGTTTCGATTTGCTGTGGTTGGTCTTGATTCACTGTGAGTCGCCGTGGTTGGTTTCCTCGTCGTCTTGCCCGTCCGTCTGCGTCTCGTCTTGCCCACTCTTCTTCTGCTTGTCGTTTGGTCCTGGTGACAGCGTCGGAGGCGTTAGTGACGGGACGGAATAGGAAGAGCGATAGCGAAAACGAACCACGACAAATGTCGTGGCTTGTGTTTTGTAACTCACCTCTTCTGGCCCACATCCCTCAACGGAGGGGAGGGGCTCGTGTCTGGATCGACGGGCAAAGTTTGCGGTGTCGAGGGCGAGGTGGTGGTGGAGAGGTGGTGGTGGAGGAACAGAGAGAACGAGCGAAAATCAACCGTGATGTGGTTGATGGCTGCTTCAAACTCCGCTCGCTGCCATAGATAGCGTTCGATATGAACGCTCGTATGCCCGATAATAAAATAAAAAATTGTATTATTTTATAACTATTATAAAGATAGGAGATCCAACGTTTTAAGGAAAAGGATGCATAATTGAAGATGTAAATTAAGAAAATGCGAAAATGGTGGAAAATTGGGCCCACAGTTCACAATGAAATCCCTATGACATACCCTTCAAAAATTTTGACATTGACGTCACTGGACCAGAAATCCCTATGACGTACTCTTCAAATTATTTGACACTGACGTCACCTGGACCAGAATGAAATCGGATAGATAATCACCAGAGAGCGCTTACTCACCGTTGGGGGTGTTTGGCGGGGGTTTTGGGCAGGGTGAAAACATATTTAGGGTCTAGGATATTCATAAAAATATATCCTGCCCTTTACCCCTGGGCGGGGGCGGGACATCAAAATTGATCCTGTGGGCGCCTCTTTGCTATTGGGTTCATTGGGGGCCGTTTTTGATAGGGCAAAAGTATATTTGTATAGTACATGAAATAAAATGTAATCTACCATTATTTCGAACATTAGGGGATGGGAATGGGTGGATGCGAGTATGCAGCTTTGGATGACGCTGCGCGCTCCTTCCGTTTTGGGAAGATGCCATCAATTTGGCTGTATGCTGCTGGGCTCGGTTTTTCATAGCATATAATTTTAATGCACTAATAAATTACTTTCGACAATATACCTAGTGGTTGTGGACCAAAAATGCACAAAATTAAGCATGTAAATTAGGAAACATGCGAAAATGGTCGTAAACACCATAGCTTTCATGAATTCACTATTATACGCGGTATATTATTTAAAAGGTAAAGTGAAATATGATTTTGGTACACTAATAAATGAGTTTCAAATATTTTGGACGATTTAAATACTGGTTGTGGAAGCTGGAACGACAGAAATTCAGTTATGAACCATAAGTTAAGTTTAAATACATTAGTTACTCTAATATAATTTTCAAGTAGAAAGAACCGAGCCCAGTGAGCCCAGCAGCATTTTTGCGTGGCTATGCAGTCCAATTGGAAACGCGAAGCCTGTGACGTCAGGGTCAATAATATTGAGCCCTACGTCATTCCTCTATCTGGCAGTCCAATTCGAAATGCTGTAAGGCACCTGCTCGCACTGAAATGCGTTGGGTTTGGTTTTTCATGGCAAAAAATGTGTATTATAGTAGGCACAGTATGTTTATAACTATTCTGGCACTTTACAACACTCAGGAGGAGGGTGGAATGGGTGTATGGCTGTGGACAGAGTTGGATCTCATTGTTATCTTATCTAAAATAACTGTAACTTACTTTGTGGCCATCTCCGAGACGTGTTTGGACTCAGCGTAAGATAGGCGACAGCCAATTGGTGATTGATGCACATTAATAGATCATGATAAATATATATGTTATTCTCGACGAGGGTCCCTAGGTACATCCAAGTATTTTTTCTACATAATACAGCAGGTAAGATAGTGAACTGATGTATGGTACTTTGGCAGAGCGTTGTGAGTTCGTCCGCCCCATCCGATTTCTTAATAACACATTCATTTTTTGACATTTTAGAATAAAATTTGAGATCTGATACAATTGGCATGTTACTAAATTTATCTAGTTTAAATATTTCTAATCGTGCTACTAGGCGTGGAGGTCGAGCACGATGAATGTGCAAGGGAGCGGAGTTTGAATCAAATCAACCGTGTCTCCCACTGGTGACTTGGGTTCATTCTTTGCTCATCCCACCACCTCCACCCCGGTGCTTTCAAAACCACAGACTCAACTGACGACAACAACACGAATTCGACGACAACGAAACAAATTCGACGATAACGATGCAAATCCGACGACAACGAGTTGGAACACGGATTTGATGACGATGACGACATGGATTTGATGACAACGACGACATGGATTTGATGGCCCAGATCACCTCAATCCATGAACTCTACACCCGCTGTCTGCCCCTCCCCTCTCATGAGGGATGTGGGCTGGTCAATTGCCATACCACATCAAACCCTGGATCGACAACTTGCCGCACCTGCCCCTCCCTTTCCAAAGGGATGTGGGTGGGGTCACACATGCTTGACAGGGAATTGGGGAGTGAGAAAAATGAAGGGGGACCCAGGACATTGGAGGCCCATCCCAGTGCGTTACAAAAACGAACCACAATAATAGTCGTGGTTCGTTTTCCCAATCTCTCTTCCTATCCCCCTCCCACTAACGTCTATAACCCCACCACTGCCGTAGAAACCCGCCGCTGACATGGCAAGTCCCCGACCACAAGGAGGCGATCCCATAATGACTGGGGACGACCTGGAAAACCCCACGACCCCAACAACCCGATCCCACCACGTCGACGTGGGTGCTCAAGCCCGGCTGCCCCTCCCCTCATGCGACGACAAGGACGATCCCAACACCTCCGTGTCAAAAGACGCGAAGGTATAAGGATCCCAACACCTCCATGTCGAAAGACATGAAGGTGTGAGGATCGAACCCAATGCCGACGTGTTGAAAGACACGAAGGTGTAGGTGGGATGATCCCAATGCCGACACGGAGGTGTGAGGATGTTGACGGAGATATGGCCATAACGCAACGAGTGAGGCAGGCCCAACATCGAGCCACACAAATCCCCACGCCAACAGGTAGGGCCCAAACCCAGCGTGTAGAACCCAATAAGGCGGAGGGCATAACCCAACAGCGGAAGGTTTGGCCCAATGACAGAGGATATCATCCAACGATGGAGGGTCTGATCCAGCAACAGAGGGTACGACCCAACGGCAGAGGGTATGACTCAACGAGAGCTCTGCTTTTTTTTTTTTTTCTTAGTTACATTGTACTAGATACAAACCCAAGGAAGGATTAATATCAATATACATAATCATGTTTTTTGCTATGAAAAACCGAGCCCAGCAGCATACAACCAGGCCAGGGAGGCCAAATTTGATGGTATCTTCCCAAAATGGAAGGAGCCGCGGCGTCATCCAAAGCTGCGCACTCACATCCACCCATTCCCATTCCCAAATGTTCAAAATAATAGTAGAATACATTTTTATTCATGTACTAGACTATAAATACACTTTTACTCTATCAAAAACGGCCCCAAAATGAACCCAATAGCAAAGAGGCGCCCGCCAGATCAATGTTGATGGCGCATTCCCAAAATAGAAACGTCATCCAAATGCTCATCTTTCAATCCATCCCTTCCCGCCACCGCGCCCAGGGGGAAAGGGCGGGATATATTTTTATTAATACCCTAGACCCTAATTATGTCTTCACCCCGCCCGAAACCCCCGCCAAATGCTGTCAACAGCGAGTAAGCGCCTCCAGCGTGCTCTCTGGTGATTGTTTACGTATGTATGTATTGAGGGATGTTGGAATAGGTGGATGGTGAAGAGGAATGGATGACATTGCTGACAAAGCATTGTACAAACAATGGCCAAACATTGTGGCGACGTCGACGGTCTATTTGGTTCATTGTTTTTTCTGGATGCTTTCATGTAATTATCAAACACCTGTATCTACCCTCAAGCCTTCATACTAGTACTAGGCCTGCCATACATGATTAATGTATATGGGACAAACCCCACCAGCCAAAAAACAGAGTAAATTTCACCTTTCCTGGGGATCGCAAATTTATAATAAATACATATATTAATATCAAGGAGGATAGCCCTCCTTGTGTATATCCAGTACATAAAAAAATTCTTTACAGTAATATGGAAGGAGCGAGGCGGCTATTAGACCCCATAACTCACTTGTATACTGGCCCTGTTGCCTAGCCTCCTCGTCGTCGTCTTTCCCCCTCCTCGTTGGCGTCGTATCCCCCCTTCTCCTCCTTCTTGTGTTTCCCCTCATCATCATCGCGGTATCCCCCTTCCTCTGCCTCATCCTCCCATCCTTGTTGTCATTCCATCACCCTCCTCCTCTCTGTGTCATTTCCCCTCCTCCTCGTTGTGTCGTTTCCGTCCCCTCCTCCTCATTGTCGTGTTGTTTCCATCCCCTCCTCCTCATTGTCGTGTTGTTTCCGTCCTCTCCTCCTCATCGTTGTGTCGTTTCCGACCCCTCCTCCTCATCGTTGTGTCGTCCCCTATTCCCCTTGGCACATCTGGTGGCCCTATGCCTTGTGTTTGGGTCCACATTGTGTCGGGTGGCCTTACGCTTCGCTGTTGACCCTACGCTATGTCGACTGGCCTTATACCCACCTCATTGTTAGGCTCCACGCTTGACGTTTGGCCCACTTCGATGTCGTGGGGCCTGTATTACTGGCGCGGAACCGTCTGGCTGTCGTCGAACCCGTCGGGGTCCTTGTCGTTGGCACGGGGCCATGGCATAGTCATCGCGGCAGTGGCGGGGTAGGTGGTAAGTGCTGTGTGGGTCTAAATCTCGTTAGCGGTAAGATGGAGAGAAAAACGAACCACGATACAAGTTGTGGTTGTCGTCTTTTGGCACTACTCATTGTTGTTGGGCCACATTCTCGTCATCTTTGTTGTGGTTAGGCAGTATTATCGATTGTTGCGGGGTTCATCTTCGCTGGGACCCCCTCGCTCGATGGCGGTCGTGGTGTCGTCTCCACGTCGCCCCTGTCATGTCGTCAGCATCTGATGCCAACTCTTCCGTTGTTAGTCTGGATCGACGACAACCTGGAGGGAAATAATTGACACACCACATATGCGTCGAAATGCGGCGTCAGTACCGTTGTTCGGCTTGGTTCTACTTCAGCAGCCAAGACCTGGATCCACATGAACAAAGGTGAACTTGTAATTTGCATAGCACTCTGGGATTTTGTTTCGACATCTTCCCTGCAGACTACCTGTAGGCGAACGATGATCCCTGGAATTTGCGGTTCATATCTGATCAAGTACGTCTAGAGGTTAACTCTGAAGGTGGGGGGAGAGAGGGTTTTCTTGATGCACCTGTCAGGTGTCCCACTTCCTCGGCCCCCCCCTCGCATTTCTCGTTGGGTCCTCGCACTGTCGTTGGGTCGTTTACACCGTCGTTGGGTCATTTACACCATTGTTGGATCATTGGTTGGGTCCTCACACCATCGTTGAATCCTTTGAACTATCGTTGAGTCTCCGCACCCTCGTTTGGTGTGCTCGCTGGTGGGTGACGTGGCGAGCATGTTGTTGCCTCCCCAATAAGCTTGCCACAGTTGTGATATGGCTGCGGGCGCGCGGAAGTGACTGGTGATGTGGCAGTAGCAAGTGCAAGCTTCGCTAGTGTGGCTGTTGGTGAATGTGGTGATCATGAGTGATGGGGCGCCATAGACTGCAACTCGTTTTGCGAGCGTACCATGCAGGTCCCCCTATTCTAGGGCCTCCTCTTCGACTCTTCAACCCCACCGCTGGAATGCAATAGCCTTTGAGGTGGCCCACATCCCTCAATGGGAGGGGATGGAAGTGGCAGTGACGCACTTGCACCTGGACTGTGGAACCCTTAAAAACACATTGAGGCAGTGAGAAACACAATTTAAAGAGTTACAAACCTTTTTTAAAGTCTTGAGAGGGTGGTGGCGGCGAGGGAACAGTGAAGAAGGAGGTGTTGGTGGCTGAAGATTATGATCAACAACGTATAACGTTGTTGATCTGTTGTCCGGCGTTTTCCGAGATTCGTTCGTTTTCCATTCGAAAATTTATATCCTCAAGTTCTAAGTTTTAAATGAATTTAACTAACATAAAATGAGCCTGTTATTGAGGGTCCAAAGACCGGTTAAGGCTGGTCTTAACCGGTCTTTGCTTGGTCTTTGAATTTTCGAATTTGTGATAGACCATAGACCGGACCGCAGTCTTCGGTCCTCATCGGTCTTGATGATTTGCGGTCCTAATCGGTTAAGGTCCGGTTCGGTTACGGTCTTTTTCCGGTCACGTAACTGGACTTCCAAACACTACTTAGTACTTTTATCCCAGAATGAAGCCAAGGGAGACCCTCAGCCATTGCTTTTAAATTTTTAAATATTACTTCAATAGATTTAAAATATTTGAACTCATCAAATTTTGGTTGCTGAAGCCTGAGATGGCCGAAAATCTTTCCGCATATGAGAATTCTTGAAGAAGAGTAGTAGTGGGATGGTAAATACATACATGAATGAGTGGGATTGACATTCAAGTGTGGGATTGAAATTAGCAAAGTGGGATTGAAACAGGAAGAGTGGGATCACATCCAGAGAGTGGGATGTGTCACCAATACTGTACTATTTCGACCGATTGTTCATGCCATGTTACACGTTACATAACTTGTTCATTTGACAAGTTGTTCATCACACCCTAAATAGGAAATTAAGGGTCCATTTCGGGTGCCTCGGGCGCTATTTCGAGATTTTAGATCAAAAACTCACCCTTTTAGGGCATGTTACATGTTACATTTGCTACATTTGTTCAGTTCACTGGGCCCCGTTACACATTACATGAATGATCAGTTGAAATAGTACAGTAGTAGGATTGTGAATCATGATAGGGGCATCAATGCACTTGCCAGTACTCACTCAAATTGAGATGGTTTTTCATGAAAATGGTTTTGGTGCCTCACTGACAACCTACAGTAGTGGATTCTAAAAATATTTAAGGCCCTGACATGAGCTAACCATGAAGGATAACTCTCTTTTGTTTGGACAGCCCAAAACAGATGGTTATCCCCATATCAAATATTATCAATCAATGTCCTAGATGCATCGGTCACGGTGAGGCTTATTTTTCCAATATTTCACCTATGCAATCACTACCCCAAGCCTCATGGACCTGCATGATGGTGTTGACCATCAAGTTTATGTTTACCTCACCCCCATCTCATACTCTTCCTGTAAATGTTTGGCAGGAAATCATCCCACTAATAAGAATTAATCACATCACACTTTCACAATGTAATCCCACTTACAGGACTTGAAATCACACTATTTGCATTTGCTATCCCAGTATCAAGGGTAGAATCCCACTAAGTATTTCATTCTTGTAATTTAATCCCACTACTACTATTCTTGTCATCACCCTCTTTCTGTTAACTCAAGACAATTGGACACCCTGGTTTTTCTGATGAATGAAGAGTCAGTTGATCTAAGACAGTATTTCACACATTGACAAGATGAAAAATGGTCCAATGTGCCACCCCCTGAGCTAATTTGCACTAATTTTTACCTCGATTTTATGATGCACCTGGCTGGGAAATTAGCCACTAATTTGCAGGACTAATTTTCAGTTAGTATTGGTCCCTTTTATATGGACTCGTACATGCCATGCAAAGCAATGGCCCACACTACAAGTAGGGATTCAGCTGGGATTTTTTGAGAGTCACATGTGCTTAACTAATGCCATCATGGATGGGGGTTGTGAAAACGCGGACAAGGACTTCCGGCGGCTGGGATTTGAAAGTCATGCATTTGATTAAGTAAAGCCATCATTGATGGGGGTTTTGAAAACGCGGACAAGGACTTTCTGGCTGGGAGTTGAGAGTCACGTGCTGCTTAGATAATGCCATCATTGATGGGGGTTTTGAAAATGCGGACAAGGGCTTTTTGGCTGGGTAAAAAAACTCATCTTTATAAATAAAGACTCGTAATCATAGAAGACCTTCGCTATGTATGCGTATGACACCTTCTCAGTCGGAGGCAAAAGGGACTCGGCTTGAAAATGTGCCATTGCGAAAAGGGAAGACAAGAACGCCCTGATATAGACCTTGCATTTATACGCGTCTGTGGTGCACGGCGCACAACTAAGGTGGTCGCACACTACTCTGTCGGCAAGAGGCACTGGAGAAGATGTGATTGAGCCTTTCTTCTCCTATTCACTATCCAACACCCATCATTACGACGCACCAAAATAACTCCTCCCGATATACTCACGTAAACATAGGGGAAGAACTATCCGCTCCGTAGCGATCTTGTCCATAGTCTTAGATTTTCCCACTCCAGACGACTGGACGACCGGGAGAATTTTGGCACAATCGCTGTTTGTTGGTAATGCGTGAAGGGAATCAATGGCTTTAAGCATGACCTTGTGACTCTTGCTGAGGTATTCCAAGCCCCAAGCACGAATTACGGCTAGATCAGAAAAAAATTGATAAACGGCGGTACGACTGAATCATAGACAAAACCTGGCTAACGTACCTTCCCCTAGAAAAAAATGATAAGCAAAATGTGAGCATAATAACAGAAAGAAGAAATGAAGCGTACAGTCATTCACCCGTCAATGAGGCACCCAAATAAAGAACAACCTCGGAAATGTTTGCTATGAACAATAATTGCAATTTGAATTGACAAAAATGTTTATACATATCCAAGGGGGCACCGGGATCGAAAAAAAAGACCCGGGGTCGATTTTTTTGTTAAGGGCATTCCTCGGTGGACTAACTAACTAACGTAATCAGGCACACGTCCAAATATAGTAATATGACATCATCTGCATTGGTGCTTTTCCCCACGTCTGCCCCCCCGACGCCTCGCAAGCCTCGCACACCCAATTTCGTGGCTCTTGCTCCGGTTGTACACACTGAAGGTGGTACTACACACATTAGGTGAGTCAGAAGATGGATCAGCACCCACTATACAAGGTACTTACCCACTGAGTCTCGCAGCCTGCCTGTTTTTGGCCTGTTTGCATTTGAGGACCCCACCTTGACCCCACCCGATGAACCATCAAGGAATAATCCACATAAAAATCCATTCAGAACATCAGCGAGTCGTCGCGGAACTCGTTTATGCTTAGACCACCCAGAATTTCAGGTTCAGTGCCATTGGTGTGTGATTTACTTTGAGTCGATGTCACAATATGTTATTTTACTCATTTAAACTGTTTTACAGGTTCTCTTGAGGTTGCACTACTTTCTATACCATCTGTAGGTACTGTAATATGTTCTAATACACTTAATTTTTCATTCTGAACCCCTGTTCTGAAGATGTCTTTTTTTTTTTTCACGGCCTGAGGCTGGACTAACTAACCGGGTACCGGTACGGGATTCCCGGGCCAGTGCCCCCTTGTACATATCTTAACATCCTTGATGTGTGTTATAATCAAGAAATTGGAGAGATAGACATTATATCGCGCCTTATCAGTTCCAAAAGCCAGGATCAGTGCAAAACCAGTCAATGAGGCATCAGTCACAAATTCCTAATTTGGCCCAAATTGATCAATCCCATCACCGTTTTCCGCTCGTCGCAGCTGTGACACGAGTGACCATTTGAGCACATTTTCATCTTTTCAGTCGTTTACACTTCATTGAAGGGCTTGGATGGCTGTTTAAAGTCTCTTATATACATGTAACTGGCTTGCCTTTGGGTATTATGTAAAAATAATCCGAGTCTTGCTGGCGGTGGTCACTCAGCCCCTGGAAATAAAATTCACATTTTCACGAGATCTTACCTCATTTCAAGTTATTAGGAGATCGAGAAGTCGGACAGCTACCAATTTTGGAAGATGAATACACGCAGTACATGTCTATCCAACAAAAAAAGAATCAAGAGAAATGCTTGGGAATTGCACACAGAATGTGAGTTTGACTCATTGAGTGGGGTGACTCATCGACTGGTGAATGACTGTACTGAGTTCTATCGGAACATCCGGGGATTCATTAGAGGAGGCGGAAAGGCTTTCTGCAGCTGTGTCTGTCATGGTGGTCAGAGCAAAGAAGTAAAGAGCCGTTTTGAGAAGTCGACGCAAGCCGGCAGTCCCCGGCACTGCCTACCCCGGCTGCAATCTCGCAATTGCGATGCAAATATATCATTATGGAAAACCCCAAACCCCAAAATTCAAAAGTCCTTTGGATGTACACGTCGTACAAAACAACAACTTCTAGATTACAAGAGCAAAAACCACAGCGCAAAAAGAGCAAAAGCAATTATTTCCGAGGAGATCATATTAATTATAGTCCATTTTAACTACAAACGCGACATTTCCCCACTAAACGGTTGTTGATACGTTCCCTCAAATCTAAAATGAGTCGGCTTCCGAGGACGACAGTTAAGCGGATGAAAGCGGCATTGTGAGCTGACTGGTGATATACTAAATTGCAGTTCGATGAGGGGGATGTCGTCAACAAAGAGTCGAGGAGAGGAGAATTTCAACATAGCGATGAGGTTGAGCGAAGAGTTCGTATACTGTTTCAGAGCAAGCAGATCAAATGAGAAACAATACTATTCCATAGTAGCACATGAGTCTAAGACGTCAAAATGAATGCACATTATGCATCTTCAATGTTAGAGACTTACTATTAGTGACAAGAAGGTGATATGTGTAAGTCAGAATATGATCATGAGCCATGAAACATGAACCTACATCAATACTTAGTATTCAGCCGTATCTGTCGCACAATAACTTTATCCAAAGTCAGCAACAAACCAACCAGAACGATCGGAAATGTACACACTGTAGGAAGAAAATCTATCAGTTGAGAAAACTGTATAGGATTCTGGGATGGGACTTATGACGAGAAAGAGGTATTGGACTGTGGATGATTTGGGGCGGCGCTGAAGAGGGTTTTCTTGAAATGTTCTTACTTTAAAGAGCTAAGGTACATACCCATACTATGAGCTCCAGCTGAACTGGGCCACAATATCGCTGGGAAGCTCTTGGAAAAATGAAGGGGAAGGCGTAGGCAAAACTCAAGGTTTGAGGTTGTAACTGTCGCCGGGAATCGATATATCGTAAATCAGAAAACTGCAAGACTGAGGTGGAATGCCATATTTAACTCACTGTGGTCGAAAATTACGCATTAACGACAGCCACTATATAAGTGGAATATTTCATTAAAACGACTTCGAACAAGACCACAAGTATAGATGAAACTCACCTTGCACGTAAGCCTATATGATCAAGTCTGATCCATTCCGAAGTGTCCCTGTCCAAGCTCATTGTCGCGATGGGTATCAAAAGTAATCCAGCTACCTTTCGACAGAGAGAATTCCAAAGTCGCCCTACAGGTTGGTGTGCCAGAAAAAGAAGTGCATGTGTTTGGAAGGTAGTTTTCGGTTCAAAAAGAGCATTCTGCATTTACAGAAGATGCTGGTGAACACTGACCAGTGTATCAAACAGGCACTCCATCATGTATCATCCGCCACCAAGCGATTAGCGAATTCTTTCTTGGGCAAAAATAGGGTAACTTTTGAGTAGTGCTTGAAAGTCCGGTCCGGTCCGGTTTTTGGGTCCCCTGCGGCTCTAACCGTGACCGAGACCGGTTAGCGTTGCCTCGGAAACCCAGAAAGACCGGACCGGACCAGTACAAACCGGTTAGGGGTCGGTTAGCCTGGTTATTTATCGGTTACAAGACCGGTCACGAACCAGTCTTGGTTAGGACCAGTTAGTAACTGGTCCTAACCAGTTACTGCCTATTATATTCATCATAAAGTAATCAAAACTTATATATTAAATCTACCGAAGATACAGGATTGACGATAGGCAACATATGGAGTGAAGGGCCGCGTCGTATGATTTTGGGCAGTGTGCGTGGAATGAAGGAAGGATGAGAGGTAGCGTATGGGGGGAAAGGTGACCTCGTATCATTTTGGGGTGTGTTCAGAGATGAAAGGGGGTCGTACCTTCGCGTTTGCAGCCCTCTCGCTCCCCCTGTCGTTCACCAACCTCCTCACCTCCCTGTCGTGGATACAACACCTCTTTGTCATCTTTGGGATCCAGATGACGTGGCAGGGAGAAGAAATGCCCACATCCCTCAATGAGGGGAGGGGCGAGGAGGGGTGTGGTTGAGTGGTGACCTGATGATGTGGCAAGCATATGATGATGCAGCGAGGTCGTGTCAGGTCGTTTATGATCCAGGAAACTTGGTCCTAATTAAAGCTATATTCGCCACCTCCAAAACACACTTTAGAACATCCAAAACGGCCGAAAATTGAGGGAAAACGCACCAGATAATCCACCTGTCCTGCTGTACCTCCTGGTTGAATTGGAGCTCTCAAACCCGGCATTGTGTGGGAGATGACTGGCCCCTAAATCTTGGCTTGGCCCTGTGTGGGCATTCACCGTGGGCTCAGTAATTGTGGGGGCAGTGGGACGAGAGGAGGTGGTGGTGAAAGGAGTGATGTGGCAGTTGCAACGCGTCACATAAGTGACCGGGTATGGTCAGTCACACGTCTTGAGTTCAGTTATGACCAAGGCCGTAACTCTGCCAATTTTCAACCAAAAATTATGGTTGTAGGGTCGTTAAAAAGCCCTCAAAGAGGGGTATATTTTCATATAACATAAGGATACAATAACTGGTTAGGACCGGTTAGGACCGGTTTTCGGCGGTTAGTCATAATTCCAAAATTGGAACTAACCGAGGACCGGACCGCGGTTACGGTTAGCATCGGTTAGGATATTTTGCGGTCCTAAATGGTTAGGGTCCGGTTAAGTCTCGGTTAATTTCCGGTTAATTAACCGGACTTTCAAGCACTACTTTTGAGTAAGTACCCATTGAGTCGCGGCTTGATACTGGCAGGTTCTGTTCCAAGGTCATTTTCCAGAGTGGTCCATGCCTGTAAGTAGCGATTTCTCTTCTGGAGTGAGCACTAAGTTGGGGGCAACATGGTAATGATGGAGCAAGTTGATGGATGCCGGTGACCGACAGGTGGAACTTTGTAACGTATCAGTTTCTTTCACACACTCTTTATCTTATCTTATACGTCGATACCCGCATTCACCCAACTCAAACACGTTCCTTATTGCGTACTTACCCAATGATCGTTTACCTACTTGACTACACGCCCATTTGAGTCAGGCGTCTCACGGTTAACTTGTGTTGATAGCCGTCGGTTATAAGGTCAGTTAGCCTGAGAATGTTCGTCGGATCAGCCAACAATATCCCTGCCTTGGCATCTTACAGTCAGCCCCGGAATATGACATTGAGATGCCGTTGCATATCCTCTAGATATGTTTGGTGAGATATCCTGCTTGAGTACTGTTAGAATTTGGAAAATTGCCGGATGGGGGCTGCACTGGGGAAAACATGGAATAGCCATTATATATGAATTATCCAGCATTTCATTTCCCTATAACAAAGAAAAATGAATGCAGAAATGCACAAGTACCAAAGACGAAGAATATGAGAAAATATGCGGAAGTTCAAAATGGCTGCCCTAAGTCAAATCAAGTCATGTGCCATGTTCGCACCCTCAAGAAAGGAAATTAAATTTGCCACATCACATACGTCTTGTCCTCAACCGCCAGTGTTCCCTCCCTCGCCACCAACTCGCCACCTTCGCTTGTGACAGGAAATGCAACCCACCAACGCCTTTTGAACAAGGTAAGCCCATTCATCATCCCGTCCCCTGATGATAGCACTTACTCAGTACCAAGTCCGCCAATAGCAGTGTCAGCACCCGCCGCACCGTGGCAACACCACTGCCTTGCGAAGGAGGTAAGCTCACTTTGTTCTCCACCCATCTAGGCCATTCCCTGACGACGCTTCCTAAGTATCCATTGACAGTACCTGCAACCGCCGCCATGATCACAAGCCGAGCCCTGCAATGCAATGCACCATTTGTGTACGACAGACCCCACAGTGGACTCGGTAAGTGCAACCATCCCTAACCTCTCATCAACCCCACCACCTAACAATTCCAACCAGTGTAATCCCAAACGATGGAAGCTCACCCGCCTCTACTCTGTCGTGCCTGCGCGTTGAGGGATGGCTCTGACCTGTAACATGTAACATGCGAAGCTAATCAAATTTGTGTTGTTGTTATCATCTGCGGTTTGGTTATCAATGGTAAGTCAGCTTTATTCATTGTTAAGTGCTTGACGCTGATTTCCTGTACAGGTTGTGACAATTTTGGTATTGGTGTGAGCTGGACCCCTAGTATTATATCTACCTATTCTTGTGTAACAGTAGCTAGATACAATAATATATTGCCGTTTTTTCAACCACCCTGTCACTGAGAGCGCGAGAAATGCAACGAAAATGCAGCTAGAAAGCTAGTACAAGGGTACCATTTTCATATGCCGACAGACCTACCAAACATATGCTGAAGGTGTCTATGAGATCTCTCAGTGTCGACCTACATAGGTTAGCCTGACGGGATATCCTCAGGATGTCAGTCGCCTGGCATATGATCGGAGATGGGAATCCGAGACACGTCAGGTATCACGCGGCATATCCCATCATGTCCTGCCCATATCAGGTAACAATCCATCATTGGATCAGCCCAAGTCATCTTGCCCAAATGGGCGTGTAGTTCTTGGTTTGGAGTATATAAGGCTACCACAAGTACCTAGTCCTACAGTGAATTCTAAACAGTTGACCCCCGTCATCTTGAGTTCCTCTCTTGTGTCTGTACTGCCATCGTCGTCACTGCCCGTCACGACGGTCACTACCGCCACAAACTTCTGGGTGACAACTTTCAACATCACGAAATTCTAGAGAACGACCACCAACTCTTTGCTGGCACCATGTCCTAGTGCGTATTCTCTCCTGCTTATCGAGTTCCTGTTTACTGAAAGTCCATTTTCTTCTACCCTAATTCATATCTGTGTCAAGACGCAACGCATTTTTCATCGACAATTCGTAATCTTCAATGATGCTTGCACTGCTCTTCCGATGACGATCTTTGCCCCCGTAGTATTCGGCCGCGCAATGAAAAATGAGTGCCTTGCTCTCGGTACATTTGCCACTGCCTTTGGCAGTGGGTACCTCGCGACACCTGGTGGAAGCAAAACAGCTGCGGCGCAGGAGGCGAATGAGAGCATGCATCGTGAGTTTTCCGTCTTCTGTTTGCTTCACTCTTGCCTCTCTCCTTTGGGAGGGCAAATTTTGAGGGCTAGATACTCTGTTGTGCTGCTCCACTGACAACTTCACCTCTTTTTTTTCAACCTCCACCCCCCACCCGAGCTCGGTCTCACTTGTCGGACATGCCAAAACTAACTCCCTATTACTCCCAGCTTTCATCCTCGCCTCTCTAGGGCCCCAC
>Ga0307517_10006887_pt1 | contig 16717 bp, 16 predicted proteins | sample 23_EM_MG_FD_194515 | JGI IMG/M metagenome (GOLD analysis project Ga0307517, IMG submission 194515) | Populus trichocarpa ectomycorrhiza microbial communities from riparian zone in the Pacific Northwest, United States - 23_EM | ecosystem: Host-associated > Plants > Roots > Unclassified | place... | reverse complement strand
AGAAGGATCAAAATGGAGATGAGTTGGATGGATATGATGAAACACTTTGTCCAACAGACTTTGAAACTCAAGGAATGATCGTTGATGATGAGATCAATGAAATAATTGTCAAGCCTCTTTCCCATGGTGTTAAGCTTCATGCCATCATTGATGCTTGCCATAGTGGCACCGTGTTGGATTTACCGTTTCTCTGCAGAATGGACAGGTTTGTATTTTCCCGTTCTTTTCTCACTGAAAATGTAGCGTAACCTTGTGGTGGAGAAATACAAGCATAAATCCTCGTTCATAGGCTTTGGCACTTGCAGCAAATGCTGGCCTTGAATGGAAGTCGATTCTATTTGCATCCACACTGTCCACATTTTTGTACTTTTCTTGCTCATGAATGCTTACATCATTGAAAGTAGGAGTGGGAAGTATGTTTGGGAAGATCATCGTCCTCGATCAGGAGAATGGAAAGGAACAAGTGGTGGGGAAGCGATCTCCTTCAGTAGCTGCGACGATGATCAAACCTCCGCGGACACCTCGGTACTTCCCTAAACATTTTGAACTTTATAATCAAGAACGGATTTTACAATTCACAGCAGAAATTCACTTATTCAATCCGAATCCATATGGACAGGCTCTATCAAAGATCACTTCAACAGGTGCAATGACTTACTCATTCATCCTAGCAATCGAGCGCGGACATGCAACTACATACGGCAGCATGCTAAATGCAATGCGGTCTACCATCCGTGATACGAGCAATGAGCTTCGTGGTGGTATTGTAACATCACTTATCTCAATGTTCTTAACAGGGCGGAGTTTCAGTGGAGAGATCACACAGGTATGCTTTTTCATCATTAATATTGTCGCTGTTTGTATTCTGCACATATCACCATTGCAAAAGCTGTGGTGACATAAATGTTCTGATCTTCTTTGTTTTAATGTGCTCATGCATCATTTTCATTATTTAATCTCCATTTCTTAGCAAAAGATAGGCATGGGGATATATTGCTGGCTATATATGCTGATAGGTGATGTTAAGATTTTTCTGCAGGAACCACAGTTAACTGCTAATGAACCATTTGACGTGTATTCAAAGCCTTTCTCCTTGTAACGAGAGAAGAAATCGCCATGAAACCATCTGATACGTTTGAGGGGGTCAACTGTACAGTCCCTGAGTAAACACCAATTCCCATCGTTAGTTTTATGCAAGAGATCAAGGACCCATTTGATCCAGGAGGAAGGAACAAGCTTACTCTCTCTCTTTCTCTGGACATTTTGGCCGAGAACTCGGGAAGAAGTTTGGTTGAAAGAGATGAAGGTAAGTGAATGGCTGGGATCTTTTCAGTAAGGAGGAGGGTGGACGGTGGATGTTTGCTGAGCAATGAAGGATTGACACATGTAGTAACCAATATCAGATCAATGCTGTTTTGAGGGAAGACTAAAAATCAAATCCATTTTAAAATTCAAATGAATTAGTTATTGCTATTTAAGGAATAAGCGAAAAGTATTCTCCATGTTAAATTTATCTTTTGACCAGTTAGTTTTCGTGTCTGAAAGTTATGGCTACGTCGGTGGTGATTATAATTTTTCAAATATTTTTTATTTAAAAGTATGTTAAAATAATATTATTTTAAAAAAATTATTTTTAATATTAGTGTAAAAAAATCTTATTTTTTTGTAAAAGCACTTTGGTCAGGTGCCTTGAATCTTTCTAAAAAAATTATTTCCTTTTAATTGAGTCCAATTTTCTTTGTAATTAATTCATTCATTACCAATTCAATAAAAGTTTCAATTTTTTTCCAATTTGGCGAACCACGACAAACAGAGCAAAAACATTTCCGTTATTAAAAAATGTGGCTGGTAAGAAACAACAACAGGAGAAACAATAACATAATCAACAACAGAGGGTATTGGAAGAATCGGTCCAATATACAGTTTAGAAGTGTGTTGTTTTAAAGAATTTTTCATGGTTCAACGACGATGATCCTGTAGGGTTTTTTCAATCACCATTCACCACAACATATAACCCACAAACGAAATAAATTACAAGCAGAGAAGGAAGCAAGATTGCACTAAAGAAAATCTAGAGGGGTACTTCAAGTGATCAGGTCTTGAGTTTGTTTCTTAATTATTATGAGTTTGAATCCCATCGGAGCCATTAAAAGCTTACATGGTCATTAATTTTAAAATTTATGTGATTAGTCAAGATACATACAAACTGGTCTGGATACTTATGTTAAAAAAAAAAAAATTGCACCAAAGAATGAAACAACTGTTCCACTTGCAATCATCTGGGATGTTTTTAAAGACAAAAGGTTTTCAAAATCTGAAGCAAAGTTTTCAACACGGGGAGGTCCAAAAATCTACCTGAAGCGTAGAGTCTCATCCTCTCCAGCTGATACAACAGTTAATCCATCAGGACTCTGTAACAAGCTGGCTAATTGATAAGGTCCAAGGAGTGTTTAGCTACCAGAATAAATTTTCCAGTAATATCAACTTAAGGGCTAAGGACTTGGGTAATCGCCAAACCTGAGAATCTGCGTTCATGGCCATTTATTTCCCCTACTTTAGCCATGGAAAGGTGTACTTCCACAAGCATAGATGGTTTTGAACGCTGGGATCACCGTAGCCGTGGACACATATCTTAACAAATCAACCTCGAATCATCAATTCATATAAAAGTGCAGTGCATGGAGGGATCTTTTCTGCTTGATGGAAAATCTATAAAAAGATATGACAATGTTTTAAAAAATACAGTTTAAGAACAAGGCTTAGGTGATAATCGATCAATCTTTTTATTTTAACAATCTAATTCATTCTCTTTAGTTAAGATGGTTAATGGCCGGTGCCTGGTAAATCAAGATAGCCAGTGGCCGGTATATGTAAAATATCTTCTTTGGTTTGATGCTTAAATATTTTTTTAGAGAAAAAAATAATGATATTTTAAATAAAGACTTTGAAAATAAATATACAATAAAGAACATAAATTATGAATCTAAAGTTTGAAGGATTCATAACGTATTTATAATTCATGAGTTGTCTTTTTATAGAGATGAGGGGTTAAAATGTGATTTTACGCTGATAATTTTAGTGAGAAGAAACATATTTAATATATGCATTAATAATAAATAAATATTTTTTACACAAATATTAATACGATAAAAATATGATAAGCTCTTCAAGGATTTTTGTACATTATTATTTATATAACATTAATATTAATAAAAATACAATAAATGGAATTTTATATACTATGTTTGCAGATTTAGAAGTCTCGGGATCCCAAATTTGAAGTCTCGATTTCATGCATCCAACTGACAAACTCCTGGCATTCTCAGACCAGGCTACACTTGTTGGGTAGGCATTGTCACCTTGAACTTCCTCCAGTTTCCTTACATCTTTGTTCTCTGCGTTCCAAAGTATAGTGTCGAGCCCAATGCGACATCAAGAACATTGTTCTTTCCCAAATCCATAAGGTTCACATAGTAGTAATCTTTTATTTTTGGTGCATCCAGAATTCCAACTTCTTTCTGCACACCTCCGATCAGACAGAAAGATGCGATCGTTAGAGATTCAAGACCAGATCCCTCATGATCTTTGCTCAATCATGAATTTAATCAAAACAAAGGAAACCCATTTCCTAAAATGGCATAAATTGCAAGAAACTTACACTGAAATTGGGATTATGCACGTCTTTGGTTTTGTTCGTCAACAAACAGTTGGCTTGATCAAGATTCATCGAACTCCTGTTTGGTATAAACTTGTCCCCCTACCACACACATGCAAAAACAACGAACAAGAAAACAGTAAAATCAAATTCAAGAAATTCTTGGTTAAAAAATGAGTGAAAAGGGGCATTCAAGATTCAAAAAATCATGATAAATTTGTACTGGAAATTAGTATTTAGCGAGGCTGTCATGTAATTTTCTTGGAGAGTACCAATCTGATTGAACTAGTCTCTTCTCGCTTTGATCCATTTTTTGAGAGAGAAATCGTAGCACAAGAAGACCAATTTAACAAGAGAGTGAAAAGAATGATAGACGTTGAAGCGAAGGGTGATGGTCTTTTCCCTCCAAAAACCCAAACCGTTTTGATCATTGAAGGTTGGTGTCAGGTGTTCTGTTCGTTAAAGGCGCCAGTTGCTGGAGTCGGGTCGGGTTAAGGCTGTTTCACTAAACGGGTTATGTGGACCGATGTTGACCCATTCTTTTATTTTGGGCATACCTCATAAAAGTCTCCAACATTTGAGGTTAGTCTATTAGGTATCCAATCTTCTTCTTCTTTTTAATCTCAATTAGATCTTTAACATGATGATATCGATCCTTCATTTGATTTTAATCGCTTGAAGTTCATATGGTTTTTTTTTACAATAAAAATAAATGAATTCTCTAAAATTCTCACTTTGAATCACATAAAACTCATGTGATATATATATATATATTACATTTATCTATATAATATAAACTTAAAAAATAAAACATGTAGGGTGAACACTTTGCAACCAACACAAAGTATTATTTTAGGCAATTTGATCCTAAATTAAGGCCAATTATTTATGATTTTTTAGTCAAAGATGGAATTGGAAGAATAAGGACCAAAATAAAAAGGTGTTATACATGGGTGGCATGCCAAGAATTTCAAAAAATACACACTTTGATCCTCTAACTTTAAAAATAATACAAATTATATAATTTTGATGCTTAATTTTTTTCAAATTCAATTTTGATACAAAAACACTTTTTATTAATTTTTAGTCTCTAATTAAGAGATGGGAAACACAGGTTCATATAATTTCATTGATACCGATTTAGACCATCAAAATAATCGATATTTATGTCAAATAATTTCGTTTAATGAGAGAAATTTATATATATATATATATATATATATATATATATATATAAACACATAAATTTATATATAAAGAGGATGACAAAAGCTAAATGTTCATAGTAAAGTTTAGAAGAATACATAAACCCAAATATAATAACAGTATAAAAATTGGAAAGCAATCATCTCCCAACCTCTTCAAAATCACTTCCTTCGAAGTACCAACTCCTTCAATGGGAACTGAATATGAGATATTGGAGAAAACCAGAGAGAAAGCACCATGCATTTCAAACATCAATCTCTTTGGTTTCCTCCAATCCTCACATCCACATACCACACATTACATCAATTTCCGAGCATTTTGCACTGCAGATATCATCTATGAATGCCATGCATAAAGATATTGGAAGAAACTAGAAATTAAAAATAAATAAATTATGATACACATGAATGACAAGCTGAACATGAGGTATTGGAGAAAATTAAGCAAAAAAAATACTCAAAAAGTTTCGTTCTGTTTAATTCCCTCCAATCCTCACATAAAACTCTGCATGACAATTTTAGTCATTTGATCTGAAAAAATGTTTCAGTGAAAATCTGGAGATGAAATATTGGAGGAAACTAAACAGTAAGCAGCAAGAAAGAAAGGAGTGCCAACTCTTTAGTTCCCTCCAATCTTCACATACAAAATCTACACTCTTGACTGCAACAAGCTTCAACCTCCCCTCGCTCACTTTGCCTCTGGCAAATGTTCTGCTGATGCACCCATCAAACCAACCACAAGGTATTTATAGACTGTCGAAAGAGCAAAGTAGAACCACTGCACTTCACAATTTTCATGCAAAGAACCAGCCAGGATTTGCATGCTCATAAACAGTTACAATTAGTCTCGGTTAGGACCACAATATCTTAGAATATCACAGCAGCAAGATCTGCGTGCCTGTCGTACAAATAACAAACCCTCCTTGATCGGCTGCACAAACAGTCGAGCACTGCACCGTCGATGATAAACTTGGCTCAATGACAAACCCGGGAATAAGACCTTGATGGGTCAAAGTCAAAAAATTAATATTGATTTGGACAAGGTTTGACTAGTTAAATCAAAAAATTAATATTGATTTGGACAAGGTTTCACTAGTTAAATCAAACAATTAATATTGATTAATATAAGGTTTGACTAGTTAAATCATACAAGGTTTGACTAATTGAATCAACCGACTAGACGCACCAGAACTATATCTTATCTGGTTTAACTGAAATCCCAGCCTAGATGAAGCTTTATATCCAAAAAAATAATTTTAAAATAGGCAGAGTTCAAATAGGCAGAGTTTCACTCGCCAAAACAAAGTTTAACTCGGTTTTATTTGAAATAGGCAGAGTTCAAGCGTGCAAGAGTCCAAATTTAAAAAACATAGCCAGAATTACTGAAGAACAACTATTTTTTAAAATATTTTTATTTGAAAATATATTAAAAAAATATTTTTTAAAAAAATATTTTTAATATCAATACATCCAAATAATCTAAAAATATTAAAAAAATAATTTTAAAAAAAATTAATTTTGCAAAAACACTTTCCGACGCAAAAACAAATACGATATAAATATCAAAAAGTGCTCATCAAACTGTATGCATTGCGTGCATTACTCTTAAGAAATATTCAAATGAATGCACTGCATGTGCATCTACATTTCTGTTTCATTCAAAACCAAAAGCTGTATAGATAGAGATTAATTCATAAGAAAGAATAGGTTGCTTGTGATGGGTGATGAAAAATAAAGGAGGTAATTATTTTCTGATAATGGATTTAAATAATAATCATAATGCTTTACTTATTTACAGTTGAATCGAATAATCACCTGTAGTAACCATACAAAACTTATAGAATATGTACAAAGATTATATACTATCATAAGAAATTAGACTATATACCAAGTTCCTAGGAGGCTGATGATGTATCAGACAAGTGCATGCTCCTATCTGACCATTTTGAGACAACTGGGTTGCCTGAAGCATCCAGATCAATGAAAGCTGTGTCACCAGGCTTATACTGTCCTGCAAGGAATGCTTCACTCAAGGGGTTTTCGATTACTTGAGTAACTGCTCTCCTAAGAGGCCGGGCGCCGTAAAACTTGTCATAGCCTTGCTGGCATATAAGATCTTTGATCGACTCTGACACCTCTAACCCAATTCCAAGAGATATCAGCCTTTCTTTCACCTCTTGCAGCATAAGATTCAAAATCTGGAGCATCTGAAATAAACGGATGATCTAAGAACTATTTTTTAAGTTTAATGTCGTTAATGTTGCATTGCGAAGTTAGAATTTCAAGTTCAAACTTGTAAAAACCGAGTACATGCATGATCACACATGCACCAAAGAGGAACGAAGAAAAGAAGAAAGAGATTAAGGGCTTGTAAGAAGTCACCGAGGATACAAGTCAGGGCCTCCTTATCTATCTAATAAAACATGGCTGAAGCCTTCCAACCGCTAAAGTCACTGGTGTTCATGGGGAAAAGAAAAGGGCAAAAAAAAGGTCGACAAACCTGAGCCTTTTCAAGGGGATGGAATACCACAACTTCGTCTATTCTGTTGAGCAACTCTGGACGAAAATATCCCTTGAGTTCTTCCATTATCAATGATTGCATTGCAGCATATGAAGAATTCTCATTATCTTCAATCATGAAACCAATGGAGGCTCGTCCACCCTTTGCAATGGCAGCAGAACCAACATTTGATGTCATTACTACCAATGCATTCTTAAAAGATACTCTCCTTCCCTGCAAAACCCAATCTCTCTATGATAAGCGACTCAATAGAGGTACCGGCTAAGAAAAAAATTAGCAGAAAATTTGGCTGATGTGTGAAGTCTTTAATTGATGGAACTATATTTTGTCTTGTTTCACACTCAAGATAAAAGGCGATGCTAACTTCTTTATCAAAATGAAAATTTTGAAAATGTGAGACAAATGTGTTACATTTAATACCAACCTGAGAATCTGTAAGATGGCCATCTTCAAATAATTGAAGCAGAATGTTGAATATATCTGGATGGGCTTTCTCTATTTCATCAAGCAAAACAACAGTGAAAGGCTGTTTTCTAATAGATTCTGTCAGAATGCCCCCCTTGCCATAACCAACATAACCTGGAGGAGCTCCTATTAACTTGCTCACAGTGTGTCGTTCCATATACTCACTCATATCTAATCTAAGCATGGCTGACTCCTGCAACAATAATGTCAGGCAAGAAGCAGAGGCGAATCAGAATTTTGAACCTAAGAAATCAGGATTCTAGATCACTCTTTAAAGGACAGTAATCATGTCAGAGTAGTCAATTTACCCCCAAGTAACGTACAATTCCCCAAAATATTCAGATTTGCTTTTGTCCATTGTATTTGTTATCGACTCTAGTCACTTCGTAACAAGCCAGCAAAGTTTGATTTCTTATATGCTATAGTTAATAACTAAGAGCCTTAATATTTTAGAGAACATGCTACTTTCTTTCAACTGTCAATAGCAGAGAAACCCTGCATTGTTGTTATATCAAAATAGTCAAATTGTATAAAGAATAACAGAAACATCTTGTGTAATATAGTTTGAGGCCTTACGGATCCAAAATAATTTCGAGCCAAAGCTTTTGTTAGTTCAGTCTTGCCGACCCCAGTTGGGCCGCAAAACAGCATTGCTGCTATGGGCCTATCAGGATCCTTCAAGCCAACACGGGATCTCTTAACAGCTCGAGATATTGCAGCAACAGCCTCATCTTGACCAATCACTCGTTTCCTGAGCTCCTCTTCAAGGCCCACGAGAAACTTTCTTTCATCAGCAGTCAGCTGCTGAACCGGTATACCTGACCAGAGGGAAGCAACGGCTGCTATATCGTCAGGCCCCACCACAGCAGGTCTGAAAAGAATCACAGCTAAAAATTCAGTTAAATCAGGAGTGAGTGCTTGATAAAATGCAGGCCTGCTGCTTTTATCCCTCCAGAAGAACTTCAGAGGAAAACAACATACTCATCAGCATTTGATGCGGGAGGTAAAGAAGATTCAATAGTGATTTCTCCACTGCCATCCATGCTGGATAAACTGCAATCATTTGCCAATCTACTTGCTAGAACCTGTTAATATAGTTGTCTTAGATATACGACTACTGGCAGTGTTATCAACAGAGCATGAATTATGTAATTGTACCATGGTAACCATATGAACAATATTATTACCACTTCATGCATAGCCTGAACAGTTCTAATTTCTTGCCAATAATCATCTGGTGTCTTTGAAAGTATAAAGGTTTGCTGTTCTTTCTTCCTTCTATAGGCCTCGATACGAGCTCTACTTCCTGCCTCATCAATGAGATCAATTGCTTTATCTGGAAGATACCTGTCAGCAATATATCTTGCTGACAGGTGCACTGCAGCATTTATGGCTTCCGGCGTGAATCTGCAGTTGTGATGGGCCTCATATCTTTGACGCAGACCCAACAATATCCTAATTGCATCCTCCTACATATTTTTATATGAATTTCAAATAAGACATGGAAAACAAAAAACATCTTTCATAAAAATAAATGACAGTACATATTTGAAGCCAACCTGGCTTGGCTCATTAATCAAAACAGGCTGGAATCTCCTTGCTAATGCTTTATCAATTTCAAAATGTGTTCTGTATTCATCAAGTGTTGTGGACGCAATACACTGCAAGAAATGCATATATGGTTCAGAAATGAAGGATACAAGTAAATTTCCTCTGAGAACAGAAAATCAAAGAGAGCACTGTTTAGACATACAAAGAGCTTCCTATATGCTGTCTGTTTGCTCAGCTTGAGCAATTGACTCAAACAACAAAATATACAGTGAAGATAAGTTGTTCCATCTTATGGACCCAAGACCACAAAACACAAAGGGGGAGGACAAACTGAAATGAGTCAAATGACACTAAAATGAACTAAAAGAAGTTGATACATGCACTTGAAAAATGAAGGACTTCTAATAGATTAGGTGCATCCCTGTCCTCATTACCGACTCTGGAATAAATAATGGAGACATAATTACAGTGTTTACCAGGAAAAGCTAGGACTGTAAGAGACAAGGAAACTCAGGAGAGTTAATAATGCTTAAACTCATCTTGTAATAAGGAGCACTGACAATAATGACTTGCCTGCTAGATCATTTTACTAAACTAAATAAAACCTTTAAATGTATGACTTTCAGGTAAATAAATCCCCTTTCTGGTCAGTGCTCAACAATTTCCCTGGGCAATGTTTAAATTTTTTACCCGCATGCCACTCTACTGCCTTCCTCTATCCATTTTAGCATATTCTGCTTGTTTCAAATCACTCCTTGAAACTTTCATAGGAGAAATTTAGCATCTAGGACAAACATTTCCATGGTATGTTCAGATATTAGGTATGCATTCATATAATCATTTAATATGAGACATCACCTGTAATTCACCCCTCCCAAGAGATGGCTTCAATATATTAGCAATGTCAAGGCCAGATCCCTTGTTTCCTCGTCCAACAGTGCCAGTCCCAACAAGCGTATGCACTTCATCAATAAAAAGAATGACATCACCTGCAAGCACACATATCATGTCTGAGCAACAATAGCATCACTCTCTTCCTATATGCAATTCAAAATGGAGCCACCTTCTTTCTGAATCTCTCTTATTAATGAAGTAACACGTGCCTCTAGTTCTCCCCTTTCCTTTGCACCAGCAATTAACAGGCCAACATCCAAGGACATTACACGCTTTTCCTGTGCATAAAACAAGAAGCTAAGTAGGTTTGCAAAACAAAGCTTTCTTGTCATAAGCAAAAAAAAAAATGTCTGGATGTAAGTACACCATTAAAAGAACCATAGGAAGAACAATTAGATCAGAAGAAAGATACCAAAAGAAACACAGGAATGTCAGCCTGTGCAATTTTAATAGCTAATCCTTCGGCAATGGCTGTCTTTCCAACTCCACTTTCACCAAGAAGGATGGGGTTATTTTTTGTTCTGCGGCAAAGTATCTGGACAATTCTTTCAATTTCAGAGTGTCGCCCAATAACTGGATCAATGCGTCCTTCACTTGCACGGGCAGTAAGATCAACACAGAATTGGGCCAATGCACTTTTCTCTGGCAAACATAAACAAATTGTAAACCATTCCGCTCAATGCGTCAGTTATAGCAATTAAAAAAACTACAAAATTATTCTAAGAAACCAGAATTCTTACCTTTTGTTTTCTCATAGGATCTTAAAGCAGCAGCTCTCTTGGAAACAGATTTCCCATGTTTGCCTTTTGATTCCACAGATGGTTCTCTTCCATCTTTCACAAGCTCCCCTTGAAGTTTGGTTATTGCTATAGCAGCTAAGGCATCACCATCTACCCCCAATCTGAAATCAAAATCAATTATGCCCACCAAGAAAACCAAGTAATGTTCATCAATGCAGGCACTTGACATCATTAAAACATAATAAAGCCAATATGTTCATATCCAACAACATTTTCTCGTAATTAAGTCAAGTTTAGCTTCTTCAGCATTGCTTTCTAAGATTATACATCAGCTTAATCAAGTCAAGTTCAAGAAAACAAGTTAGCCCATCACTGAATTCAATTATGACTTCAACCAATCAACAAAGAATATTCATTGACAGGAAAAAAAAACTAACCCTCCAATAAATGTACAGAAATGGAAAGACCTTCACAATTAGAACAGCTACCTGTTAAGAACCCGACCTGCACTTCCATCATCAACTGTGAACAAACCAATGGCTATATGTTCTGGCGCAATAAAATTATGACCCATGGTCCTTGAATACTCAATAGCAGCCTCAAAAACCCTCTTAGTACTAGCAGAAAAGGGCACATCACTGTGGGAAACACCTCTCTCGCCTTTAGAAACTAACTCACTAGCTTCAGCACTATCACTCTCCCTCTGCCAAATACTTTTAACAACTTCACGAGCTTTATCAATCTTGATTCCTGACCCAAGAAACCCATTTGGATCACGATCTTCAATAATTAAACCCAACAAAAGATGCTGCGTAAAAACCATATCTTTGCCTAAAGCTCTTGCTTCTCTCTGAGAAAAAACCACAGCTTTTATTGCTCTCTCTGTAAACCTCTCAAAAACAGCCGAAACTTGAAGAATTCTTCGTTTTTTGCTGGAATTAAAACGTTTTAACAAAAGAGTCTTCCTGTTTTGGTGTTTTTGTGAGATTGAAATACCAAAACAAGAAGAAAAAGGAGAAGATATTGTGTTATAGTTGTTGGAGTGAAAGACGAGGCTAGAATCTTTTGGTTTTCGAAGTGAATAAAAATCCAATCTTGAATGAACTGATAAAGGAGATGATGAAGACAGTAACACTTCCATTTTTTCAGGTCTCAAGAAATGATTTCTTGATTGACTGTTTAACAGCTTTCTGTTTGAGGTTTTTGGTGACAATAAATACAATATCTTGATTGAGCCCAGACAAGAAGGAGCTTCTTTTTCAACTATGGTATCTGTTAAATCTTGATTGAAGAGACAAGGGAGAGCATGGAAGAGAGAAAGGAGAAAGGAAGGAATGGAAATAGAAGGGAAATTTGAAGGAAGGAAGGGTTGGTTGACACGTCAAGCCACCATAGCCGACCTTTTCACGTTTTTCTTTTTTGATTTTCTATTGTTGAACATAATACTGTTTTCTTATGTCAAAAAGTCTACTTTACCTTGCTTGATGATTGTAATAGAAAGTTAGCCAGTGCCTAACCCCCGGTTGCCCGCAGAAACAAAGATATTGAGAGAGCCATGAACCAGTTTCGATCGATGGTGTCAGTTTCAATCCCCTTTTGTGTCTGAGAAAGAAAGTTGAGTACATGTATCTGCTTAGGTATACAGCAACTTGTCGGTTTGACTTTAGGGAAATCTTTTTATCAATGAGATGTTTTTTTTCATTTTCTGGAGCAGTCAAGAGAAGAAGACATGAGATTTTACTGGTTAATTTTCATGATATTGACTTTACAAATAGATTGTAGCTCTAGAGTCATCAGTTCGTGTAAAAATATATGTTATTAAACTTTACATGCCATAATAAATCAATCTACGATATTTTAAATTAATTATGTGTGAGTTTAACAGATTAAATTTAATTCAGAATTTAATTTTAATATTTTATTAAAAAAAAATCATCATAAAATAATTTTAATTTTTTTTTAAAAAAATCCATTCAATTTGTAACCTGAATCTATCTTAGATTAGGTTTAATAATTTTGGTGAAAATGAATTTAAGGATAGTTTTTAATCAATTTTAAAAGATTATTCTATGATAAAAACGTATATTCTTCTTCTTCTTCTTTTTATTTTTATTATTATTATTATTTAAGTTTGAATATTGAGAACACAGTCAGTGAATTTACTTTGTTAAAATATATTAAACTGATAAAATAAATATGCTTCAAACATTATTTTAAGAAAAAAGATTTAATTTTTATTAACAAAATTGAGAATAAACCTGGTATTCACGAATAAATCATCTATATGGTTCACATGTGTGGCAGAAAGCAGAGGAAATTTCTTCGAAATGGAACTTTCTCCAAGTGGGGCAAGTTCAAACCCGAGGAGGAGAAAATTCAATTGATTTGGAAAAGCAATTAAAGAGGGTATCATAATCGAAGTGAAGTCTTCAATAATTGGGAAAAAAAAAAATCATTTGCCTGTCCAAGCTTCGGTAGCGGTTACACGTGCCATTTGATGGCGAAGCATGTGCAAAAATTCTGTTAACCACTCCCTGTATTTATTATTTAAGAACAAAGGCTTTGATGACAAGCTGTTAAAGGACAACAGTCTTCCAAATTACTTTATACACTGAATGATCACGAACCAGGAACCAGACAGCCATCTTTTGAAACGAATCTTCAATGTTTGTTGGAATGAGATTCTATCCTTCGGTTGTCTTACTCTCCGTGTTCATTCTCTAGCAAAAAATTAGGAGTCTTGCCAAAAGACTTCCAGAGTCAGCTTCTAGTTCCAATAACTGGGGGTAGTAAGGTTCCAGAATCCACTGTTCACCAGTAGTCCTTACATGAGCAGGTACCTCCCTGGAAGTGATGGAACCGATTTGCATCTCTGACAATGATCTTTCGTTGATAAATGTGTGAAATATACTTAAACGCTGAATGACAGTCATTGCAAACACGAAGATTTTTTGTTACTCGAATTACCATTCCAGGGTCTATCTTCAGAACACCAAAAGCTACAGCTAGCTTCTCGCTGTGATAGTTTAACATACGCTCCTTGTCTTCCTCTTCGACATCATGTAGAGCACATGATAGGTCTGGTACATACCCAGCCATCTTCATCTCGATTGCTAGGCTTTCCATTTTTTTGTAAACTTCGTGCCTATATGGATTTTCTTGGTCAGCTGTGTGGAACCCAAGAATATCTTTACCATACTCGATCATACTAAAGGCTGCAGGTTTCTTTAATCCTTTATTCTTCATATCTTGCCTCAACTTCCAAACTTCTTTCCATTTGTTTGATGCTGCATATATGTTAGACATTAGCACATAGTACCCTGTATGGTTTGGCTCAAGCTGGAGTAGATTACTGGCTGCAGTTTTCCCTAATTCCATGTTCCCATGGATTTTGCAAGCTAGCAGCAGAGCACCCCATACTCCATCACTCGGAGGAGATGGCATTTCCTTAATCAGATCAAATGCTTCCTGCAAGAGCCCAGCTCGGCCAAGCATATCAACCACACAAGCATGGTGTTTATCCTCCAGTGTCACAGATAGCCTTTTCATTTCTGCAAAACATTTCCTACCTTCATCAATGAGGCCTGCATGGCTGCAAGCAGAAAGAATTGAAGTGAAAGTGAAATGGTTTGGCTCAACACCTTCCTCCTGCATTCTTGAAAAGAGTTCTAGTGCTTCTTTACCATGTCCATGCATGCCATACCCTGAAATCAATACATTCCAAGAACCAGCATTCCGTTCAGTGGGAGGAATACCATTGAACAAATCCACCGCCTTTTCCAAGTCTCCACACTTGGCATACATGTCCATCAGAGCATTTGAAAGATTTGTGTCAATTTCCATTCTGCTATCGACGATAAAATCATGGAATTTCCTTCCAAGATGTCGAAAACCCAAATAAGCACAAGCTGAAACCATGATCAATGCCGTAACAGGAGTAGGCTGACAATCAGAATCACGCATCTCATCAAACAGCAACAGAGCTTCAGTGGCTTGCCCATTTTGAGTATAACCAGAAAGCATAGAATTCCATGAGATAACATCTCTTTCCATCATCATATCAAAAACCAAACGTGCCTTTTCTGTATTCCCGCATTTTGTATGCATAGCTAAAATTGAGTTACCAACACATAATTCCTCAATCAACGATTTACGAAAGGCATAACCATGCACTGTGTGAGCGTTCCTAACATCTCCTAATTGACCAACAGCAGATGCAACACTCACTACAGCAATCGAATCTGCTAGAAGACCCTCTTCTTGCTGCATCTTTTTGAACAAAATGAGAGCCTCCTCAGGCTTCTCAGCCTGCTCATAAGCAGTTATCATTGCTGTCCAGCAAACTAAATCCTTCGTAGACATTTCGTCGAAAATCTTGCGACAATCAACAAAAAGGCCACATTTTGCGTACATGTCAACCAAACCAGCCTCAACATACAAATCCGAACCGAACCCATTTTTTAAAGCATCTCCATGAACAACTTTCCCTTCACGAACCAACAAATTCAAAGCACAAGCTTTGAACACGAAAGGGTAAGTGTAATTATTCACAAAAGTGCCAGTCTTACGCATGAAAGAATACAACTTTAACGTTTCAAAACATTGACCAACATTTGCATATGCCCTAATCATAGTATTACAAAGGAAAGAAGTGGGTTTATCATAACATACATTAATGTTATCAAAAAGTAATCTTGCCCTATTAAGGTCATCAAATTTTGCATATTTGATGATAATCTGAGCACCCAAATGAGGGCTTGTAGTGATAAGGCCAGTGGTTGTGAGAGCTGAGTGAATTTGTTTGAGAGAGGATGACCCATTACAGGATTTTAAGAGATGGTCATAGAAGATTTCTATGGAATTAGGAGAGTAGCTAAAAGTGGAGGATGAGATGAGTGAGTATAGAGGAGCTCGAGGGTTTAAGAGAGGTTTATGAGAGAGTAGTGATCCCAACCGGTGCATTCCTTCGGTTTGTCACCATAGAGGAGTTTGCATGTTCTCTCTCTTTCTAGGATGCTGGTGTAGCATGGTGCTCTTTTTGAGAGGGCTAGGAGCATTCTTGGACCTAACTTTCAAAACTTGATAGGACTAGATAACATTCTCGGACCAAATATCACAAAAAACCAAATTATTAAACCTAAGATACGATGCAAAACTTGAGGAAGTAGGTTGAGCAAGTTCAAAATTAATAAACCCAAGATACGATATAAAACTTGAGTAAGCAGGTTGAGCTTGGATTGATATAATCAATTAAAATAAAAAATAATATGTTTTAATTTTTTTATAAATATTTAAAATAATATTGTTTTGGAAAATTAAAAAAAAAATCAAATCAAATTTCAATTAGAATTGATTAACAGAAATAAAATTAATAAAATTAATCTGTCAACCAAGTTTAATCAAATCCATCTCAAATATTTGTTTTTAACCTGGCTATGGCTAAGTTTCAAGCCAACTCACGGCTCAAAACTAAACCCACATTTCAAAGTCTGGTAAAAAACAAGGAATGGGGAAATTCACAAGAATTTTACTCGATGAGGCAAATCCAAATTGATTCTTGCTTGAAGGCGAAATGCAGAGAGTAGCACGTCTGTCTAACAATATTTACCAAGAAGTAATTTTGCCCTTGGGAAAATACCTTTTTTATTAGAAGAAAAAATTACAAATGATTAACAAATGCAAGGAA
>Ga0307517_10006885_pt1 | contig 16720 bp, 20 predicted proteins | sample 23_EM_MG_FD_194515 | JGI IMG/M metagenome (GOLD analysis project Ga0307517, IMG submission 194515) | Populus trichocarpa ectomycorrhiza microbial communities from riparian zone in the Pacific Northwest, United States - 23_EM | ecosystem: Host-associated > Plants > Roots > Unclassified | place... | reverse complement strand
GCTTCGCGGCTTTCTTCATCGAACTGTACAGAGTATTACGAGAAGAAGCATCGAGCCAGAATATTCCTCGAAATCTCCTCGAGTCTTTCATGCGTTGGCAGTAATCAAGAGCGAGTTGTGTCTTCCCCACCCCACCCATTCCAATCAGTACGACGATTAATGGGGTGGAAGCGGTAGAGACACAGTCAAACAGCGTTTGGAGGCGGGCATATAAAGTTTCTCGTCCCACGAAATGAGTGACACGAAGTGGAGGGATGTTGTAGAATGTTTCGGCCTAGATACGACAGTTGAGAATTCGAGCCAGCGAAGGGGTTAAGGACTCACCTCTTCGCGTCCAACGGCATCCAATTTCACTTTTCGCAATAACAGCAATTAAAATTTTGCAATGCGTAGGTATTGAATCGATTCAGCACACCTTCTTCGAGTCCTTCAAGCAACATCTCGATTGAATTTAAAACCTTCTTATACCCTGCATCATCTTTCGTTGAGAACTTGACCATGCTAATGTGGTCGCCATGAATCGTCTCGCGATTCTCGCGGGGATCGCCAATGAAGGCCGAATCCCCAGACACGACCTGGTACGAGTTAAACATATTATTCCGCATATAAGCGACATACACACCTTCCCTATTCCTGTGATAGCCAGTTCCTCTGCAAAAGACCAAACGGCCAGCGTCCGCCTGTCCAAAATTCGGCCGAAATTATTCCCTATCCGATCGAGCGTTTGCGAGTCCCTTTCAAGATCCCGAATCAGATCGAGATGCGGGTTCCGTAAAGCCAACTGTGCAACACAAGCCACCACTTTTGCTATCGAAGTCATGGCGCTTCCTCTGTGAGGAGTGCCCAGGAAGATTATACCTCGCGTGACGGAGAAGATTTGGGCAAGATGCGGGTGTGTATCCTGAACTCGATTCGAATAATCGAGTGCCTGTAGCGTAACTTGTCAGGATGGGAATTCGACAGAGAAATAGGCGTACATCTTTTACTATCAGTCCGCCGAGAGAGTGTGCGACAAAGATGATGGGCCGATCCCGCTATGTGAATTCGAGTTGTTAATGAATTTCCTGGCGATAGCATCCAACTCACTGCATCCTTTCTCCTCACACGCGACAATTCTTGCACCAAATTGATTGAGTGCTGAAACAGGGTATTCAAGGATGCCTGGCCATTGGCATTGACGATGTTTGCATCGTATCCCAATGTGAGAATACGGACGTGCGACAGTGGCTCCTCCTTCGATAGCAGTTCTTGGGGCCAACATACATTGTCCTTTGTCCAAGTGTCCCTGCGGTGACCGCGCAGGCCGTGAACAAAAACGATACTACTCAGAAGTCAATGAGGTGTATCGGTAAGCTGGAAAGGATGGAACTCACTCGGCTGAGATAGGATCTTTACCTTGCAACAAGACCTCAGAATCGACGGGATGGGAAGTGTTAGGTGTGCAAGGCACGTCAGTAACACCAGCTCGGTCATGTCGAGGCTGCTTCTTGAACACGGAAAACCACTTCATGAGGAAACAATAGTCGAAGAGTTGGGGAAACCGCAAACGACTTCAAATGGCAAACCAACACGAGGCCTTGTCTTATGTGTTAGATCACCCCATTTCCCGCGAAGGCAGAAGGAGTTCGAATAAGTGATTTTTGAGTTTGACTGGGAGTCGATTCATGAGACTCTCATGAACCTGGTTATAAGGTCGCAACGTTTGGCAACTTGTACTTTAGCGTCGAAGGGTGGCCACTGCTCGGTTGATCTCCCCATCGATTTTTGTCAATTCTGTGCAGGCTTGACAAGAGTCGCTCTTGCATATGTGCATACTGGTGCCTTTTCAGTCTTGGTATAGCATGATAGCATCGGATCCACATACAATGTGTGACTTTAGTACTTAGTCTACTTGCGGACGTAAATCAAAATTAAAAAAAAAAAAAAAAAAAAAAAAAAAATGTGTGACTCATATTTATGTGACAAAAGATCTATTTATATTATTAAATAATAAATTAAATTAATAACCGTGGCGATCTCCGAGCTGGCTTTGCACCGTACCCAATCCAATCCTGGTGAGAGGCTTCAATCATTGTCAACTGCAGTCCGTTACAAACTGCGATCGACCGTCAGATGCAGATCATGCAGGCTTTCGTGACGCTGAGAAGTCGAACGCCAGTGAGTTCTGCCTACATTAAGCCTTATTCATAATCCCGGCACACCTGCGCTTGCGGTTATCCAGCTGGATGTTTTTTTCACATCCCGAACAGTGGACTTTATTCTTGTCAGCCATGATTTCCCGAACAAATGGGTCTTCCGTAAGGATCTTCAGCCTCTTTTCGAATGATGAGTAGTGCGCGGCCCTTCGAGGACGTAGTTTTTTTTTGGACAACCTCCTTCTGCTTGCTAGCGCACTCTACGGGTTCGCTTTTGGGTTGTTTACTTGGTTCGAGATGAAGCATCGATCATTATATCGATATCCTCCGGAAACATGGAGATGAGTTTTGGGACCATGTTCTCCTGGTTTTTCTGGAGTGTGGGGATGTGTCGTTAGGGGTCGTTGGGGTATGACATGAAGTGAAGTTGAAGTCGAACATCTGATCGACAAAACTGAAAGTCATGAACATGGAGGTGGATTGCGTCGGATAATGAACGGGATCGTGGGATCGGGTATGGTAAAGGGATTTGAAACCTTGGCCGCGTCCATGACTGTGAGGCTGAGGAGATAATCAAAGTATGTGGTGTCTGACTGGTTCATGAATCGATGCCACAAGGTGTGGGAGGTCAAACGAGCACCAAACCTTTTTTTTTGTTTTTTGATTGGCTTTTCATGTGATACTAGTGGAGACATGGCAATTGGCCCTCAATAGAACAGACATTGTTCTGTAAACTTGACCGCCTAGTATATAATATATTCATTATGTTTATGAGCCACTCCGACACATCTCTTTACATGTACCCACGAGTCAGTTATATAAAAATGCGCAAAACGAAATACCTCGAATTGCTCTTGGATATGACGAGAACGCGTAACCAGGGTTCCAAGTGTGGACAAATTCGACCGTGCCACCTAAGCAGAAGGACTCTACGTCCGAGTCAGGCTGTCACGGTACACCATGATACGGCATCGTAATAATGCGAACGCGGTCACCGTGGCTCTATTCTCATTAAGCTTTTCTGGTTCCAAAGATTTGGGTCAGTCAATCGCATGGACACGGAGGTAGGGCTTCCAGCTGCATAACTTTCAATTCTGGCCGCATTGCATAAATAGATGTCCAGTCAAGTACTAACAGACTTAACGGGATGGAAGTCTACATAGTCAAACCTCGTACGCTGTTGTGTGAATGAATCCCCACCAATAAACCAACAGCCATCAGTTTACTCTGAAAATGATGTCAGCAACTGAATACTCTGCAATGAGGATTTATGGATGTACCAGGGAATTCCTTCAAGAAGTCTTGATATACAACCTCGGAATCTGCTGAGGCTAGGAGAAATGTTGGTGAGAAGATTCTTGAGAACCCGTATGAGTGAAGGTGCTCAGGCGACCCATGCGTACGTCTCCCTCTGCATCGAACCAGGTGGGAGTCGAGGATTCCGATTCCGATTCGTCGCCATCTGAGGGCAAAATACCTTCGTCTTCAAAATCATGTTCGTATTGTTGAGTTGATGATCTGCGCGGATGTGTAAAGAATTCAGCGACTATTTTATGACACAATGTCCGCCAGTGAAAGGATGTTCGTATCCGTTGCACCAGGATAGTTGTTACTTATCGCGTGTTGGAGTTTGGCATTCACATTGATCACAGAAACCGACTCATCTTCCAAGCGCGTGGTCGGGAGAACAGGGATGAGAGACTCTCCACCAGGGTCACCATGAATGAAAATGTATGGTTGGTCATCGCTGTCGCAAAGGGTGAAACGAACCGCAGAATGATTGACCCAGATGGGATTCACAACCTTCTCTAAGCTTGGGTTTTTCAAAACAGGGATGGGCGATCCTTCCGGACATACAGCATCCGGATGTAGGACAAGTACCTGCCACTGTACTGCCTTGGTAGGCAGTTGGAAACTTGGGCGAGCGAAGGTAGCAAAACCTTGCTTTACAATCGCGTCCCACCGGAGGTTTGAAGCTTTCAAACTCGCGAATGGATTCAAGAATACCCTGGGTAAGCAGAATTGCATTGGCTCCAGGCTGCATATATAGAGACGATGGGACTGTGTGTAATTAGCGTGGTACAAGTGCTCGGCGCCGGGAGCACCCACGAAGGATCCATTGCAAACACTGTCGAGTCGGAAACCGATCGCCGTACCAATAATGCTTAGCTCGGACAAGTATTTCTCCTTTGGTGGGGTGAGAGACAAGTAAGGAAAAACCTCACAATTTCATTTTTAATCTTCACTTTATCGGGCATGTGCAGAACCGGTCAAGAACGAACGACAGTCCTTCACAAGGAGATTATTCCGAAAATCCTTGTCTTCCCTATGAGGCTCGACAGATGATAGTGTAGACCGGTTGGATGGCGCAAGAGTGTTCGGTCCAGGTGTCCGTTCCAGGAAGATCGGGTTCGGAGGCAATCTCTTCGCAGCCTGGTAGCTGAGGCAATCTGGACCAGTTTGGACATTGTCAGGCGTCCGTGACTGTGAGCCGTGTGCAAAAGAACAACAAGGAGAACAGCGAGCTCGAACTGCAAGACGAGCACTTGCAGAAAGGAAGGGAAAAGACTTAGCGAATGACTGCCACTATTCTGTTGTTTGTATCTCTTTACAATCTTTCACAGAGAAACCAAGATCTTGAAATGAGTTCACCGTCTCCCACATTCGACGTTTCACTGATTCTGGTATCTGTCAGATTTGAGAAAAACCTCCACTGTCAGGCGCAAGGTCGAAAGAACTAATGGACCAGACGGAAAACGTGTGCGATTGTACTTAGTGAGGAGCTATTACATAAAAGTAGCGCTCAGGATTATTCAAGAACCCGTAAATTTAAACAGACATGAAGAATTTAAACCAAGAGCTGGAAATAAAGTTTAGGAAGTAGGGGATTGCAAGCACCCTCTTGCTTAACCGCCCTCCGACCATATTTCCAAAGCTAATTTGCCTAAACAAACTATATATCAAAGAACGGCCGTTCATTTCCAGCCGATGATGACTGCTGTTGTTGTGACTGGAAAGCAAATGGATTATGGGTCCTCAAAGTCTGCTGCTGGACCTGTTTGCCGGCATCGGTATATCCATACCTATAACATTCAGCGAGCTGATTAAAACAGAAGAAAAAAACAAATTTACCTCAAAGCCCCAAGATTACCAAACGTATCCTGGCCACCTTCACGATCTGCAAACAATGAAGCCAGAGTTTCGTTCTCGTCCTTCCGAACTTTGACGTTGACAGGGCGTCCTGCGGGTGTCTGCGCTGTTGATGGGCTTAGGGGTCGGGGAGATGATGATAACGATGAGAGATTAGCTGGTGAATGGTTCTCATAGGTGCCATGCAAATTGAAGGAAGGCCCGCGCTGTGGCATTGAAGGCTGGGGCGATGGTGTGAATGACGGAGCGAAAGGGTTGTTTTGCCTAGGAATGGAATCATTTAATGAGAATAAATCGAATGGCAAGAAGATATAACGCACCCGTATCCAGTGGGTTGGGGTTGTAGAGATGGTTGAGGAACAAAGAGGCTCTGCTGCTGTTGTTGCATTTGCAAGAGTTGTTGTTGTTGTTGCTGCTGCTGTTGGCGTAACCAATCTTCTTGTTGAGCTTGTTGTTGCTGGGCATGTTGTTGTTGTTGCAAAAACATCTGTTGTTGATTCAGATATGCTGCTTGCAGGGCCTCTTGCTCCGCTTGTTGCTGGTAAGGGTTGAAGGCGGTGAATTGAGGAATTATAGATGTCATTTGGGGCTGAATGGTATACTGAGGTTGCAAGCCCGTCGCGTAGGGGGTTGGATCAACAAAAGGGAATGGGCTATTCGACGATGAAGTGGCGGGAGTGGGACTAAATGAATACCTCAGCAATTTAGTACTGTAGACGAAAAGTGTAAAACGCACAGTTGGTATGCATCGTCAAAGAGGGCATCAGCATTCGAGGATGCGACATCGATTTTCCGCTTTTCTTCCTCTTCTTTGCTTAACCTCAGCGCTTCTTCAAGTTCTCTATCCTCGCGATCCTTTTGTTCCTTCGCAAGGCTCCTCTTACTCTCCTCGATAGCCTTCTTGAGCTCGTCCTCGTCTCGGGCAGGTTTCTTGCTTGGCTGGCCATTTGAGCGATCCCTCCTATGAGCGTTTTCATTTTCGTTTTCGTTTTCGATCTCGTTCTCGTCATTGTCAGTAGAGTTGACGCCACGAAGCATCCGGTCTCGCATATTGGCCCGACTCCTACGTTCTTCTCGAAGTCGCCCTTCATCCGAGAGAAGGTTCGTGATATCCTTTGCCTTTTGCCGCACATTCGCGCCTTGATCCTTTCCTTCCTCGTCAATGAACTGAAACTCCTTCAGTGTCTTGATAACGTAGAGATTATCTTGGAAGTAGATGACAACATTCTCCGAACCATTGTGCAGACAATAATCAAGCACAGTTAGACTCTGTAGAAATAAGGATGTATCAATCCAAGAGCGAGAACAAGAAAGTTGGCCTACTTTGAAAACGTGCCTCCAATTTTTGCCCTTGTCATTCAGACGTTTATCTAGCATTTCCATAATCTCAATAAAGTCGCCTCTAAACGCATCCAAGTCAGAAGTTATTCCAAACAGATGACAGAAACGCAACTGGTTGTAGGTCAATTGGGCGATCTCGTTCATCTGAGTGCCAGATGGACCCCACGGGTCGTTTGAGGTAGCATCGCGGACCTTTGCTTGCGTGTCTGAGTAGCCTTTTGTGTAGTTTTTGGTGACTCTAAGGGCGGCCTTGCCAAGGTGCTGCATGGTGGAGGAGAATTCAAGAAAATAATAAATTAAACAATGTTATTGCGATGCGTTTCGCACGGGTCATCATTCGAGCCTTGTAGAAAAGATTGCTGCTTAAAAGAAGGAACACTGATGGTGAAGCGGTTATCATGCTTGCCTTCCAAGCAAGCGGCAGGGGTTCGACTCCCCTTCAGTGTACTTCTTTTTGTATACTCCCTGGATACCTGCTGGTTTCCAGTTTTTCGAGCGACGTTGAAAGGTCGCCTCAATCACGCCTGGTGTCAGTGCTCGACCATTGCGAGCCTTTCTCTTTCGGAAGTCTTGTTGTCTCATCTCTCTCAAAGTTTTGAGAGCTGCTTCTCTCCTCGATACCATGCCCAGCCTGTGACACCCATGCTCAACTATTGACTTTGTTGGCGGACGATGACGATTGAGGAGGGTACACAGGCCATTCATCCGATACTTTAAACCGGGCTTGAACTTCATCTGCAGGCGACAACGCACGCGATTTAAATCGTCGGTAAGAATACTAGCACTAGGACCTAGATTGAAATATGTCTTCGCTCGGGAAATTCGCAACCAAGGATCATGTCTGAACTGAGACGTTTCCATCTTAAATCTCCTTCTCGTGGTTGATCATGGAATCCCTCCTTCTCTCGTTCGATCCCTTTCCAGGCGTTCATTGTCTTTATGCAATTCTCGAGGGTCTTCCTTGAGTTCTGCTCTTGGGTCATTAGTTTGTCGGACACCCATGATCATCAGTGCGTTTCCTTGACTGGGCCAGGAGGTGTCCTCGTACTGGCAACGTTCAATACTGCAGTTGGCGATTCTCATGCTTTGGGCTCGTTGCTTACAAATGGCGTCGTTATTGTAACTGTCTAACTTCTAAACTCTGTCCTGAGAGCCACGTAGCGGTCGTTATTTTCTGACTTCACCGTCTGTTATTATGTGGGGTCCGACAATGCAAGCTGGCTTGAGAGATTCCCAAAAGCGTCTGTTTGCCGACTTTGGACTCCATTTTCGATGCTAGCCACCTCGATAGGTCAGCCAAGTGCTATAAATACGAACTGCTTATTATTTCTTTCGGAGTAGCATCTGCCAGCCACCAATTTCTTTCTTTCTTTCTTCTGTCATTACGCTCATTCGTAGTTGAACAACCTTCTCTACGCCCTTCCCTTCTTTTCGGCCGCCTCACCAACTACTTCGTTCAAGTTTTCTCAGATCGTTTCGTCTACGGTCCCCGATTTCGCAGCCCGCCAGCGACAAACCATGTTGCACTCGACACTTTTGGCCTTTGGCGTCGTTGCCCTTTCACACGTCCACGTTGAGGCACAATCTGACATGAAAAGTGAGTGAGCTGTCGCGCACTTCTCCACCTGCTTTGATTTTCGCTACCCGCCTTGTTCAGATTCAACCAAAGATTGCGAACCGTATTTCTATCCCGCTATCGCCAATTCTTTGGGGTCTTTCCCACCCATTTGGCTGCCGGCGTCTATCCTTCCTGGCGATAATGTCGCACAACAGAAGTGGGACTCTATCAAGGCCAATGTTCCCAACACTGCTACCAGGGTACGTGTAATGTGTTTCGATGTGACCCTGCTTGAACTCAGACGCTTTCAGGGAATCTCGCAGGGGATCTTCGAAAGTACGGGTTATGGGGACGATGACCCCGACTGTTGGTGGACCTGGTCAAAATGTACAAATCCCAAGGCGCCAGGTATCCCTCCGGACGTCTCCGTTATGCCAGAAGTATGTGCATACCATAATTATGTTGCTTTGACTGATTCCGAGTTAATAGCCTCGAACACTCGGATATGGGTTTGACGACGGTCCTAATTGCTCTCATAACTCCTTCTATGATTATCTGGCGAAGGAGAATCAGAAAGCCAGTGAGTTAATTCTACGCTCAGGGATATCTGCATTGTTCACTATCTACCAGCTATGTTTTACATTGGGAGTAATGTCATGGACTGGCCGCGGGAAGCTGCACGAGGTGTCACAGACGGTACGCTCCGTCGCTTGTTTTCCCTCTTTCCTGTTCGCTGATCGTGTTGCAAGGGCATGAGGTTTGCGTTCGTGAGTAACTCCTCGATTCTAGGCTGGATGTGAAATCTGATCTTCCTTCAGATGGTTGGTCGCACCAGTACAGTGAGTTGGCTACGGCAGGGATTTTATGGTGAGAGACTAACTTCTTTATTTTACAGTGACTTCTCTTCAGAGCGAAGATGCGTTCGCAGAGCTCTATTACAGTGAGTGTTGCTTATGTTCTGCTTTAACTCTGCTCACCCTGGGATTTAGCCGTAAGTCGAATCGCTGCCGTCGAATAATGAAGGAGTATTGATAACGGACACCGTTGACAGATGCAGGTAATCAAACTTGCCACTGGTGTCACGCCAACATGCTGGAGGGTATGATCGCTTTTTTGCTGGCTGGGATTACTGACAGTCCTATTCATGCAGCCCCCCTTTGGTGATGTCGATGACCGCATTCGTGCAATCGCTCATAGACTTAATCTTCGAACTATCCTCTGGCAATATGACTCCCAAGATTGGCAAGTTGACGCGACACCGGATTATACGCCAGAAATGGTCTATCGGGAATATCAAACTATGATTGATGACGCAAATAAGGGGATGTTTGACAAAGTAAGTAATTCGACTTCGTCTGCATTTTTTGTTGGACTTCGTCTCTTTAGATCGGCACAATGATTCTGATGCATGAACTCAACGAATTCACTATGATGACGGCACAAACCTTTCACCCGAAACTCAAGCAGGCATTTTATGTTTGTCGTACCCTGTCAATTTAGCTGTTGATCCTGTTAACGGAGACATTTTAGCGCATTGTTCCAGTCGCTGTCGGTCTCAATATCACCCAACCTTACGTGGAACCAAACCACACGTTACCATCCTTTGCTGAATGTCAGAACGCTCAACCCAATTTTGAATCGGTTCTGATCCCTTTAACAGACGGCAAGTCTGGAACGAATCTTGTGACCAATGTCACTTCGGCAACCAATTCTAGCTCACCTGCCAATTCACCTATCGCCCCAAGTCCCTCTCCGGCCGGGAGACAGACGGCGGGAGCTTGGGCAACACCTTCTGGGAATGCAAGAGTGGTTGCCGCGTTAGTACTGGGCTTCATTGGTGTTTTAGGGATTGGGGCGATTCATTAAAGGATTAGACACTTTTTTTTATCATTTTCGATGCATATTTCAAAACGGTTGGATTTAGAGGATTTTATTTCATTTTACCACTTTTCGCCATGTCATGGATTACGTAACATATAATTCTTTGGCTTCCGACTTCGTGTCCGAAATTTTGGATTCTATCCGACTGACTCCTGGACGGGAGGCGTTATGTTGCTGGTGCGAGTGTGGGCACCAGGATGTTCGACACAAGGATTCCGGCTATCGAGCTGCTTTGGAACATGTAGACGTTCAGCTGCAACGGCTGCGGCTTTGAAGCCTAGACCTGAGCCGGTGTCACCAGAGCTCGACCCAGTTCGACAAACATTAACAGCTGAAGACAGGAAGAGGCTTACTTTTCAGCGCAATATTGGTGTTTCGGCTCATATTGATTCCGGGAAGACGACACTGACAGAACGTATTCTGTATTACACTGGACGCATTCGCGAGATTCACGAGGTGAGGGGGATTGCTTTTTCAGAACTGTGACGCCTGGTGAATAGTTGAATGAAACGCTTTTTTTGCATAGGTTCGTGGAAAGGACTCGGTTGGGGCGAAGATGGACAGTATGGATCTCGAAAGAGAGAAGGGCATTACCATTCAGAGTGCGGCCACATTCTGCGATTGGGAGGCAACAGACATTGCTAGGAATACGAAGGACAAGTATTCCATTAATATAATTGATACCCCTGGTCAGTTATATCTTTTTAAAAACTGGATTATGTTTCTGAAAATGTGGAGAACAGGACATGTCGACTTTACCATTGAAGTTGAGAGGGCACTTCGAGTCTTGGATGGTGCTATACTGGTTCTTTGTGCTGTCGCTGGCGTACAAGTACGTGTTATTCTGTGTCGGACGTCTTTATACTCATATCTTCAATGACAGAGTCAAACCACTACTGTAGACCGACAGATGCGACGTTATAATGTACCTCGAATTTCCTTCATCAATAAAATGGACAGGTAGGACCATATTCTTGTCCTTGTTTAATGGATTATTTATTTGTTTCCAGACCTGGCGCCAACCCATGGAGGATTGTGAACCAAATCCGAAATAAATTACGCATCCCTGCTGCTGCTGTTCAAATACCAATAGGAGCGGAAGAAGAATTCAAAGGAGTTGTTGACCTTGTCAATATGAAGGCAATCTATAATCAAGGTGTCAAAGGGTGGGTTTCCGGCCATACCAGTCTTTTCTTTTTCTTACTTGAATCCTTTGCAGAAATGAGGTTGTCGTATCGGATGACATCCCAGAATTTGTCAAAGACCTTGCACACGCTAAGCGGACTGAACTCATCGAACAACTGGCAGAAGTTGATGACGGAATTGGCGAACTCGTTCTTATGGATGAGACTCCTTCCAACCTTGAAATCGCAGAAGCTGTCCGGCGTGCAACAATCGGCCTCAAGTTTAGTCCCGTATTTATGGGCTCTGCGATTAAAAACACAGGAGTGCAACCACTTCTGGACGGAGTCTGCTCGTACTTGCCTACCCCGGCTGAAAAGGAAGTGCTCGCTCATGACACTAATTTACCGGCGAATGCGCCGCAGGTTCCGCTGACACCTGCCGCCAATGAAGCTCTCGTTGGACTGGCATTCAAACTAGAGGAAGGACGATTTGGGCAATTGACTTATATGAGGGTGTATCAGGGGACTTTGAAGAAATCTATGCAGCTATATAATGCAAGGACTGGTAAGAAAGTCAAGGTTCCAAGATTGGTTAGAATGCATAGCAACGAAATGGAGGTATGCCGTGTAGATCAATTTGATTTTTCTGCCTGAGTTTACAAATTGGAATAGGACATTGATTCTGTCGGTCCTGGGGAAATCTGCGCGATTTTTGGGGTGGAATGTTCGTCTGGAGATACCTTTACTGATGGTTCAACTAGTTATTCAATGGTGCGTTACGATTCACGAATCTGATGATGCTTGTGCTGACGCATTTTAAAAGACGTCGATGTTTGTCCCCGATCCGGTTGTCTCATTCTCTGTTAAGCCGAAGGGTGTGGAAACGCCAAACTTTTCTCGGGCATTGAACCGTTTCCAGAAAGAAGACCCGACTTTCAAAGTTCATATTGACCATGAGAGCAAAGAAACGATTATATCCGGGATGGGCGAGCTTCATCTCGAGATCTACGTGGAGCGAATGAAGCGTGAATACAATACCGATTGTGTTACTGGTAAACCCCGTGTTGCCTTCAGGGAGACCATCACCCAGCGTGCTCAGTTTTCATATACCCATAAAAAGCAGACGGGTGGTGCGGGTCAGTATGCAAAGGTCACTGGATTTATCGAACCTATGGACTATGACCCAGAAACCGGGAAGGATGTTGCGTTCGAGAGCGTTATTATGGGTGGTACTATTCCGACAAACTTCATTCCTGCCGTTGAGAAGGTCAGTCAGTTCTGTTATGGTATCAATGTCATTTTTTGACTTTGTGTCGAATAGGGATTTTTTGAGGCTCTCGAAAAGGGATCTTTGAGCGGAAATCCCATTACTGGGTGTCGAATGGTTTTGAAAGATGGTGCTTTCCATGCAGTTGATTCCAGTGAATTAGCTTTCCGACTTGCCACCATCGGCGGTTTTCGAGAGGCCTTCAAACTTGCCAAAGCAGTGATTCTGGAACCGATTATGAACGTCGATGTTGTCGCACCAGTGGAATTCCAGAGTATGTTGTCCCTACTACAAATTCAGAAGTAGCTCATTTGCCTTGCAGGTAATGTGATTGGTGGGCTGAACACGCGAAGAGGGACCATTATTGATAGCGAAGTTCGAGACGATGAATTTACCGCTATAGCTGAGGTCGCATTGAATGATATGTTTGGATATTCAAATCAACTACGTGGGTCTACACAAGGCAAAGGGGAATTCAGTATGGAGTATAAGGTTCTTTTTTTTGCTTTGATTCGATTGACACGATTTGACTTGTTCAAACAGCACCATATGCCTGTCCTTCCCAATTTGCAGAAGGAACTTGAGGAGGATTATCGCAAGACACTTCCTGCCGCTAAAAAGTAGAATATAGAGCTTTCTTATTTATGTAGTCTAATATTAGTAGAGGATAAGGTAATAAATAGATAAATCTCTCCTCTCCGTGACGTTTGTCACATGCATGCCATCATGTAACGCTACACGTCGACTTGAATTCATACTACTGAATCATAGTTTGCTGGTTCCTATTCTATATCACAAAATTTTAATGGTTGGTTCCCGTCAATTGAGGAATTTACAAGCAGCTCATCGCGATTACTGACGTTAGGCGGCCGCAACAGTGTCCGATTCTGTACTCATCGAGACGGCCCATGAGGACATGATCGTTTGTTTCTTTTACTTCTAAAGTTTAGGCGAATATTAACAAATCACTTTCCAAAGCACGATGCACAACTAGATTACTATGGAAAACGATTAGCGACATGTTCTTCTGACAGAACCGTGAAGGTGTTCGATGTGATTGATGGAGAAACACAGAGGACGCCGGGACATACACTTAAAGGGTGCGTTGAGGTTTCTCCTATGCACCAGCGCTTTCTGATGTTTTCTTTGTATAGGCACACGGGACCGGTCTGGCAAGTTGCGTGGGCTCATCCGAAGTATGGACATATACTGGCTTCTTGTTCATATGACGGAAAGGTTTTGATTTGGAAGGAACAGCAAGGACAAGGGAATGTGTCTGGTAGTTGGATTAAGATTAAGGAGCATACCTTGCACACCGCTTCTGGTCTGTCTCTTGATCTCTCTGAACGATTTCTTATCATCTGTATTACATTTTCAGTCAACTCCGTGTCCTGGGCCCCTCATGAACTTGGCGCGATTTTAGCATGTGCATCGTCCGATGGTAAAGTTTCAGTTTTGACTTTTAAAAGTATGTCATCAACGATTACGCGTGTTTCCCTGAGTAACCCCCTTTATAAGATGATGGTCAATGGGACGCCGACATCTTCACTGGTCATGCCATTGGCTGCAATGCCGTTTCTTGGGCACCTGCACTCATTCCTGGGTCTCTTATCGCACTCCAACAAGCCCCAACCCCAGGTCAAGCTCCCTCACATAGTGCCACCATTAAACGTTTCGCAAGTGCGGGTTGTGACAACCTCGTTAAAATCTGGGGATACAAAGAAGAAACACAGTCCTGGGTTGAGGAAGAGGTTTTGGAAGGCCATACCGATTGGGTACGCGATGTTGCTTGGGCACCGAACATTGGGTTGCCACGGTCCTACATTGCCACGGCCTCTCAGGATAAGACAGTGTTGATTTGGAAGAAGGATTCGCCCACGTCACCATGGGTGAAAACCCCGCTTGATCCTTCGAGTACGATCGTGTCTCCGACGGGTGTACCAGCACCAGTAGGGAAATTCCCTGATGTTGTTTGGAGGGTGGCTTGGAGTCTTGCCGGGAACTTGTTGGCTGTTAGTTGTGGTGATGGGAAGGTGACGCTGTGGAAGGAGAATTTGAAAGGAGTTTGGGAATGCGTTAGCGATATGAATAGTTAGAGTAAGGCAATTTGTTGACCCAAATGGTGCCTTTTATTTTTTCTTAAATTCTTTATCCGTGTTTTTTTGTTGGCCGGGCGCAGAGTTCTTACATCACCGATTATCCCGCCAAGAATTTCTAGAGACGTCTTCTCGATCGAGAGCCAGCCATTTACAATGAAAAGCCGAAGGTTTTGTAGACGAATCTCTTCTGGTCCATTACTCAATATGAGTGCCAATAGGTTCTCTTTATTTTCCAAACACCCCTTCAGCTTATCTCTTCTGCACCATTGGGATGAAGATCTTTGCTACAAGTAATTCCATAATTTTCACTTGTTCTTCCCAACGACCCCTCTCGGAGTGATGAAAGTGAAAATGATGAAGTCCATGCGGACGTCTGGTTTAGAAAGAGATATGGAGGTAGGATAAAACACCGGAGGATTCAGAATGAGACAAGATATGGGGTACCTTAGTGGGGTCCTGAGAGAAAGGTCTCGGCCAGAAGAGAATTTGAAGCGAGACAGACGGCAAACCTGACGAGACGGCAACGAATATTCAGCCTGGGGGTTCTAAGTACTTTCTTGCCATCGACGGGATCGATGTTCCACAATCCTGCAAAATATGAAAGACAAAAACTAATGGCAAAAAGGCTACAATCTCCTAGTTCTTGCCATCACCAAGCAAAGGCTCACTTGTCAACGCGTCACCGACTCGGGAGAATATAAGACACAACAGCGCAATCTTGAGTCCACGGCTGTAAAGATAACAATTTCAAATTTTTCTACATGAAAGAAATAAAACGAACTGGTGACTGGGGATTTGTCTTTGCCACTGAACACGGAGACATACGGCGAATTAGGTTCGGGACCCATTCTGCATAACACTAAGTAAACTGTTGTGACGTTCCTGGCGAAAGTCAGCAAATTCGTCAGGAGATTCAGCTTCCCATAAGGCCTTGATTGGAAGGGCCGGGAAGGACCAGGGATAGAAGAAGGTGAGGAGGGGGAAAATGTTTCTTTGGGCAACTCAATAAAGCGGAATAATCTTAAAAATTTTAAGGCAAATGGCTATGCGAGCTTTTTCGATAGAATTCATAGACTAGAAGAGTGACAGGAACGAATATAAGTATTTCGGAGATGGGATGACGCACAGTATCTTCTCGGGCGGGTTTCTCTAGAACACCTAATCTGCGGTGTAAGATGTAAACAGTGGCCCCAATGCTGGCCATCACCTAGGAAAGAAATCGCAAGTATCCATATCCATGGTCATGAACACACAAGAGGATCAAGAGGGAGGTGAAAGGGAGACGCAGATTCTCAGGCTCAATACCATGTAACCGGAAGGGTTTTATACTCGGGTGCCATAGCTTTAACTACCATGAAATTGTTGTAAGGTACTGACCCATGGTTTCCTAGGGTCCGCGTATCGCTTTGCTTTACAGACTAGGTATTGCTCGACTGTTAAGAAAGAATATGAGTGAATGGACACAAATAACCGCACACAATGGCTTCATCATACGTTTCTTTGCTCCTCTTATGAAGTTGTTTTGCCTTCTAAGTATGGAGTTGCAAGAAGCAATCTCATCCACCGGGACACCGAACTAGTGATGTGCCTACGCCTGGTGACGTGCTTGCACTTAGTGATGTGCCAACAGCTAGAGAAATAACTAGAAGCACCCCTAACATTTCGAAAGCCCCACATCCCGTCGATTCTGAGGTCCTAATTCAAGGCACGGATCCCATCACAGCCGAGTGAGTTCCATCCTTTCCAGCTTGCCGATACACCTCATTGACTTCTGAGTAGTATCGTTTTTGTTCATGGCTTGTGCGGTCACCGCAAGGACACTTGGACAAAGGACAATGTATGTTGGCCCTAAGAGCTGCTATCGAAGGAGGAGCCATTGTCGCACGTCCGTGTTCTCACGGTGGGATACGATGCAAATATCATCAATGTCAACGGCCATGCATCCTTGAATACCCTGTTTCAGCACTCAATCAATTTGGTGCAAGAATTGTCGCGTGTGAGGAGAAAGGATGCAATGAGTTGGATGCGATTGTAACGAAATTTATTGACAACTCAAATTCACGTAGCGGGATCGGCCCATCATCTTTGTCGCGCACTCTCTCGGGGAATTGATAGTGAAAGATGTACGCCCATTTCTCTGTCGAATTCCGATATCCTCCGTTACG
>Ga0307517_10006884_pt1 | contig 16720 bp, 22 predicted proteins | sample 23_EM_MG_FD_194515 | JGI IMG/M metagenome (GOLD analysis project Ga0307517, IMG submission 194515) | Populus trichocarpa ectomycorrhiza microbial communities from riparian zone in the Pacific Northwest, United States - 23_EM | ecosystem: Host-associated > Plants > Roots > Unclassified | place... | reverse complement strand
GCGTGTCTGGGGGGGGGCCGGGATGTGAGAGGTTGCGGTTGAAAGGCGTCCGCAGAACGGCAGCATGGGAACGTGGACTTTAGGCGCGAAGGGAGGAAGAGGCTGGGCGCTGGAGGGAGGGTTTCTGTGGGGGGGGGGGTCTAAGGCGTCTGGACGCAAAAGGGCTGTGTCCAATGCATCCAGACGCTGTCTGTGGCGTCCGGACGCATTGGAGGCGGCCCTTTCACTTCCGGACAGAATGAACTCGGGCGGACGCACCCATAACTCGAGTTTACGTTATAAGCGCCTAGAACATCCGGCGAACAGGGTGAGCGGGGAGAGATGGGGCGCAAGATGATTTTTTTGCTGATGAAGACGGTGGGAGCCCATGAGCGGACTGTAAGAGGCCGGGGAGGCGGCGAGAGGTATGGAGTAGACGAGATAGGATGTGGAGAGCTGAGGAGAGAGCCACACGAAAGGGCAAGAGAGGGGAGACCTCAGCCGGATATGGGAGGAGATGGGCTGGGATCAGAGGGTGGAGGAGGAAGGGCTGAACATGTTGGGAGGGATGAGGGCGGAGGAAGTAATGACGGGAAAACGTCTGCCGAATACGTGAGAGGACTGAGGGAATCCAGGAGTGTGGGAGAAGCGGAGGTGATGTTGGTGGGGTTCCGGATGAGAAATGGATTCAGGGAGAAGTTAGTGACGGGGTTATAGGAGAGAGGGTATCATGGAAAGAAAGCTGGCGGGCGGGGGTATCGGGGGGGGAGGCCGGGAGGAGAGATGTCGCGGCCGCAAGATGTCCGCAAAAGGGCAGCATGGGAACGGGTGCATTGGGAGCGAAGGTATGAAGAGGCTGGGCGCTGGGGGTAGAGTATCAGGGGGGTGGCTGCACCAGGGGGGGTCAAATGTGTCAGGACGCAAAAAGGGCCGCGTCCAATGCGTCCGGACGCTGACTTGCGCGTCCGGACCCATTGGACGCGGCCCTTTCACTTCCGGAGGGAATGAGCCCGGGCGGACGCACCCAGAACAGGAGTTTACGTTATAAGCGCCTGGAACGTCCGGCGCACAGGGTGAGCGGGGAGAGACAGAACGCAAGATACTTTTTTTTGCTGATGGAGTTCACTCCGTTTCACCCGAAGTTCTCTTCCCTGATCTTGGGTTTCCACTCCCAGTTTTGGGAGACCTCAACATCCACAACCCCCTCTCGGACCCTCTTCCGCACTTCTCACAAAGCGAGATCTCGTTCTCGACCCCCTACTTTGAGAAGGCTGCAGAATCCGGTTTCACCCTCCTCAACCCCCCAGGTGAATACACAAGGTTTCCCTTGGTGGGCAAAGCTCGCCCCTCGGCCATAGACCTCTCTTTCGCAAACCCCCCCCTCCTCCCCCTGATTAAGAGTTGGGCAGCCTCCCTCCCCTCAACGGGTTCCGACCACATACCAATAACGATCACCCTCGCCACACCCTCCTTGAACCAAAAACCCCTGCCCCAGCGTTGGGCAGACACGGACTGGGAAACCCTAGACCCGATCATTAGGGATTTCAAGGTCCCGGCCGCACCATTATGCCCCACCCCCCAGCAGCTAGACATGTGGATGTCAGAATCGCTAAACCGTCTGGTAGCTATCCTCAAGGAGCATACACCAGTATCCAGGCCTTCCCACCACTCCAAACCTTGGTGGACCCCCCACCTGTCTGTCCTCCGTCGTGAGTATCATAAGGCCGCCAGGACGGGCAGAAAGAACGACACCCCACACATGCGGGATATTGCCAGCACCTCCAAGGCGGGGTATTTCAAGGCAATCAAGGCCGCAAAGAACAAACACTGGTCCTCCTTCCTGCTGGCCGCCACCTCCCAAAGCCTTTGGACGGCTAAGAGGTTCCCCTACGGACATGCCCAGCCGCGCTTCCCCTCCCTCCCAGGGGCAGAGACCCCAGTACAAATGAACAATGTCCTCCTGGAACACTTCTTCCCCCCTAAGGAACCCTTCTCCCCGCCACCTAGGCTCAGGCCTAACAAATCGGCACCCCCTCTAACGGCTGAAGAGATAGCTGCGGCCCTCTCCAAGTGCTCCCCGACTTCGGCCCCGGGCCCGGACAGGATACCCTACTCCACCTGGAAGCAGGTAAACAAAATCAACCCCTCCATCCTTCTTGGTATACTTGCCCCATTGGTCCTGTTGGGGTACCACCCAGCGTCGCTGAAGAGCTCGAATGGCGTGGTACTTGACAGGCCAGGAAAGCCCTCCTACCAATCACCCTCTTCCTTCAGGATAATTGTTTTGATCCGCACAATCTCAAATGTCCTCGAGAGGATTATAGCAGCTCATCTACTAGTGGCGGCCCGGCTCAGAGGGCTGTTGCACCCCAACCAATGCGGTTCGCTCCATGGGCTCAGCACCTACGACGCATGCCTTACCCTCACCAACGACGTTAGAACCCTGCAGAGGCCCCGTCTCAAGGTCTCCTCCCTGTTTTTGGATATAAAAGCGGGGTTTGACAACGTCGACAACAAGACTTGGCACGGATCCTGAGGGAAGGCAGGATACCCCCTATCTGGTTTCCTGGGTCTCATCCTTTCTAGGTGAACGAAGCTGCATCCTGATTTTCCAAGGGGTACCGGGAACCCCATCTCCAGTCAACGTCGGGGCCCCGCAGGGCTCTCCGATCTCCAGACTCCTCTTTCGTCTCTACGTGGCGCCCCTACCTTTCGGGAGCCTTTGGGGTCTGATGATCTCGTATGTGGACGACTTCGCCCTCACAGTAGCCTCCCTTTCCTACCGTGGCAACCTCCGCGGCTCGAAAATCTATTCGACAAGCTTGAAAGAAGGGCGTCCCGCCTAGGCGTCTACTTTTCGGTCGCGAAAACAGAACTGATACATTGGAGGACCCCCAGCCAGAGGCACTCGCCGAAGTGCGTCTCACCTATTCAAATCAAAGGGGAATTGTTTCACCCCGGCAACTCTGTTCGGTGGCTCGGGTACTGGTTCACTCCGGCCCTTGACCCAGCTGCTCATTTCTCGCAACGACTGGCCCTTGCCCAGGGCGCCTTCGGACTCCCTCGCCGCCTCAGTCCGCCCGGTGCAGGCCTCCCCCCCTACCCATGCCACAGATTGGCATCATCGTTGATTGCCCCTATCCTACTCTACGGCGCGGATCAGTTCACCCCTAGCGTGGGCACGACAACCCGCCTCGATACATTCTGGCGAAAGGTCCAAAGGTGGAACACAAACTGCTTCTCGGTTACGCCCACCGGGATACTCTCGGTGGAATCTTGCCTCCCTCCCGTTTCCCTCCTGATCACCCACCGGCAAAGGCTGGCGGCGCTCAGGGTGGTCTCCTCCCCTCCCAGCGTGAACCCGGCAACGGCCCGCCTTCACCCCTCGTTCCCTTCGCTCTCGGCAAGTCGGGCTCCTGACTCCTCGCGGGCCCTAACCCGAGGCCTGTCGTCCGTTTACCTCCCCTTACACTGGAAAACGCCCCGCCCGGTCCCACCAATAAGGAACCACCTGCCGGTGGATGCGGTGGCTCACCGGACAATACCCTTCACCCTCGGGCTATCTAGGATGCCCATGATCAACTCCCACCTTGTGTGCCCTGCCCCCATCCTCCCGCCCCAGTCCCTGATGGACAGCACTTATTCCGCCCTGAAGAAGAGGGTAAGAGAGGCACTCCTCGTGGAGTGGGCCTCCCTTTTCCCGACCCCGGGGTACTACCTACACCCTCCCGCGCTGCAGCCGAGGCCTTTCATGGGCTTGGGCAAGTTCGTGGCCCGGAGAATCCACCAGATGAGAGCTGGAAACAGCTATCTGGCCGCCCACCCAACATGGAGGTCCCTCGACGCCGATACTTCCTGCCCCCGCTGCGGCTTGGAACCTGAAACCTTCGACCACGCCATCCTTTCCTGCCCCTCGAGACATCACAGCAGGTCGCACCTCCTCCACGGTGTTACTGATGTCTGTCCCGAGGCCCCAATCTGGTCATCCCTCCCACTACTAAAAAGACTCGCCACCTTCATAAGCGTCACCTCCACGGGATTTCCCCCCACGATGTTCCCGCCCACCACTCTCTCCTCTTCCCCCCCGCTTCCTCTCTCACACCCCAGGGTGCCCCCCCGGTTTTTCGTGTTTTTTCGTTGGCTGAGGTATAGGGTTGTTGGGTTATCTCTCCTTTGTCTTATGTATGCCTTCCTTTCTAGACGACTAAGTTGTTAGTTTGTGCTCTCCTTGTTATATGTGGCCAATGGCCCGGCCAAGGAGAAACCTGCGCGATAGTGGATATTTAACCGGTGCCGTGACTTTCTTTTGTTATTGGTTTTGATTTATAGGTTTTTGTTCTCTCCATAGCTAGCGCTGCATGAGGCTTTTTGTACCTAAAAACAATGATTGCATGATTACAAAAAAAGAAAAAAAAAAACACAACCAAAGGATAGGACGGGGCCTGATGATCTCGTATGTGGACGACTTCGCCCTCACAGTAGCCTCCCTCTCCTACAGTGGCAACATCCGCCGGCTCCAGGAACTCTTCGAAAGGCTCGAAAGACAGGCGTCACGACTAGGCGTCTGCTTCTTGGTCACAAAAACGGACCTGATACACTGGAGGACCCCCAGCCAGAGGCACTCACCAAAGTGTGTCTCACCTATTCAAATTAAAAGGGAGATGTTTCACCCTAGCAACTCCGTTCGGTGGCTCGGGCACTGGTTCACCCCGGCCCTTGACCCCGCTGCACACGTCTCGCGTCGCTTGGCCCTTGCCCAGGGAGCGTTCGCCCTCGTTCGTCGCCTCAGTCCGCCCGGAGCGGGCCTCCCCCCCTACCTATGCCACAGGTTGGCGATATCACTGATTGCCCCTATCCTACTCTACGGCGCGGACCTGTTCACACCCAGCGTGGGCACAACAACCCGCCTCGATACATTTTGGCGCAAGGTCCAGAGGTGGACCACAAATTCCTTTTCGGCTACGCCCACCGGAATACTTTCGGTGGAGTCATGCCTCCCACCCATCTCTCCCCTGATCGCTCACCGACAAAGACTGGTAGCGCTCAGGGTTGTTTGCTCCCCTCCTAGTGTGAACCCGGCAACAGCCCGCCTACACCCCTCCTTTTCTTCGCTCTCGGTGTACCGGGCGCCTGACTCCTCGCAGGCCATAACCAGAGGCCTCTCGTCCGTCTACCTCCCCCTACACTGGAAGACGCTCTGTCCTGCCGCCCCGATAAGGAACCACGTGCCGGTGGACGCGGTGGCTCACCGAACGATACCTTTCACCCCCGGGCTGTCTAGAATGCCCATGATCAATTCCCACCTTGTCTGCCCGAGCCCAACCCTCCCGCCCCAGTCCTTGATGGACAATACCTATTCCGCCCTGAAGAAGAGGGCAAGAGAGACACTTCTCGCGGAGTGGGCCTCCCTTTTCCCGACCCCGGGGTACTACCTGCACCCTCCCGCCCTGTCCCCGAGGCCCTTCATGGGCTTAGGCAAGTTCGTCGCTGGGAGAATCCACCAGATGAGAGCCGGAAAGAGCTATCTGGCCGCCCACCCAACCTGGAGGTCCCCCGATACGGACACGTCCTGCCCCCAGTGTGGCCTGGAGCCTGAAACCTTCGAGCACGCCATCCTCTCCTTCCCTTCGTGACAGCACAGCAGGCCGTGCCTGCTCCACGGCGTCACTGATGTCGGTCCCGAAGCCCCACTTTGGTCATCCCTCCAGCTGCTAAAAAGGCTCGCCACCTTCATAGGCGTCACCTCTACATGATTTCCCCCCACGAGGTTCCCACCCACCACCCCCCCCTCTTCTCCCCCGCTCTCTCTCTCCCCTCCCAGGGTGCCCCCTCCGGTCTTTCGCGTTTTTTCGTTGGCTGAGGTATAGGGTTGCTGTAGTTTTCTTTCCTTCGTTTTATATAGGCTTTCCTTTCTGAGACGACTAAATTGTTAGTTTGTGCTTTCCTTGTCATACGAGGCCATCGGCACGGCGGAGGAGAACCCTGCGCGATAGTGGATATTTACTGGTGCCGTAACTTTCTTTTGTTTATGCCTTTGATTTATTGGTTTTGTTTTCTCCATAGCTAGCGCTGCATGAGGCTTTTTGTACCTAAAAACAATAAACCATTGATTACAAAAAAAAAAGAAAAGAAAAAAAACGACCAAGAGATAGGATCTTCACGCAACCATCTAAGTAATACAGCACTTGGATACTGGAAGCACGGGCCAAGCCCTTTGACAGTGACCTTCCCGTGGTGCAAGATATACGAACCTACTATTCTACTTCTTACGCAAACCTCTACGGCTCAAACGCGAGCACCTAGTCCTCTAGAGATTGGACATTGTATCTTCCGCTCTTATAATGATAGGACCTCCTCCAACCAGACTAGGAAGATAGTCAACGATCACAATATGCACTACGATTAGTCGTTCCCCGTTTAACGAAACACCGACGGGAATGTGTTTGTTAGACTTCCGGATGAATAGCGTCCGCTCTTTGCGTCTTGTCCACGCGGATCTCGCGTGCCTTCTTTGTCTTTTATTTCTTGCGTCTGGTACACCCGGACGCTCCACTTTCCCTCCACAGCGTCCGACGCGCTTGTTGCGGCCCCACCCCCTCCTCGTTCCTCCCCCTTGTATCCGCCCTCTTATCCTCTCGTCTACTGGCCTCCTGCCTACTCCTTGCGGTTGCGCCCGTCCGGCGACCATCTCTGCTACCCTCATACCTCTGGCGATCTAGATCTGTCCGCTTCCATCGGCTTCCGTCCGCTGCTATCCTACGTCGCTTTTTTCTTGGTCTGCACCCTACTTTCATTTCAATAATTCTCTTACTGTTCACAAGACGCCCGGCGCGGCTGCCATGCAGACCCCCTACTTTGGCTGGCTTCCCTTCCCACAGGAGAGCATAGTTTTGTATTAACCATCCGCAGAACTCAGGCGGCAGAGTTGGAGCCGGACACTTTCTACGGGAATCTCTCCCTTAAGTCGCCTGCTTCAACTTGGCCAACTATTCAATTCAATTTATTTAAAACATTCCCTTAAACGCCCATGGATCATGTAGTACTCCTGCGGCCGAGTAGAAGCCGGACACTCAATATGGGCACTGCCACTATAGGTTTACGGCTTCAACTTGGCCGTTTATTCATACGGAACAATTCATCCCATTTAAAACATTCGCTTCAATACCCGCGAATCCTGCATGACTCCCGCGGGCGAGTTGAAGCCGGACCCACAATATGGGAACCACTACCTTAAGTGTCCAGCTTCAACTCGGCCGGATATTCGTGTGGAACAATTCAACCTATTTAAAACATTGCCTTAAACGTTCACGGATCGTGTAGTACTCCCCCGGCCGAGTTGAAGCCGTACACTGAATATGGGCACTGCCACGTTAAGCGTATGGCTTCAACTTGGCCGTATATTCATGCAGAACAATTCCACCTATTTAAAACATTCCCTTAAATGCCCGCGGATCGTGTAGTACTCCCCCGGCCGAGTTGAAGCCGCACACAGAATATGGGCACTGCTACCTTACGCGTACGGCTTCAACTTGGCCGTATATTCATGCAGAACACTTCAACCTATTTAAAACATTCCCTTAAATCCCCGCAGATCGTGTAGTACTCCCCCGGCCAGGTTCAAGCCGGACACTCAAGACACGAACTGCCACCTTAAGTGCCCAGTTTCAACTCAGCCGAATAAATACTCTACATAATTGGATAGAATAATTTAATATATTTCATTAAACAGCCTCAGATCAATCCTGTGATTCACTATCTATTGCTTCTCGCAGCTAGGAATTACCTGCGCCTGTCGAATCACTGCCCCTATACTGACTATTCGCATGTCTCCACCATTGATCCGGTTGCCGACTCGAATATGTCCGCTCGGAATGTGAAATCTGCCACCATTGATCGGATCGAGTATGCGAACAAATGCCAGGCGATGGACAGCTGCGGCCTCACTTAAAATATTTCTTATCGGGAAAAGTGCTAGCAACCGAGCCACCACGCGTCCCCGTAAATCTCCATAGTTCGCTTCCCCACTAGTCTGGACCCACACCCAATCGTTTCTAGAGCCACCGTTGCGGAATGCCCTTGTTCCAGTGCAGCGGGCCCAGTGGATCTAGAACCTGTCAGTTTCCTGAAAGTCAGGCACTGGGATTTCAAGCTGAGCAAATCCTTCTACAGGAAGTAATCCGAGTTCGGCGGGGTCCGCAGGCAACCGCCAGTCATCCGCAGCGGTCTGCCTGATAAAACGCAGTATCTCCTCTATCATGTTGGAATAATGGATATCGAGGGCTGTGCATAATTCGGTCAGCGTGCTGGTGTTCTTCATACGGCCTTTAAGCACCCTGCGAGGTGTGCTCCGACTTGGAACAGTCGGCATTTCCATCCCACTATCTTCTACCACGATCACACGTTCAACTTTCGAAAGTGCTTCTATTGTCTGCAACCTTATTCCTAGGGCGTGCTGGCGGCCATAGAGCGACAAGATCTGTCGCGCGGTTTCATTCTTGTTTGACCTGCGGTAGCCATCATTAATCTGATCCTTATGTGCTAGTTCACCGATCTCAGTTGAATACATCGATATGGATCCAAACCGCCATACGTGGGAGGCAAAGTGACTCAGGTAGTGCATCTTGATGAAGTTGCAGTGGTTCTCATGCCATATCAAATCTGCCCGCCGATCAGACCTTTCAACCCTCTCGTGATCAGCCAGCCCACGGCGATTAGCGACGGTTCTATGGCGGACTTCTTTAGCAGGCTGATCTGCCATTAGTTCCCTTAGCTCCCGATCCTGGGGATTTGCTTGAGCGCGGGTAGCCTTCGAGGTACGGAACTCAAGAAAAATGACCTTTGTCCGGTGGAATGTCTGCAGGTAGCTTTCCATGTAGGAAAGTGTGTCTGGTGTATGACTGCGATATTGAGCCATGAGAGTGAAGTCCACCAGCGCGCTAACACACTTCAAAGCGCTCTTGAAATCCTGATACTGAGAACTGTCCGGATTTCGCAATGCGGACGCCAATACGGCTGAAATACAACGGCCGAGATTGCGCATCTCCTTTCCTTGCCATTGTGTGATTTCGCGATAGGCCTTTTTCGGTACGCTGAATCCGGGGTAAGGAGGAATTTCTTTCCAAGCATCGTCGAACGCCTGCTGCCGTTTATGCTTTTTCAGGAAACCTTCCACCCATTCCATCATATGTTTGAATAAGCCAAGGTAGATGTTGTGCAAGAGGTCCGGCTTGTGTAGGTCCGCGGGGCTTACTCGGTCGAGTCCGGTGAATACATTGTTTCCTATTTTCACGCCCAACCGCTGAAAGTATTCTGCAATGCCGGCCGCTTCTGCCGGCTCATGCCTCAAGGCTTTCTCTCTATATAGCATGTAGTCGCGGGTCTCATACATCCGCCGCGGATCCCCACCGAGCTCCTCGCACGGAACCTCACACTTTGGGCATGACTTGCTGCCTATTCCTTGCAAGGCTGCATGCTCAGCATGATCCGCGATCCAGGCCGACAAAATGGGAAAACAAAGGCGTGTTTTGCCGTCTGCACAATCCATTACCGTTCCTTCTCGGGCAACCTGCTGTAATGGTGCCAGGACAAGATCGAAGACAGCCCGCAGGACATCCGCGTTGGTCTGCCGCTGGGCTTCGTTGGCACGGGCTGATTCGCCAGTGAACTTTGGCGGTACTGGAAGCAATGCCAGAAGCAGGATTGGCATCTTGGCAGGGCTGCTTCTTGTCCTCGAAAGGATATTGCCGATCGTCATGTATACCGGCCAGGCTTTCTTATCTCCGGAGAAATTGGTAAGGTGCGTCTGGTCAGACAATCCGATAATGGGCACCACTGTGGACCCGGCGGGCAAAGCTTTCTACCAAGGAACGGAATGGGCTGTTAGCACTGGAAACACCACTCCAAGAACTTGTCAGGACCTATCTCATACCTGCATATCCCACCACCAGTCCGCCGTATGCATCTCTGAATATAATCGCTCCCCACTTGAATCATATTCTCGAATAGGTGCGTAAACCATATCTGAGCTATACGCGACCTGACGGATCAGGTAGCGGACACAGTCAATAATATTTCGATAATAGAAAGTTGTTGCATGTCGACCATCATCAATACTGGCTTCCGCCCACACCAAGTATTCACGAAATGGGTCCAGTATGTCGAGGTGTTGTCGCAAGGTATAGGCGGACCGGAATGATCTGCTATCCGTACCGCCTAAACCTTCCGCAAAGTACGCGTCGATCTGCGACTTGGCTACCTTGCTCCGGACAAACCAGCTCGCCAAATTAAAGTCGTTTTCCGATGAGAAAGGGCTCCAAGGGTCATCGGTCATGGCCTTGTTGAGCTCTGTATAGCCAGCAACTTCGCCGAGTGGTCTGCCGGCACCGGGAATAGTTTCTTGACCCGAAGGGCGCACGCGGACCGGTGGGTGGGAAACGTCTTCCGTGTCTGAATCGTTCTGCATATCATCTATCTCACCACTTGCTGTATGGAAATCTGGGATCTCGAGCCTGCAATCAGATTCGTAGTCTGAGTCGGTCAGGTTTTCAAGTTCATCACGAACAAAAGTAGGTCCCATGGAAGCCGCGTCTGCAATCGCGCTGAGGGAAAGAACGATATCAAGATGCATTGTCTGAAGGTGTTTTTCGTATGCAGCGGCTTGTTGATAACGTCGCCTGCAATAAGGACACTTTGTTGTCTTTGAGGTCATCGTGTGTGGTGTTTCTCTTTCAAGTAGTCTGGCGGATGCGTAAGCGGATGGGCTGAGCGGCTGCAGCGGACTCTTTCAAAGTGAAGGGTAGGTTTCTTTCAAGGGGTAAATCGGGAAAATTTCAAGTTTGTTTAGTCGGATGACGAACGGGTCCGGACATTCAAGCTGCCAACCGTTATTCACGGTTTAACTTGTGAAACCTGTTCTTTGTTGAGAGTATGGGAGGGCCTTGGCTCATGGGTCGCGGCTCCCATGCGGCTCCGTTGCGGCTTAAAACCTTATCTGAAACCTATCGTCATTGTAGGTGGGTCACGTGACTTTTCAAGATATTCAAGTTTGTACAGGGTACAATCCTGCGAACCCCACTAAAACCGTCCTCGTGCGGCCTATATAAGCTCTCTCTTCCCCCCCTTCCATCTTCTCTCCATAATCCTTTCCCCAATCACAATCACATCCTCGATCCGCCAGCCCATCCTAACAGGACCCACAAAGCTTAGCACAACCTCTCACTCGTCCGCAGTATCACCAGTGTATCCTCAGCTCATTTCAGATTACCTATCTACGTTTCCCTAGCCAATAACCTTTTCACAGCCATTACCATCCGCAGAACTCCCTTTACCGTCCGCCAGGCCCGCTCTATTATTTTCGGATCTTCCACAATCCTTCATCCTCAAAAGTACCAGCATCTACTAGCGGCCATCCTCCATCCGCTGAGGGACCATTTAAACCCCCCCAAAAAGCAGCCTCTTTCTGATCCATCAACCACCCCCCACCCCGATCACTATTACAATGGCAGCCTCAAAGGTTGGTCTCAGTTTCGAAAAATCGGCGTCCTTTAAAAACGACGGCGATGTTACCTGGTGTAAGCACGTTTGCGGCTTCCCCCACCCACGAACCTATAGTCCGGAGTATAAAGCCTGGCGAAATGCTATGAAACGTAAGATGGAGCAAGACAGGATCCCAGGGTGGAAGCAGAGTACTGCCGGACAATGGGCGGCCATCCAGGCACATGCTCTTACCCTCCGGCCTGTTAGCCAGAGGTCGGGACTCTGGCAGGCTAATAACCCCCGTGGCGAACGTTTTACCGAATGCCTCGACTTTTTGCTAAAGGACATAGCAAAAAAACATCAGGGTATCTTAAGAGACATGTTGAGAGCACCCGTTGCCGCTGTTCCGGTTGCGGACCCCACCCCCGCCAGAAATGATCGTAAGTTATCCCCAAGCGTCCGCAATAAAGATGTACCATATATGCTAATACAGCTCCTGCAGGTCTCGCCGGTCCGCGGTCTGTCCGTCTCTGGATAGATGAGCCATCCGTAGTCCGCCCAAGCAGCCCACTTCCTGTCGGGATGGACAAGATCCAGTGGCAAAGTCGTGGACATGTTTACTGGATGGAGCTAACTGAGCCCACCTTTCCGAACCTGCTAGCGGGCATAGACAAAACCATGGCACCGGGTGTCGGATTTCGTATGCTTATTGGTACGACGAGACAGGGTACACGTCTGCTGCAGGACGATCCAGAGGAGCCGCTGCCGCTTGCTGAAATGATCCGAATCACAAATAGCCGACTTGTCCGCATATGGTGGTCTTTGAATCCGCCAAGCGAACCAATGGATCTGCTCTTCTGTTGCCATCGAAGGAATGATACAGAGGATAGCACTCCTCCTCCCGGTGAGATCAGGTTTGCTCCACGTGATAACCGGGGCCCCCCTCCAGACGCCTCGGATAACGGGTCCGCCGGTAGCTATGATGGACAGAGCTCAGATGGCCACCAGCCAGAGTCATGCGCTGCGGCCGCAAAGCGAACCACCTCAACAAGGACCACCAGGAGCGGTAATACCACAAAAAAGACTCGGCGAACACACCGCATCAATTGGGCGTAAGTTGGCAAATCAGAGCCATAGTCTTCTGGTACGCAAGCTTCTGTCCCTTGTGCTAACTTAGTCACTGGTGTTTTGAGGTCTAGTAGACAAGGAGAACGGGAGACTGACATAAAGAAAGCATCCCGGACGCCAGCCAATAATAGTGGTAAACGCAACCTCGCGGTCATGCAAGAGGCCGATGAGCGATACAGTTCGGATGGAAGTCCGCGACCCCAGAGGAAGGTGGCCCGCCAGGTAGGGGCAATTGATGCCGCCATTGAGGTTGAGCTGGACACGCTGTATGGGGAGCATAATCTGAGTTGGCAACTGGCTGACAGGACTAGTCCGACAAACAGTCCGTCTCCGTTTACTCACAATCCGAGTCACCATCATGAGTCTGCAGCCTCTGAGCAGGCAGAGGCGAGAAGGTCAGCGGTGCATGTTTTGATGCTGGCCTCAGGGGCCGAGCAGCCTATCAACACATTGGCGACACAGGTCGATACTCCCGGTAGAAGCCATTCCCACGCCGAGGATCTACATACCGGCGATGTGTGTGCGGATATTCTGACCGCTGAAGAAGTCGGAAGAGAATTAACCCCGCCCGCTAACTCCCCAACCGCCTCGAGTGCATACTCTACCCCTGGTAAGTTCCGGTTACGACTACCAGGTTTTTCATCCATTCTGTTGGCAAGGTCTGCCACAGTTCCGGCAGAAACGGGCGTTGGGAGTCCGCTCAAGTCCCTTTCTGTCCTGGCTCACTAGCTCTGCGAACAAAGCTCTCCTGCCCCGACCAATGTGGCTAATGTCTCGCTAGCTGAGGATGCAGGTCCATTTGAAGCAATTTACAAGTACTAGGCCACGATGGACCCTTCGAATTTTCCTTTTGGTGTTTTAATTTTGGTTTCTAGAGTTCATGTTATTCTCGCTGTTTCCTGACTATTTCTGTTTTAGATTAGCCCGCTACGTCTGGGCTGCTTGCCCTGATCAGTATTCTTAATTTAGACGTGCAACTGTCCGCAGATCCTGCGGGTGTTTCCTTTGGGTGTTTTTCATTTGGAGTTTAACTTTTAGAGTTTTGCGAGTTCTCCTTGTATTTGTTCCCACACATTTCTTGTTTGGATTGGCCCGGCTGTTGCCGTTCCGGGTTGCCCAAACCCAATGTAGTCTACGGACACTTTGTTGCTCTACGGGCTCCCTCTTAGAGTTTTGCAGACCATTCTTGTTTGCCACGAGCTGTTCTGCGTTTACTGGGTCAGCTCGTGGGACCTGCTCTTGGAATCTTCGCAGATCATTCTTGCTCTTTTCCAGCTCTGGTTCGTTTGCTGTACGTTTTCTCTGCTGCCTTTAGCGGTTTGCTCTTTGGACTTGTGCCAATCATTCTTGTTCTTCTCTAGCTGTTTTTCATTCGGGGTTGCCCCTTTCATTACTATTCCTATCCTAGCTTTTCATCTTATATCCCATCCATTGAGCCTTAGCGGCAGCTTTGACTTTCTGCGATTAGCGTCCGGGCCCGAGCCCTAGCCTTACCCGCATTTGTTTCGTTCCGCTTGGCAGACCTACTCAAACTAGATTAGTCCGTACATTCTGATAAACCTTTTTCATCTGGTTCAGGAACCCGAAGTACCTAACACTTGTATTGCCCGAGTGAAATCGCAGCCCGGCCAAGTCTTCGGGTGCAAATTCCTATATCAGGTATCAACCTGCAATTTTGACGCGCGGTGTGTGCTGACGCCAGTGGACATGAAAGAGAGTGATGAACTGTGAATGTCCTTAGTTCTTAAGGAAGCTGGGCCGACCATTTCGATCTTCCAAGTTCACACCCCATATTGTGCCCTTAGCTACCTCCCAATAGAGACTTCCTAACACCACCTGCACCTCAACGTCATACACTGCAATTCTCTTCTATCGATATTCCCCTGCATACTATGTCACAGCAACAGCGGCGGCTTATGGCGGACCGAGGGTATTAATCGAGGCAGGAAAGGCAAAGGCAAAGGGAGGTCCTTCGCGGAGGTTTCCAGGGATTTGGGTCCAGGGACGGATTAACTATAATAACATCACCCAGTGTTGAGTCTGTTATGGCTGGGTCCGCTGTAGGTAGGAGGAGGGATGCCGTGCGGGAGCCAGCTTCTTCACGACTCCAGATACCAGAGCCTGTCATGTACAACCGGCAGCAGGTCTTAGAGTCAGCGGATGAGAGTCTAGACTCTAATGATGGGGAATATGAGGGTAATGATGGCCAGAGTGAGGAGAGTGAGGAGAGTGAGGAGAATGAGTTAGGCCAGCATGGGGACGATATGGATCATCCATCGGCCTGGGGAGCGCCAAGACCAATTGGTTGTGAGTTTCTTAGCTCGCAGCGCTCGATACTAACAATCACCTCTGGGAATACCCAGAATTCCAGCAGGAGGATTAGTTACCCCGGCCGGAGAACGTCTGCTCAAGTACGAGTTAGCCAAAATGGTGGGACATCTGCCATTCCCTCCCGTTCGCCCACTGACTTCAATCCACTTGCGATGCCAGTGATAACCCCAAGTCACCCAGATCCAACCGTCCAGGAATTGGATAGCGGAGGACTGCAAGCCAGCAGTCGACGAAATATGGCAACCGGGCTTGAGCGTACCATTCTGGCCAGATCCCGTGACCTGATGTGGGACTGGACGATCTTGGTCAATCCGTTTCCGGACCCAATTACCCTGACCAAAGAAGTCCGCACATGTTGCAGCGATGCCCGGACCAAATTAGGCTTTCCCGACTTTGCTGATGCTACCCCGCCCTCAGATGACCAGGTAAGTTACCCTTAATCGATAACCGACATCCTATCCTAGACTAAATGGAGTGGCCGCTCGTCACTGATTTGCAGATCCGGGCAAAGCAGAGCGGATGCAGATCTCAGTATCTGCATACAGCAAAGAAGGCTATAACAGAACTCTATAAGCTCAATATTGAGGATCCTACACCTTGCGCACGAAGAGGGGAATACCTACTGGCGCAGGATAGGTTCATTTGCCCGCCGGGCAGCTATGAGGTATCTTTTTGACATTTGTCGGGATTGGTTCTAATGGAGTAAGACTAAATCGATCTAATCCGGCGGACAGCCAATTTCTCTTAGATTCCTAGCACCCCAGATTCCAGGTGTGATCTTTGCTCAATATTACTCTGGCCCGAAAAGGAAAGGCAGGAAGGATTAGGGTTTCCTGGATAAGATCGATGGCACGTTTATCTGTCTGACTGCCGCCATATCATGTCATTCACTGCGATGTTGGCGGACTGGCATCTGTATCGATGATGTGGCTTGCACAACGGCCACTTCCGGGGGTAAGAAAAACAATGTGTACTTGCAGGTTTCGAAAGTATCCAGATCCCTCGACGGCCCGGGCATCCGGACACTTTTGAAAATAGCAAGTACTCGAGTCGGGTGAAAGGTTAGCTAACGGATAGATAGTCCTGCTGGAATGTCACACGCAATCCTGGGGCCAAACGGGAAATGTTTGGCAACGTCGAATAATCCAGCGGATAAGGACGACATTGGAGGCCAGAATCGCGCAGGAGCTGTCACAAATCGTGACTAAGCAAGGCAGATTTCACATGACTAATACTTATTAGTCATAAGGTATGTTGGGTTTTTGCACTATGACGTCATTTGACTCATAGCTTTCACATGACTGCGCACTTGCGAGTCATTGGTTGATTATGATTAGTTAATGGTTTCATGACGTCACGATAGTGACGTCATATGATGTAATGATTTTCGCACATGACTCAGATTACGAGTCATGGGTTTCACGCATACGACTCATTCGAGCGTATGATCGGGTTTATTGGTTTGGATCGAGGGAAAAGGATGTGCGCAGTTGATTTGTAAGAATCAGCTGATGGATTTCGCACCATGACTAATTATGAGTCATGGGGGCTATGTTATATGATGGTGACGAGTCACCAGGGTTAGGGTTGTGGGAAGATGCCTATATAAGGCACTTGGTTCCAACCAAGAGATAGGACACGAACCATCTCTCCTCCACCTCCGGCGTTTGAAATCTCAATACCACGGGAAATCATCGTCACTATCCCCCACCCACCTCTCTTCCCCCATCATGGCTTCTGCCTAGGGGTTGACGTTAAGCCATCTTCCCTCCTCTCCTGAGGCACGCATGCCTCCCCTCCTTGGGGT
>Ga0307517_10006883_pt1 | contig 16721 bp, 19 predicted proteins | sample 23_EM_MG_FD_194515 | JGI IMG/M metagenome (GOLD analysis project Ga0307517, IMG submission 194515) | Populus trichocarpa ectomycorrhiza microbial communities from riparian zone in the Pacific Northwest, United States - 23_EM | ecosystem: Host-associated > Plants > Roots > Unclassified | place... | reverse complement strand
TGTTTCTATAATGACCTTCACAGGAACCTGTCCTACGGAGGATATTATCGTTCGGAGATGCTTAAAGATTTGGGTATAGTGCGGAGGATCGGAAACGAGGAGACCAAGTGGTATCACTGTATCGATTTCCAGTGCCCCATCTTTGATCGCTTGTTGGGCTTCACTGCATTCCCGGGTTTTGAGTCATTCCATGCTTGGCAAGATGATCCGACTGACTAGGCTTTCGCTTCAGCTGAGCCGGCCCCCAAAGGAAAGCCTACGACGGCACAGGCGATAGCTTGTGAGTTTCCAGCTTTCAAGCGCTCTGAAACTTGCTTGACATAGATCCCATTTACGCAGCACGACTAATTGCGAAATGGTAAGAGATAATATCCAAGAAAGCAAGAATTGGTCGGTTGTGCGTTAGCTACGCATAGGAAAATGGGAAGGTATACGTACCTTGAATCCATGTTCGATTGCTTCGTCGCAAAGAACATCTATCTGCGCAGGTGTTGCGTCTTGTTTGAGCAGGGTGTGGTCGATGGCCAGTGGGAACCGCGGGTCGCTTGCGTTGGTTGCTGAGGCCAGATCTGTTGGCTGGGCGTCGACAGAGGGGTCGAAGGAAAGGACTTCTGATATTTTAGCTTGGATGAAACTCTCCCAATCCGCGTTTGTTCGTTCTGCCATGGCGTGTGGATTGGGCAAGTGACGAGGAGAGAGCCCCAGAAGCGGGAAGCTCCGGGCCGAAGGTTGATATTTGTGGTCACGTTACAAGTAGCAGATAGTTTCCACCATGACATATATTATAGATGCGAGATCAATTCGTCTCCTAACTGGTGGTACTTGGCTGAGTTGAAATTCAGCTCTCATGTTGAACCCACCACTTTCTCTCCTCTCAGACGATCTGATGATTACCTCGTCGAACACGTCGCAAAGGATTTTGGACGACAAACCATCATTCGCCGACCGAGTTCGCAAGATTCACCTTGCCATTGGATACAGTCAGAACGCATAGCTTTTCCAAAATCCTAGTAGCGAGGACCTTCGTCGCAAAGATGCGGCTTATGCCGTGACCTTCATCAGCATTCTCCAACTTCTCACCAATTCGCCGATGCCTCCGCATGAACTTGACTTCAACATGGGATTACACGCAATCGAGGATCCCATACTCGTTGTGGGGCAGCTCTCGCAATTCTTTTCACAAACTCTAACGATACTCAACCTCACCGAATGCAACAATGTTCCATTACCTCTTTTCCTTGTCCGCCCCAAGTTGAAAAAAGTACACCTTGATGGAGTGGAAGTTGGTGAGGAGAGCTACGATAAATACCCAGACGAACAGTATTCTGACCGAGAGCCGCCAGCACTGGAACGCGGAGTCTCAGTACATATAATGCTATCTCTTTCCTCGATTTCGTTCCCGTTCTCGTCCGCTTCCAAATTGCTTGCCGCCGCCGTCCCAGGTGTTTGTGTTCCCGAGGGTCCAAGATATCAAGCTATACACCCTGAATGGATTCGCAATCGTTCCTGACGGGCTCACATCTATGTAAGTCCGCTAATTTCAATACGTCAATCGACCAGTGCTGCGAGGTTGACATTCACATCGTTGGCAGGTCAAAGGACCTTTACTGATTTTTTCACGATCCTGGACTATGTTGTCCGAGTTCCAAGCGTTCACGACAGGCTGCAAAAAGTTGACGCCCCACTCCCAGTCTACCGGTTGTCCCTTGCCAGTTCTGGGTGACATTATTCCTCATTTGGCATCAGGAAGCTAACAACATATTAAGGATTGCCGTAAATCCGCGAAATCAAATATGTACATCGGTTCCTCACATTGCATTATTCCCAATGGGAACCCGCCATGGTCTCAAAAGAGTTGTCTGCGTCTTAGCGCCCGCTTCGATATTGAATTCATCCACTTGGCATGCCCCTGTCAAATTTTCATGGACCTTGAAAGAAGGAACGATCGACACTGATCGACAGTACATGGGAACGACTTTCTTCGTTATGTCGTCGAACTAGAGGTCAGGTTAACGAGACTAGGAACGATCCCCGCCTTTTCCCATGCCAGGAATTTCCCTCATAAGCCGTTGCAAGCGCGCCTTCTTGTCATTTTTCTTCTCTCTGCAGTCTCCTCATTCTAGGCGTTTGGAAAAATGATTAAACCACCCATCTTCGATGTATCCGGGATTCATGGTGCATCAGGCACCTCGGGCGAGGATCTTGGTCAAACTACGGCTCCTCTCAGTCAGCACGGTCTGAGGGGCGGCCGCGGCACTATAGGCCAACGTGGCACACCCGCTGGCACCATCTCAGTGCAACTTGCCACACCAACAACTACCGCGAACATTCCCAAAAACGTGGTCCTGGCTAACCCCATTGATGCGGACGTGAAGCTCGACGCTTCCTTCGTCTGTACCGCTGGCCGGCTGCAAAAGATGGACACCGTCCTGAAGATCAACTCGGGTGAAGCGATATGCTTGCTTGCTTCGGGCGGAAACGGTGGTCATGGTGGCCATGGTGGAAATGGCCAAAATGGAGGAAAGGGATTCAAGTATGGCGCTTTTCTTGTACTCTCCTTCAATGAATCCATTTCTGAACACACTTGGAGAACAGGGGATCGGATGCAACTGAATACAGACATGGTACTGATGGCGGTGCTGGTGGCGATGGAGGAGATGGCGGTAACGCAGCTGAAGGCGGTGACGGTGGATCTGGAGGAACCATTCGACTCGCTGTTCCCAAAGACGACACCTATCTCCTTATGCTCTGTGGTGCCATCAATTATTCTGGCGGAAGAGGGGGTTCAGCAGGGAAACCAGGGATCGGAGGCCAGTCTTTTCAGTATTATCTTACCATATCCTCTGTCTGAAATTAACTTCTCCATCAGGCACTGGAGGAAAGGGTGGGGCAGGCGGCTCGTCATACACGTATTCCATAAGGCGAGGAGATGATATATATTGGCACACAAATCACGGTGGCCGCCGCGGCCCAGATGGGACGCATGGCATCGACGGTGAACTGGCCCCACCAGGCCAGGATGGGCAAGTTGGGACGTTCCGCATCGTAGTCCCGGACGGCGAGACCCACTTGAACTACGAGCGCATGTTCAACCTGAATCTCCTCAAATTCCAACTCGCATCAGTAAAACAAGATGGAATCATCGAACCGGGATGCAGGGTTCTCGTTTCGTCCATAGAGATTAGGAACGTTGGCGGGATGCCGACGCCCACGACGCGGAGTGTGCTTGCGTACATCAAGCCTGATGACTGTGGGCCAGCCATGCTGAATCGCCCGAGCTGGGTGGTGTCCGAAGGCTACGATCGTTTCGTCCAACTCCCCTTAGGCTTGGAACCCGATGTTACCACCGTCGTGCAATGTTCTACATTCGACCGGAAACCCGACGGAAGAATTGCACCAGAGATCAATGCAGCGGGAGAGTATCTTGCGTTCTGCGTTGCTCCGGTCGATCCTGTCCTCGCACTGTCCACTCTTCCAGATCGGCACCTCCGCGGTGAAGCGTTCGCGATCACCACACCACTTACGATCAGGGCACAGATGACACCCTTTGGTAGGGATTTTGGCGCATTTGTCAACCCAATGCCGTTCACCATAACCTATCCGGTGAAAATGAGCCCTGTCTCCAGTTTACCCTCGCTTCCGCCTGGTAGCAATACCTTTGTGAGGTTCTCGGTCTCCAACGTGGCGCTCAGGGAGTATGGAGAGGATAGTGAAATAGGGCGGGTGGTGATCGTCAGAGCCACTTATACCGGTGGAAATTTGGGCGCTTCGAAAGTGCAGTTCGTTCCGATCGTCGACGGGAACCCCACTAGTCCCATTGCCTTCAATCAAACGACACCTGATTCAGCACAAGTCTTATGGCCCATACCACGCCTCTTAGCTGGGGAGACAACCAACCTATCAGGACGTCTATCGTTATCGGAGGACGCCGAACCCTACACCACGGCAGACTTCTCGGTGGATCTTCTCCTCGGCGAGATCTGGAATCCCAAAAATGCTACCAGAATCCAACATCGCCAAATCAGCGTCTGCGCATCCAGAGTGTACAAGAAGACACCTAACTCAGGCACCCTGCTCGTGGTCAATCAACAAACGACGAAGGAGGAGCTTAAAGCCTGGGAGGAATTGGCTCGCTTTATATTTGGCAACAAGAATCCCGCTGGAGTCGTTGACGTGTGGGACATCTCGCAGGAGGGGGACTTTGATCTCAATTCCGTCCTGAAGAGCGGCTCGACCCTCATCAAAGACTGGCGGTCTTGCACTGTCGTCGTGCTGGACAACCCTTTCGACAATTTCAGGACACGCACTGCCAACGAGGGGCAGGACGATAGTGCGCTACAATATGTCAACCCGGATCAACTCGCCGAAGCTACGGTATCTAATGGCACGCATTTCTGCGTCGTTTCGCCGCTGATCGAGCAGTCGGCTGCGCAGCGTCAACACTTGTTAGCGCCACAGAGAGGGATCGACTTCACTTCTTCGATGGCCTTTGAGACTGTTCGTCATCTCTTGGATCCATTTGCCGTCGAACCAACTTCATTCGTGGTATATGGACAGTCAGTGGACTTCGTTGCAGCGGAGGTTAACGTCCGGGTTGACAACACGCCCATGCCCAAAGGATTCTCTTTTCCCTGGTCCGCAAAGCAACAGCCACCCATACATCAAACAGATCCGAATTCACCTCAGGCATACACGCGCGTGGAACACATTATCCTAATGCAAAGGGCCAAGCCATACAAATCTCTGCACAAAATAGTGAAGCTCGCGCAGAAGTTGCAGAAGGAACTATTGAGGAAGCATCCGGAACGGCGGTACACTCTCTCAGTGTGTCATGCTCATGAAATAGGGCACGTCTTGCAGCAAGCTTGTTGTCAGATTCCGCCCAATACGCAAGCCGCTATTCGTGTTCGTCGTTTACTAGATGTGTTGTCACTCTCATCCCGTATCACGCTCACGGCTGCGCCAGCCTCTCCTGTCGACAAAATGGCGTTATCCCCAAACGCTGCAACTATCCACACGCCCGCGTTCATAAAATCTCCCCAGGTCACCTCAGCGTTTGTCCAGAGTATTCCGTACGCACGTCGAATCGCCCTCTATGTTGAAGCGTTGCGCACACTTGACTTCTCGCCTTCGATGAACGAGGAGCGAAGAGCTGGAGTATTAAGGGCAAGTCTGCTTGCGGATTTGGGTTGCGAACAGGAAGCGTTACGATTGAAGAAGCGAAATCATGGGCTGACGGAAGCCTGCTTCAAGTTGCTGTTGCCACGGCTAAGCGCGTTTTGTCAGATTGATCTCCCTGCCTTGCCTCTGGAATCCGCGGGAAGGCATCACCTCTTGGCGCTTCTGACAGACTTGCAAGCGTACATAGCATCCAAATCCTCCTGGTATCAAGGGATTTTCCCTGGCTACCGTTCTTCCCGGATCACCAAGGTGTCCAACACTTTGATCGACGGTCTTATATCTCGCGTTTTTTCCTCGGGATCTTTGGCGAAGAAGCATATTGCAGCCGCTTCATCCAAGACCCTGAAAGAGTGGAAGAAAGACTTGAAGTCAACGCAAAGCAGGAGTGGCAACCCAAGCCAAGCCGTCACCCTTAAAGGACGTGCCTTCGCTGCTCTTCTTGGAAGTGTCGCCTGCGGAGAAAATAAGTGGTCCGACGATCCCAATAATCCTGCCTCGATTGCAGGAAGCGTCTGCACCGAATTCGGCATGGTTTCCACTCCTGAATCGTTCACAGCTTGCAGGAACCCTGCGTCCTTTGGTCATCCTACGAGAAAAGAAGTCGCTAGTGGGCTAGGCTCCATCACCCATAACAGAGACGCAATGATGGTCACTAATTCGTCAAGTATCCGAAAGGCAACGATCAATTCAAGGAGTACCCTCAACAGACGGCTAGCATCTGACTTCACATCAAACGGGTCTGATCACAGACAATTGGAACTCGACAATCCGGATGGTCGCGAGCTGTCAGTTGAGAACGATGCTTAATAATGCGTACAAGACCTCGCGAACGGATTCATGTTGACGGACTCCGGAGTGTGCTTCTACAGAACATATATGCTTCTGCGAGGGAGTAGATTTTATTATATCTTCGATCATCTGCGTGTTCGATGGAAGGAAGGAAAGAATTTTTTCTGGCTAGTCCCAACAATATTTCGTTGGCCGTTGTCCCCGAGCCTCGCTCGCCCGGATTTTCGGTATTACTTCACATTCGTTATACTCTCATTTCTCACCATACTGTCATTCACTTGTCTATACCCTACCATCCTAACACTCGTTTCATCTCTCACCAGACTGTCTTTCACTTTTCTATACCTTGCCATCCTAACACTCGTTTCACCCTCTTGTTGCAGAACACTCTCATTCACCCTGTCCCTCATTTACAAATATTCTCTATGCTAAGGTGATTTATCGTGGTAGTACTATATATAATGCATACTTGATCGATGTATTCGAATAATATCAAATTCTTCCGGAGCCGTTTTTACAGCTCTTTTGCCAGCCATACGTACATACTTGAGCGATGAGGGCATCACCAGCGAAAGGGCGGCAACGTAACCTTAGCATTATCGTGATGAGACCAACATCTGTGGCGAACGCGTTCTTGAGCGTTTGAGTTTAAATCTGGAGCATTGGCTCAGCCCTAGCCTAGTCACTGAATCACACGAATAGGGATCATTAGCGAGCGGATTTCATTTACCGAGTCTTGGGATTATGGTCCCAGGTCGTTAGATACTGGTAGCTGGAGCTGCATCATTCACCAATATTTCCATCGCAAGATTTCAGTCCGCACCATGGCCTATACAGTGTCTGGCTCCATTCGTTCCATTCGACATCCTACAGGCAGTTTCAGAAATAAACTAAATGAACTGGGAAGTAATCGAGTCCCTGGTAACACCCAACGCCAGTTCCAGCCAAAAGTGGCTTTCAACCTTCCCAGCGTCTGACACAAACCCCCCTGAGCGCACACACGGCACGGCTCCTGCGACAGCGCCCTGTGTGTTTATCAGCAAATGATCGGCAGAGAGCATAAATGGATTCTCGAAGAATGACGCACAACACTTCTGATCAAGCCTCTTGAAAGGTGAATTGTTTATTGAGGTGGATCTGCCCATGAGCCCGCTGACAACTGCTGCTGCTCCAATGCTGAGGGTTTCCTCCGGTAAAGCCTCTAAAACGTTGGCTGCTGCCTGAGAGAGCCAATCGACCAAGGCCGGCCTCTTCGGCGCTACAGCCAGTACGACGTCTAGCCGAGGGCTAGTCAAAGTAATAGTGAGGACCTTGTTCGAGTATTAGTATTGAATGGGACGTACAATGTTCTTGCAACCACCACTGGGATAAATGCTCTTTTAAGGAACTCGAGCGCTGCATTGCTCAAATACTCCAATGCTTTATCCATCGCTTTCCCGCTCGAGTGCCAACCCCCTAAAAGCGCTAACTATATGGCCTACAAATGCACGGCTTCCTCCGCCACGTTTGTTGCCATGGTCGTTACACATTTCCTCCATCAGACGCTCTTGCAGGTCGTCATCCTTCCAAGCCTCCTTGATGAGTTCCTTTCGGTGCTCGCCTTCAATCTGCTTATCAAGTTGCTCCAAGAATTCCGAGAGATTAGTGACGAGACCAGCTTTCGAGAGCGCCTCGCGGTAGTACTGATTGACATCTTCACGATCTGCCATCCCGAAGCACTTGATAGCTTCTGCGCCAAAGTAACCCACAGCCATCGGTTTCACAACGGCCTTTAAAACCCGGAATCGCGCCCGCCTTCGCTGTAGAGGCGCGGCCAGCAAAACGTGTGGCGCTATTATCCAGGTGATGCTTTTTGCGCGGCAACGGCTTTAGCAGCAAAGTTGCCCAGGTATTCGAAGCGGGATTTCTGCTTCGCCTGATGGTGGGCATCGCCAAGAGTTGGGAGTTTTTCAGGCGGCGAGCTTCTCCAGGGTAGGAGTCGAACCACTCTTGAGTAGTGTTAAAGTTATTGACCGCATTGCTGATCTGGTCGTAAGTTCTTGGGGCGGCCGAAGTATGCCCATGCCATAACCCTGGTTGCTGTTGAAAGGGAGGATGAAGATTGGAGGGTAATTTTGGAATCTAGTTACGAGGACTCACTGGCAGTTGGGAAAGCAAGTAACTGAGTAGTGTATTAGATACCGAGTTAGATAATTACGAATGAGTAAAGAAGGAACATGATGGTAAATAAGTATCTCACCTCAGTACTTGGGAAGCCAAAAACCAAGGGAGACGAGACATTGTCCACGGTATAAGTGAGTACTAGCTGAGGGAATGTGCCCTACGCGGCTCGAGCTGGAAACCAACGGAAAGGAAGGGGTGACGAGGGGGTGGAATAATGAGGATCAAAAGAAAAGAGATAGACGAGGCGGTCCAGTGTGCGCTGCAGAGTGCAAAAAAGCTAAGAATTACAGACTAGGTTGTCTACCGTGTGGCATATGCGGTGTAGTCTCGTAAATATGGGGCTCGTGATACGCTTATTTGAACAGGTCAGCCGAGATAAGGAATGTCTTTGAAACACAACAAGATTAGACGCCCAGTTCGCCCCTCATGACTGGTGCCTAGGCCCATTTATCCGTTCTGGGAGTTATCCGAGGCACCCAAAGTTGCCTATTTCAACGGCCTGAAGTGATGCGACTAACCAAAGAGGGGCCTCTGCCCCCACAGGACCAAGGATGACTGAGAACGGTGAATGGATGTAATAGACATGGATATAGACGAGGATAGTATCATAGGCCATGGCAGACAGTTTTGGGCTCTATAACGGATAGGAGTGAACTTATTCTTAGGAGGGGAACGGGAGACAAACAGCCTTTCTGCGTTTGTTCGTGGCCTGGGTTGTTCTAACTTCCCCTGGCGTTGGCATCTGCATTAGGAAGTGTAGATGTCGAGCAGAGGGAGAAAAGGAATGGAAGAGAACAAATAGCTAGCGTTTCTTGAGCCAATGCGACGGGTGCATTGACAATAGGGCTGAGAATCGATACCTTTCTCAGAGGTCAAGACTTCGTCAAGACGATGACAGGTGGTCCAACGGGTATAAGTAACTTGCGTGATCTGCCAACTCGGAGATGATGTTCGCTTACCTAATATTATCACCGAAACTATTTCTTTGACGCCGATAAACGCTAGTCTAGAAGCTCAGTGCCATTCACCTTGGCAATACATCCTAACGACATCTCGTATCCTGCCTTCCACAAAACCTTTCTCGAGGCTTTCACCGACAGTAAACGTTGCACTAACCAACCTTGGTTGGAAATAGATTTCACTCGGGCATCACGGTGTTGTTCAGATTTAGTACTTGTACAGGCTCCAGATATTTCCTGAAGAACCCCAGCCTTGCGGGGGGCACAATGGCCAGTTGTTCATACCACAACACGACCGTGAGCGAAATTCAAACCGCAATGCGGTGAGCCAAAGGAGAAGTGCTGCTTCGAAAATGAGATGCGTTTTTCGGGAGACAGAAAACTAGAGATGAGTCACAGTAGACTGAGAACCGGACCGTCCAAAAGGAAAGGGAGATATGAGCTCGACCCAGGAGTGGCAATCATTATTGAGGCCCCAACACACCAATTACGTCTCCGGATTGGTCGGTAGAGGTGATTGGACTAGGAATCAATCACAATTCCGTCACATCAAGATGGGCGCATATGTAGAAATGCAGCTGGGTGGTGACAAGATGGCGGTGATAGCCTGATCAAACAGGGAGAAGATGCGGCAAGTACGCGCGGTTATCAATCAAAGATGACTAGAGTCTGCGGGAAAGAGAAGACAGGGATAGAGCGTCAGCAATTGCGACTTGGCCCAATCACTGCAGGTTGTGGGTACCCTAGAGTTTTGTTTGTTGGCAGCGGTCTCCATTGGGATCTTATTCGTCTGGAGGGGAAAGGACAGGCCTGGGACATAGATGTAAGTATGTGTATGGGAGTGTCAGTAATTTTGGCGTGCTTACTTTGCTATCTGATCGAACTGTAAGGTTTCTTGTAGATAGCACCCTCGTGGTAGTCGTCCCTCTGAAGCCAAGCCGAATTCATGAAAACGACCAGCTTCTCTCGACACATTCTCCATGCGAGAGAAGCGAAGTGTCTCCGAACACGCACCGCATCCCTGGTAAGTAGTATCAATGAATAATCGGACGAAGGCTTCTGAGTTATCTCGCTTCAATTAGTGGCACGACTTTTAGTTTCGGGGGTGACAGCTCGCTCGTTCTCATTGGTGTGGTTTAGAACTAGTACGTTTTAGCTGCTGTATTCGGAGGGAATGGAAGCGATATCTTATCGAAATAATGTGGCGTCAAAAATTGTTACAAATGCATTGTTGGGCTTCCTATGGCCAGAGGATATGCCGTACATCCACCTGGACGGCGAGTAGAATGATCTTGAGGGTGACATCAGTGGGTGACGAAGAAGCTTGAACAAGAAGCTCGTTCGCCTCGCAATGCGAATTAGGTGCTACACGAGGTTAATCGATTTATATCATATCAAGTCAACGTGTGTTACGACGTACAATTATAGTCCTTACTTCTCTTTTTCCTTCTTTTTCTTCCGATCCGCTTTGAGTGCATTCGCCAATTTTTGCAGTTGGACGGTGACGGCAGTGTTGCTGCCTTGCGTAGCGGTGGTCCTGGACTGAAAATCTTCCAAGAACGTTTCTAGCTGTTTCTGCATGGCTTTTTGTGTGATTGGCGTAGCTGAAATAGCCTGGAGGCGTACGGGAGGCGAGAGTGCGGGATCCATGCTGATGTGGTACAGGAACAAGGAAAAGATTCCGAACGGGCCGGAAACGGAAAATGGTATTTTTAAGGGTGGCCATAATGTGGGGTGACAAAATCGTACGAGGGTCTTTTAAAAACTTGGTTTCCCTCCGCAACTCGTTCCTCATCTCCACCCATGGGCGCTGTAAACTGGATTGCCCTCCTCCTCACCCACCCCTTTGAGTTCAGGACTCTCATCCAGTTTTGGCTCTACTATGAGCAGAAGCGCGACATTGCTGCGCTGAAGGAGCATCCTACGTCAGGATGGGATAGGGCGTCGATGCGCAGATGTTGGGAGTTTCTTGACATGACGAGCAGAAGTTTCTCTGCGGTCATTAAGGAGCTCGAGGGGGACCTCGCAAGGACGGTGAGTAAACGCGCTTTTTATACCAGTTCATTCGGAGTTGGAGGGCCAGGCGATGTCGGGTTCATCTACATTATGGATGGAATACCTTGATGTCTCTCCTCTGGATTACCAGGCTGTGCTTCTCCCATGTTGCGTCAGTGACAAGAGGTTGTCATATACGACCAAGCACCAAACGCCGCGCGAAAGGAGAATTGTGGAATTTGATACCTTCTGTTTTTCATTTTCACTGGGGGGTAGTCCTGCACATCTCCATGCAATTTGATGCAGCCCGACGCGTGTTTTTTTTTTTTGACCGAAAGATTCACCTTCTCATCGTGCTGACGATTGTTACCTCCGCAGATTGCCTTATTCTACCTTGTCCTACGCGGGCTTGACACCATCGAGGATGACATGACAATCCCCGACCATGTGAAGCAACCTATCCTCCGCGCTTTCCATATTCACACCGTAACTCCGGGGTGGTCATATAACGGCAATGGGCCTGACGAAAAGGACCGACAACTGCTCGTGGAGTACGACACCATCGTAGACGAAGTCAACCGTCTTACCCCAGAGTATGTTATTTTAAGGCATCCCTGGTTTCCCTTGATTTACCGCATTTTTATTTAAAGATACAAAAATATCATTATCGACATTACCCTAAAAATGGAGACCGGCATGGCGGATTATGCGCACAAGGCCGCCACTACCGGATCTATCTATCTCGAGACTATTGCCGAATTCGACCTTTACTGCCACTATGTTGCCGGCCTTGTCGGAGAAGGTCTTTCGCGGATTTTCTCAGCCTCAGGCAAGGAGGTACCGTCCCTCGGCACCCAGCTGGAGCTCAGCAACTCCATGGGTCTATTGCTCCAGAAGACCAACATTATTCGAGACTTCCGAGAGGATGTGGATCAGCAACGATACTTCTGGCCGCGCGAGATTTGGGGGAAGAAAGAGTACGGTTTCGTCGAGATGAAGGAAATGTACGCGACGGATCCGGACACCATGCGACGCGCGTCGTACGCCCAAAGCGGAATGATCTTGGACGCTCTAAGGCATACGACAGACTCTTTGGATTACCTTCGTATGCTGAGGAACCAGAGCGTGTTCAACTTCTGCGCTATTCCTGCGGCGATGGCTATTGCTACTTTGGAGCTGTGTTTCATGAACAAGCAAATGTTCCAGAGGAATATCAAAATCAGGAAAGCGGAAGCTGCAAAGGTTCGTTTTCCTCTTTGTAATTGGAAATGAAACATTTATTTTTTTGTCGCCAGCTCATCATGCGTTCAACAAACCCAAGAGAGGTCGGCCTCATTTTCCGCGAATACGCGCGAAAGATCCACAACAAAGCAAACCCTGCGGACCCCAACTTTATCCGTATTTCTGTCGCATGCGGCAAGGTTCGTATATCTTCGGCTGACTCGCGATAACCCGTTTGACAGAAGCATTTCCCCGTAGATCGAACAGTGGTGTGAACACAACTACCCATCCTTCGTACACTACAACAACGAGACGGGGAAACAGTCTATCGACCCGTCCGACCCACGGACGCGCATCGTGCAAATGGAGCAGGAACGCGAGGCACAGTTGGCCAAGAAGTGGCGTGCCGAGAACCCCCGCAACGTCGTCAATGGCGCGGCGAACGGACATGCGGAAAAAATGGAGGTCAAGGAGATCTCGAAGGGGGAGCTTATGATGTATGTTGGCGCTGCGTTTTTGGTGGTGATGGCTCTCAGCCTGAGCATCGTTTGGGTGCTGATAAAATACACGGGAGATACATGAGATACTGCTCGCTATCATCCCCTTTGCCCCTCCCGCCTCTCCGCCATTGTTGACCTGTTTCTCATGCATCGTGGATATCCGACATTGAAGCTCTTATTCTATCTATGTCTACCCGTTCTAATCTTGCCTACCATGTCTCTTCCTGTGGTACCTTGGATTTTATTTTGCCTCATCATCTTATTCTCTGCCGTTACCGAATTCCAAAAGACATTCATTATGTATAAATAATCTTATTAACAAACATATCTTTGAATAGACCCTGGATTTACAGATAAATTTAAATTATGCCTATTGAATGAGATCATGGAAAATTTTATTTACATAAAAAAAAGTTACTGCAAGCGGCGAATGAGTTGACCCAGGATCGAACTGAGGACCTTCTGTGTGTTAGACAGATGCGATAACCAACTACGCCATCGACCCATATTTTGTTGGTCCATATTTAGATATTTTCTCCTTTTTGGTGATAGTGTTCCGTTTGTCACGTACTGTATGAGGGCAAAGGTAACGCAATTCCAAAAGACATTCATTATGTATAAACAATCTTATTATATAACAAATATATCTTTGAATAGACCCCGGATTTTCTGATTAATTATGCCCATCGAACGAGGATTGTCTTGCTGAATGTTGGAAGGGTTTATTTACATTGAAAAAAAAGTTACTACAACCGGCGGATGAGTTGACCCAGGATCGAACTGAGGACCTTCTGTGTGTTAGACAGATGCGATAACCAACTACGCCATCGACCCATATTTCGCAGATCCATATTTAGTTATTTTCTCCTTTTTGGTAATAGTGTTCCGTTGGCTTGGAAAACAGTATGCTGAGACGTGATAGATACTGTCACAAACTGTATGGAGACGAAGGTAACGTATACCGGAGTCCTCCTTTGTTGCTTATTTTAGCTTTTATAACGCAAAAATGACCGCACCGGGGTCCACCTAAAAATGAATATAAGTATAAGGTGATATTCTGTCGGTCCGGGCGTCCGATTGCTCTCAAAGAACTAGGACCTTGAGGGGATCGTTGCGACAGTTGGCATAAAATATATGACCTCTTATTATGGAGCATTGTATTTATATAGCATCCCGTAGGAGTAAGTATGTAAATGTTCAATCTAAAACTCGACCTCGCCGTTGACGAGCGCCGAATCCGAGTCCGACCCCCCAATATCCGAATACCCATTGTCGCCTTCCCGAATCACCGAAGCGTCGTTGGTGATCTCAAAGGTGATTTTCTCGGACGCACATATCCGGGGGAAAGCTTCGCGGAAGCGCGCCCGGGTGGATTTGAGGAACGATTTCTTGTCGAATGCGATGTCGGCGTCTTCTAGGATGATATCGCAGGATAGCTCGAGTTTGAATTTCTCGAGGGAGGGGTATTTACCTCCTGTGAGGAGGTGGTCTATGCGTTGCCAGTAGCTGTCTGGGTGTGGGTGGAGGAACGTTTCGTGGACGTTTACTTCGTTGAAGTGGAATTCGAGCTCGAGCTCGGTGAGTTTGGGGAGTGGGGTGGAGATGTCGAGGATGTCGCAGATGGTGTTGGTGTTGGTGTCGTTGAGGGGACGGAAGGGGGTGCCGAATGAGCGAAAGTGCATGATGGCGAGGAAGCGGAGGTTGGGTATGGTGCCGATGTTGATCGATTCGGAGATGAAAAGGATATCGCCTGCGGTCAGATCAAATTTCGTGATAGGACGTGGGGATTGTAAATGAGTAAAGGGAGGTATAAACACGTACCAGAAAAATCGAGTCGGAGTACTTCTAGTGAGTGCTGTGCTAGTTGGAGGATCTTGCGTGTGTCTCGGTAATGTTCTGGGAGGATGTTATACGTCTTGAGTTTCTTGAGTTGGGATAGTGGGGATGTAATGGGGTCGAAGTCGACGGGGAACGAGTTATCAGTTTGGAATACCTCGAGCTTGGGACAGGGGAGGGGGCTTTGGGGATAGTCAATGGGGCTTTCGGGGGCTTCACGATCGCTCGTGTCCAATTGCTCTAGTCGGACATCCTTCAACGTGGTACCATTCAGCAGGTTCGGTGGCAGACGAGAGAATTTATGAAGTTGGAGACTTGTAAGATGGGGAGAGCGAATTAAGAACAGCATCGCGGATTGGAAGTGGGGTGGGAGTATAGTCCATTTAACGTTTCGCATGGTGGTTATTCGAATAACGAGGATTTCGACTCCATGAGTTTCGCTCCGCAGATCTCTCAAGATCGCGGATAAATCCAGGCTTGATAGGTTTTTTATCACGTCCTTTTGGCCTTCATTGTCTTCCAGGAATAGGTCCCGGGGTGTAGGCCGTAGCCCATTTAATATCAGGGTGAACCGTTTGATATACGACGTGATGCCCGGTATTTGACCATCCACAGTCGGTGGCATGATCTGTCGTAATAGAGATAACCGGCTAGACATCTCCCTGCCTGCTTTGTCGGTTAAAAGCACCTGGCGGAATAGATAGATAGCTGCGCGATCGTGGAAGGATCGGGACACACTGAGGCAGGCTTGTAAAGCCATTCTGATGACTTGGTCTCCGTAATTGAAGGTGAAAGAGTTTAGGTACTCTTCGCCGAGGTCGTCGACGAACCGGTCGAGGAGTTCCTGAGGAAGGTGGAGTGGTGGTGATATGGTCATTTTTGGTGGTTTGGGCTGCTGGATCTTTTTTTTTACTTTTTGGGTTTATGACCTCGGGAGGATTTGGATATGTTTGTTAGATATTGCCTGTCCCGTCGGTTGCTCCTGATCCGATGTGGCCAATGAGATTGTTTGGTGTTGATATCATTTCCGGAGGCGTTTCCAAGGCGTTCCTTGCTGAGATAGCTCAAGTACTATAGTGTTTATGCGAGCTGGGGGATAATAACTAGACATGGGGAGAAAATGCAGCCATTCAGAATTGGTGAGGTAGGCGCGGAGTGAGTAGTGCGGCGAAGGATATTCGTGGAACACTTTATGGGCGCTTCTGGGAAGGCTCCCGGATGTGGTATCGCACAATTATGAGTGGCACAGCTAATTCCGGAATTAATAAAGACGTCGAGCCCTTCAGGGCTCTCGAATAGCAGAGGCAGCGCGCGTCAATCTCAATGATGGCCCCGATCTTGATGGATGATGGGGTTTGACGTTGACTTTACCTCGTTCTTGAACCACCACATTCTCCGGTCCTCTCCGACAAACGGGAATTGGTCCAGGGAAGGTTTCGTATGGGCCTCAACTTTGGTAGGACCCCTGATAATACTGATCGAGGTATGATATAAGTCCACCCATCAGCCACGGCCGAAGGCCGCGGAGCTCAGATAAATTTTAGCGGTGTCCACCCATCCTCGGTCAGAATTTTCCCTTAATCTCACATTCGATTGTCCACCCAGGGCCAACCTCTTCAGTGGTTGGTCAAATACAGTCCACCCACTCATCATGAAGGCCCGCAATGGGCCAAGTGATGAGATTGTCAACGGGCCAGACAAATTTCAACTTCCTGTGCCCACTCCTCCCTCTTGGATCTCGAACAATGGCTACACCAGGTTCTGTTGCAAACTGCATCTGGGATGGCCCATATTCTGGCATATATCTCAATTCTCAAACTCTTGTATATTTTTATTTCACGAATACATTTCTTCTGCCCTCTGTCCTGCTCTTTCTTCATGGATACCACTAAAACGAGCGCCAGTGCTGCTGCTGCCACCCCATACCTCCCAATTCAAGTTTGACAACACCCCGCAGCAGCTTTCCTTCACTACATCCCATTGTCTTCCATTCGAATTGTGAACAACGGAGAATTTCTTGAGCTTGATGCGCTGTTTTTTCAGCAAGTATACACAAAGTTGCAAACGCAAAAGTCGT
>Ga0307517_10006882_pt1 | contig 16721 bp, 8 predicted proteins | sample 23_EM_MG_FD_194515 | JGI IMG/M metagenome (GOLD analysis project Ga0307517, IMG submission 194515) | Populus trichocarpa ectomycorrhiza microbial communities from riparian zone in the Pacific Northwest, United States - 23_EM | ecosystem: Host-associated > Plants > Roots > Unclassified | place... | reverse complement strand
TTAATCAATTAAACAGGTTAATCTATGAATAAATTAAAATCAGAATAAAACTTAATTTAATTTTAAAAAAGTTAAATCAAAACTTTATATTTTAAATTAATTTGAGTTAATTCATCAAACTTGTAACTTTAATGTTGGGTTATAACTATAATAACAAGTTATGTAACTTCTGCATTAATTTTTTTTTAATAAAAAATCATGTTTACATGGCATTATAAATAAAATCATGTTTATATTAAATATTACTGTTTATGCTAAATATGACACATATAATAAAAATGTGTTATTAATTTATGTAGAATTATTTCTATTTTTTGGATATAATTATTTTATAAAATAATGATATAAGTAATAAATACAAATAAATCTTACTCATAATAATTAAAAAAAATACCAAGTATTTCGACTTCCATGTGCTGGTTCAAGCCCTCAGCAGCAAAAGCATGGTATTGCGTTAATTTTTAAACTTGAACAGTGGAGCATCCATTTTTCCATTACAAGTTCGCAGCTATTTGCTGCTTCTTGTAACTTGCGACTGTGCCACAGTTAATGGTAGGACCTATCATTGAAAAATTATGATAGGAGCATTATCAAATGTTAAAAGTGATTCACCGGTAGCCAAAATACCAAGCAGCCACTAAGCTCTGAGAAAACGTAGAAGATGGAGTTATCAGGCATGAGTTCATGCATATTCTGCCCACTTCTCTTGCTAATAATTCAACTCTCATTTTCCTTTTCATTACATGAAGGAAATGAGACAGATAGACTTTCTTTGCTAGCTTTTAAGGCTCAAATTACGGATCCCCTTGATGCACTGAGCTCATGGAATGCATCCACACACTTCTGCAAGTGGTCAGGTGTCATATGTGGACATCGACATCAGAGAATCGTAGAGCTCAACCTGCAGTCTTCCCAACTGACGGGCAACCTGTCTCCCCATATTGGCAACTTGAGTTTTCTCAGGGTACTAAACCTGGAAGGCAACTACTTCAGTCGTGATATTCCTCAAGAACTAGGCCGGTTGTTTCGATTACAGAGGTTGGTGCTCGGAAACAACACATTCAGCGGTGAAATTCCTGTCAACATTTCAAGTTGCTCGAATCTTCTTGTCCTTCATCTAGGGAGCAATAATCTTACAGGTAAAATTCCTGCACAGCTGGGATCATTATCAAAGTTGGGGGCATTTGTTCTCCAAGGTAACAATCTAGTTGGTGATATACCATCTTCTTTTGGAAACCTGTCCTCCGTTCAGAACTTCTTCTGGACGAAAAACTATTTGCGAGGAGGTATTCCAGAGAGTCTTGGAAATTTGAAAAGATTAAAATACTTTGCAGTTGCTGAAAATGATCTCAGTGGTACGATCCCTTCCTCCATATGCAATATCTCTTCTCTTGCCTATGTCTCTCTAGGACAGAACCAACTTCATGGGAGTCTTCCTCCTGATTTAGGCCTAAATCTTCCAAATCTCGCATACCTTGTCATCAACTTCAACCATTTGAACGGACCAATTCCAGCAACGCTCTCCAATGCCTCGAAAATTTTTCTTGTTGATCTTTCATATAACAACTTAACTGGGAAAATACCCGATTTAGCAAGCTTGCCTGATCTACAGAAGCTGTTAGTTCACCACAATGATCTCGGAAACGGTGAGGAAGATGACTTGAGTTTTCTCTATACCTTGGCAAACAGCACCAATTTGGAATCATTGGGAATAAATGATAACAATTTCGGAGGAGTGCTGCCCGAAATAGTGAGTAACTTCTCAACAAATCTCAAGGGAATAACATTTGGAAGGAATCAAATACATGGAAGCATTCCAACTGAGATTGGAAACCTCATTAGCCTGGATACTTTGAGTTTGGAGACAAATCAATTGCATGGCATTATACCAAGTTCTATTGGTAAATTACAAAATTTAGCTGCTCTCTATCTTAATGAAAACAAAATCTCAGGAAGTATTCCATCTTCTTTGGGAAATATTACCTCGTTGGTCGAAGTTAGTTTCGCACAAAACAATTTACAAGGAACTATCCCGGCAAGTCTTGGAAATTGGCACAAGTTGTTGATCTTGGATCTCTCTCAAAACAATCTGAGCGGTCCCATACCAAAAGAAGTACTTGGTATTTCATCCTTGTCAGTGTTGTTATACCTACATGATAATCAGTTGACAGGCTCCCTTCCATCGGAAGTGGGTCAGTTGGTGAATCTTGGATTTCTGAGGGTTTCCAAAAACAGGTTGTCGGGTGAAATTCCAAAAAGTCTTGACAGTTGTAAGAGTTTAGAAGGTTTGGATTTGGGGGGTAACTTTTTTGAAGGGCCTGTTCCTGATTTGAGCTCTTTGCGAGCACTTCAAATGCTTCTTCTCTCGTACAACAACTTGAGTGGCCAGATTCCCCAGTTCTTGAAAGACTTCAAGTTGCTGGAGACTTTGGATTTGTCATATAATGACTTTGAAGGTGAGGTGCCTGAACAAGGAGTCTTTGAGAATACAAGTAGGATTTCCGTTCAGGGAAACAAGAAGCTCTGTGGAGGAATACCTCAGCTTGATCTGCCCAAATGCACATCTAACGAACCAGCAAGGCCAAAATCTCATACCAAGCTGATATTGATCATTGCAATTCCTTGTGGCTTTCTTGGTATAGTCTTGATGACCTCTTTCCTGCTTTTCTACTCGAGAAAAACAAAAGACGAGCCTGCTTCTGGCCCTTCATGGGAGAGCTCATTTCAGAGACTAACCTACCAAGACCTCCTGCAAGCAACTGACGGGTTCTCCTCGTCCAATTTAGTTGGTGCAGGTGCTTTTGGGTCAGTGTACAGAGGAACTCTCACATCAGATGGAGCAGTTGTTGCAGTGAAAGTATTGAACCTTCTACGTAAAGGAGCTTCCAAAAGTTTTATGGCAGAATGTGCAGCCTTGATAAACATCAGGCACCGAAATCTTGTCAAGGTAATAACTGCTTGTTCCAGTAATGATTTTCAAGGAAATGACTTCAAAGCTCTAGTTTATGAGTTCATGGTCAATGGGAGTCTAGAAGAATGGCTGCATCCAGTCCATATATCTGATGTCACACCCGAGACAAGAAATTTGGATCTCGTTCAGAGATTGAACATTGCAATTGATGTGGCTAGTGCGCTTGACTATCTGCACAACCACTGCCAAGTTCCTGTTGTTCACTGCGATCTGAAGCCCAGCAATGTTCTCCTTGGTGATGACATGACTGCTTGTGTTGGAGACTTTGGATTAGCAAGGTTCCTTCCAGAAGCGTCCAATCAATTACCTGCAGATGAGAGCAGTTCTGTCGGCTTAAAAGGCACCATCGGTTACGCAGCCCCAGGTAACATCAGAAAACTTCCCTGTTGATCATGGTTATCCCCACAAAAGAAATGCACATTTTGGTATCCTAAAATATTTTTGGAAAGCAGTAAAACTACTGTCGTTTATATTCCCATCTGCTAATGAATTTTGAATAGCAAGATTGACCAGCTATGTCGTTAATGTTAAGCAACAGCCTCCAAGGTCATGAACAACGTAATTTCTAACCTTTGTATATGAATCACAGAGTACGGTATGGGAAGTGAAGTGTCAACTTACGGAGATGTGTACAGCTATGGCATCCTGCTGCTGGAGATGTTTACAGGAAGAAGACCGACAGATGGCATGTTTAAAGACGGGCACAACCTTCACAATTACGCTAAAATGGTGCTGCCTGACAACGTGTTGGAGTTTGTGGATCCAACACTGAGAGAACACGAGGAAATGAACCATAATGATGATAGTCACAAAGTTATGGAATGTATGGTTTCAATTATCAAGGCAGGACTTGCTTGTTCTGCAGAATTGCCAGGAGAGAGGATGGGCATTGCCAACGTTGTGGTTGAATTGCATCGAATCAGGGAAATGCTTCTTGGAATCAAGACGAGAGAGAGAGGTGAAATCATTCCCTCATCCATAGGTAGAGACCAGTTGTTGACATTTAGAAGAAAGATTATCAATGATAATGATTATCCATTAATTGCCTTTTAAGTTCACTAATGATCTGTTCTGTGATGCAGATTCCTGAGGTGATCAGAGTGGCAACAAAGACTTTATATGGTTTTTGAGCTGTCTATAAGCATCTCTCTCTCTCTCTCTCTTTTTGTGTGTTTGTGTGCTGCTCTGGAATTAAACATAAGTGTATTAGAAGTGAAAACTTGTAATTATATATATTGATATACAATAAACATAGATTTCTGGAAGAAGACAATAAAGCATTAGCTATTTCTTTCATATCCGAAACCAGAACAGTTGTTATTATTATTATTATTATTTTCATCTCTGTTTGACAAGCACGTTACTATGGGTAACAAAAATTACAAAGAAAACTTGTATGTTTGTTCTTGTGGTTCAGCCCAGAAATATTATAGGAAACTCGGATTACAAAAGAATACGTTTGAAAAAATTGCTATCTTACGGCTTTTGGCAAACAACTACAAAAATCAGATTCTCTGGCAAACTATTTACACTGGAATGGGGATAAGTAACCGGATTGATCATATTTTCTCCCTAAAATCTCAATCTGTGCCGTCTGATTGTCTCGTCTTTAGCATCTGTTACTTGTTAGACCACTGGAATTCAATTTCCAAATTCCTCGAGGGTCCACTTTTGCTTTCTGGCATCAGGGTGTATTCCCCAGCTACTGCTCCTAGCATTACAACCCGATCGATCTGGATTGTTACTTTTCCGAAAGAACTCTGTTGTTGGATCAAAAGAGACAGGTTAAATGACAGTGTGAAGAAAAAATCTCTGATAAAATGTGGATAAACATCGAAACACCTTTTTTGATTTGTTTTCTAACCAAAAAAATAAATTCAGTTCCATTAATTACCTTCCCCATTTTACTCTTATTTTTGCAAGAGATATGAAGCTTTTGGCCTTTTGGAGGACTCTCAAAGGTCCATGAAAAGCTCTCATCAAACTCCGGATTAGGACCCGTTGATACAACCTGAAAAGTTCACAAATATTTTTCATTTTGAGAGAGGTTGAAAATAGCAATTTCTAGGGAAAAAAAGTAGGGAAAGCAATGGCGAGAGGAAATTCTCTTTTGAACAGGAGCAATAGTGAGTTGAACATCAAAAGATGGCTGGAATAGATGAATTGGATAATCCATTGATATAAATTACCTTTTATTTATTTTATTTTTCCTTAAAAATAAATGATAATTGGAGATATAAAACATCACAAAAAATAAACAAGATGATGTATAGATGCATCTTACCTTTGTTTGCCTGGGTGGTGTATTTCCAAGGGTAAGCTTGCAATAAACACTTGGGTTCCCCACCGACTGCTTCATATTGTTTCCACGCTTGATAATAACCACCAATGTCCCTGGCAAACACTGCAGCAGAAATTCAGCCTTCTCCTGAAATCGAGGTGGGCCAGATTGAATCAAGTATTGCAACAAGGGGATTGCATCTGCAGCAGCAATGGATTGAGCTCTGGAAACTTCAGCTGGGCATGCTGACCAAGCTTGCCTAAGAAGAAACAGTGCATCCAAGGCAGCTTCTTGAGATGCTTCTGATCCTGTCTTGAGAGATGTAACCAAATGGGGTATACTGAGCGTTGCAGGCTCGGTGGCTCTCAACCTTGGGAAGTTGCTAAAAAGGGCATTTAGAGATTTGAGATACTCCTCATTAACAGTCCCAGTGGCCCATAAATCCTTTTCGATAGCAGCTGCACGACCAAACAGAATGTTAAGCTGAGCGTGAAAGAAAATTGAAAAAACACCCTGGCAGAAAACTCATAGCATTTTAATAGGAAAGTACAATACACCTAATCCTGAAGTCAATAAGTAAACTAATATCCAAATACTGATGAACCTAGCCACTGGCCAGGGTTGCTCCACTGCTCAACTGTCTATCATGTCTTTCAAGAAAAGAGCAATAAAAGGCCACGTAGCTTGAGTAAAGAAATGGACAACGAAAAATTTTCACTAACGCACAAAGGCTACTGTTCATCCCCTCTATTTCAACATGGCTTCAAGTAATAATCAGAATATTACTATTATTTTGCCCAATGGTATAGAGAATAGGAAGCAGTTTCACACTCTGATTCAACTTTACATGTGATCCATCATCTGTTAAGAGTTTGAGAAGTTAGCTCACATTTAGATGTCTGCTCTATTTCACCGTGAGTTAAAATCTGAACTAGCAAGCAACTCATTCGGTCCAATTAGATCCCATACCATTTCTATCCAAATCTGCCTCTACTTACATTTTACTGGTAAGATCTATTTCATTTTGGTCTACTTCAATTAACCTCTGAACTTAGCATGAAAGAAAAACATATTTCTCGGAGATTATGTTTAGCTAAATGTTAGAATAACATTCCAAACTACAAACCACTACGTAAAACCACAAAGAAAAATGTCATCGTAAAAAGATTAGGCGTGTTCTCCTCAAATCTGCCAAGAGTAGACAAACTGTGCACAGGGAGAAGAGAAGCTAACCTGTTATGGCTCTGACTGTTTCACTGGACGCATACTCTTGAATGGTGTGATTGGAGAAAAGAAGTTTAACAAACATTGCAGCCTGGACAGATGTATCTGGATCACTTGAACCGATTAGATCCAATACAACTTGAACACCACCAGCCTCTGCAACAGCTCTTTTATTAGATCGGCTATACATGACCAGGTTTTGCAAAGCACATATTGCTACTACTTTCATTTCTTCTGTTGGTTGCTCTTCAAGGACATTGACTAGAGCACGACAAGCTGAAACAGCATCGGTGCTTCGAGCCAGGCCCTCATTCTGGAATAGATCACCAAGTGCCAAAGTGGCCAGTAATCTTGCCTGTTGTGCTTGAGTTTGGGGATCTAAAAGGTATTGCGACAATGGCAAGATTGCAGTTTTAGTAGCTTTTGATTCTCTGATTTTCACGTTGTTAAGTAATACTTCCAGCAACCTTGCTGCTGTTTCCTCACACTGATGGCTTCTCAGAAGTTCCAAAAGAGCCTCTATGGCACCACTCTCAGCCATAGCTTCAGCACTTGTTCCATCGTCACTTTCTAACACCAAAAGAGCATTCAGTGCACCAACCACCGTGCTTTCCAAACCAGAACGGAGCAACCTTACCAAGACAGCTACAGGCACTTCCAAATAAAATTCAGAACTAAACTGTAAAATGTTAGCCAAAACAGAAGCAGCAGATTCCCACAAGACATGAGGAAGAGAAGGATCAGCTTGCAATATAACTTTGGACAACTCACTCACACCACCCTCCTTTGCAATTTCATTTGGCCATATTAGAGCAATGCTAACAAGAGCCTTTACAGCTCTCTGCTGCAAGATGTGTATACCAGAACTGAGAACCCGTATAAGAGGACCAATTACTTGCTGTGTCACTGGATCCTTCTGAAGATGTTCTTCCATGAGCAGATGTGACAAAAGCTCAGCAGCCAGCTGTTGCACTGCTGGAGCCTGAGAATCAAGCAATGGGATGAGTGGCTCAATAGTTTGGTGAGAGGTGAGGTTATAATCTGCACGGCACTGTGGATGTTCCAGAATATTAACTAGAACCTGCAAAGCACTATGTTGTCCATCGGGCCCAAATTCTGGTCTTGTCAGCAGCAGGAAAAGGGGCCCAACAACTTTTGCAGCAGACGGCCCCTTGGCAATGCTGGCATTATTGGTCAATATTCTGAGCAATTCAGCAAATGCTGCACAGAGAAAATCTGGTGCTTCATGGAGGATATCAAGTATGCTTTCAATTACTCCAGCTTTTACCATTTCCATTTTACATGCGGGCCTGTCTTTCCCCAACTTCACAAGTGCCCGGGAGATAGCCTCATGAAGCATGTAATTCCCACCATAGAGAAGGCCAACGAGAGGAATAACTGCTCCATGTGCAGCGACCAGTTCTGCCAGTTGCTCATCATCAACAAGCTTATCTAATGCACAGACAACTGAATACTGGGCAGGACTGAACTCAGTTACAAGGAGAGATACCAGAGGCTCAACACAGCGTGCTGCAGCCATTGTAGACCTGATTCTTGTGTTTCCAAACAAAACACCACACAACTCCGCAGCATCCCCCTTCAGCCCTGTTGAGCAATTTGATGAGAGGATCCTGCAAAGGACATCCACCGCATTCATTTCAACATCTGCAAATGCAAGGGCTCTAGATGGGTTTTCACTCAATAACCTAACCAATGCAGCAATAGCAGCATGCTGCTCTTTCTCTAGACCAGTATTAAGAATTTCCACCAAGGGTTGGACAGCTTGCCGGGCAGTGTCTGCATTCCTGATATGATCAGCAGAAAACAAGCTTTCCAAAGCTTTAGCAGCACTGTACCTTGCAGCTCTTCCACCCATACGCAGGACAGCAACAAGTTGACTGACAGCACCAAATGCAGCTTCATGTCTCCGAATTTCAGCACTACTAAATAGGATCCCTAACAGATCAGTTGCAGCTTCCTCGGTTGCATCTTGCAGACCAAGTGAAAGATACTTAGTCAGGGCCTCCAAAATCCCTGATTCAACCATAACAGTCTTATTTGGAGGACAGTCTTTTGCTAACTGATTTAGAAGTCCTAATGCTAGAAAAGGTGCCCCAGGACGATCTGGAATTGGTTTGAGCAGATCGACAAGAGCAGGTATTGCTTTGCGAGATGTAGCACCAACTCTAATGTCTTCAACTCTGAATAACCTCTCAAGCGCAACTTGGTCTGGATAACATACCAAAGCAAACTCCTCGGACAATTCCAGAAGATCAGATATATCACCATCAGCACAGCCAAGTAAGGAGATGAGTCCACCTGCTGCCCCAGAATTTGCAACAGACAGAAGTGTTCCCCGACTACCATTACACACTAGGCTGGCTATTGCCTGTGCAGCAAAATATCTGTTTGCAGACTCCTCTGACTTCAACAAGTTTGCAAGTGCTGGTATAGATTTCATGGTTGCATGCGCACGTATGATGTCTCTGTCTTGAAACAGAATTGCTAGCAGTAGAGCACAAATCCATATGCTGCTGTCTTCACTAAAATCACTCTGCACAGGTAAACATAAAGAAGCTATGAAGCTTAATGACAATCAGAATGTAGAACAGATTTCTCTGCTGCATAACATGTGAAAATGTGTGAAATTTTGTGCTTTCTTTGATGTAACTCATAATTCTTCTAGGAAGCAGATGAGCAAAGCCTCTTGAAGCTTTAGCTTGATTATAGGCTCATTCAAGCTCATTCAATAGAATGAATGAGTCAAGCTCAAGCTTATTTTGAAACCTAATGTTAATACAGCCACAACTGAATTAGATCAAGCTAAACTTGTTCAAGATCACAAGATAGCTCACCTAAGTTTACGGGGCCACATCATTTAAGGGCTTGCATCTAGACTAATTAAAATTCACAAAGAAGCTTGCATATAATAAGAAAATTTTTGATCAGCCAAATAAAAACTCATATAAAATAAGAATTATTACATTATCAAATCTAATCAAACTTATTTCTGATGTGAGACACACTAGTTTGATTCTTTTGAAAATTACAGATGTTTGCTTTTTTATTGAATGGTTTGTCATGATGAATCCAAGGTCAAGCTCAGCTTGTTTATTTGCTTATTTTATCAGTCTAATATGTTAAATCAAATGAAGCCCGAGGAACAAAGCTTGAGCTTCATGTCTTAGACTCGCCACAAGCACAAGCCAAGTTTGAACCCCACTAAAATTAGATGAAACTGATCTAAATGTATCAAAGCTTGGCTTGACTCGTTTGCTATGTCAATCCATAGAAATCAAAATTTTCATTGGTATTGAGAGCTTATGGCACTAGACACTGGAAAACCTTCAGTTCAAGAGGAAAAAAAGAGGTTTCACCTGACTGTACTGCAAATAACAACTGGAGATTCTGTTAGTGAGGACTTCAACTGCTCCAGCCTCCATTATAACAATTTTACTTTTCTCACCGTGGCAGGCAAGAACCGAAAGTAGCCAAACAGCCAAGTTATAATCATAAATAACTGCTGTTGCTTTATGGGATTCACCACTCTCACCTTCTTTAGCATGTCTGTATATGCTAATGACCTCCCTGTCATCATCAACCAGGTTTCCTGAAGGAGAAGTGTCTGCAGAACAAAGCATTGTGACAAGTGATTGAATAAGGTGATTACATGAATTTGATTGGTTAAGATCTTCCACCACCCTCTGGTGACTAACTTTTGCAGCACAAATAAGAAGTGCAGCTCCCCCAATTTTGACCTTTGGGCTTGTGGAATCAATCGCCCTTCTAGCCACAGATGGTATACATCCAGAGGCACTAGCAACCGCATTTCCTAAAACAAAAGGCTGATCTCGGCAAAGTCGTGACAATATTTCGATAGCCTTGTCCTGCAACAAGGGTGTTGCATCTGCAATCGACGAAACTATTGGGGATATGTGGTTTGGAAATTCAGCTAAAACTGCCCATGCTGGTTTGATGTGTCCGCTAGCCCCTTCTGACCTTGACAAAATAGCAAGTGCAGCCAGAGCCTCTGATGTGGCAGCAGATCTGCCAATAGCAGATTCTAGAAAAGAAACTAATGCGAGTACTGTTCCAGCATGATTGACACAATCAGTTATGGAATTATCAATTCTACGAGAATGAAGGAGACGAGCGATCGCTGCTGCTGCATGGGTCTTTCCAGAAATTGTGCCTTCACGCAAAACCCTTGTTGCAGGCACAATAATTTCATTTGGAATTGCTTTTTTTGAAACTTCACCATCCAAAATAAGATTTGCAAGAGCACATGTCGCCTGTTCAGCAACTTCCAAGGTCGATGAGTTAGCTAGTGCAATTAAAGGGGATAACGCATCACGAGCAACAGCAGCCACATCCCGGTTCTCTTTAATTGAAAGAAATATCGAAGCAAGACAATGAGATGACTCTGCTAAGATGTTTTCAGATTCAACATTTAGCAACTTCATCACTGACCAAAGTGTTTTAACAGAGATGCTGCTTTCACGTAAATCCTTTCTAGTTTCAAAAATTCCAGCCAAAGCAGAGGCAGACTTGGCCTGGGTCTCTTCTTTAGTAGAGCTCAATATCTTAATCATTGTCTCAATCGCATCATTTGCAGCACTGCCCTCCCGTAGCACATCACTCAAGTGAACTACAGAAAGCATGCTTCTTAGAGCATCCAGGACATACACTTTTGATTCAGGTAGATCACTGGTTAACAATGCAGTGAGCTGGCTAATAGTAGCTGTATCAGATTTATGTATCAAATGATTTAAAGTCTTTGCTGCAATTTCTTTCCCATTGAGGCTCCCATTCTTCAGTAGCCATAGCAATGCAGGAACAGCATCAGCACTTTCAACGCATGCACGTATATCTTCACTGTGATTGCACAAGTTCCTAAGGATAGTAGCAGAATCTTCCTTGGCTTTAGCGGATCCTGTCTCTAGAATTTGAACAAGGGGGGGTATACCACCAGCAGCAGTGATGGCCCACTTGCTTTCATCGTTTTCATTAGATAGAAGGCAAAGCAACGCCACTGCACATTCCTGCTGCTGTTCTGATGAAAGCCCAAGAAGGGATATCAATAGCTGAACTCCTTCACGTCCTTGAAGCGAACGCCATAGACTGCCTTCATTATTGCAAAGTGCAAGAAGAGCTCTTACAAGCTCATCCTGAACTTCATTGGTTGCCATTGTAATCAAACCAACAAGCAACCGTTTTGCTTCAGAATTCGCGAGTTTAACTGAAAGTATGGCATTCCCATACAAACTAGCTAATGCTTCTATGGTACGTTCCTGCACAAGATATGGTAAATGAGGATTGAACTGATTAACTAAAGTCTGCTCAATAACAACAGGATCTGATGCCCTGGTGGATTCAGCTTTGCTATCATATATCATCAAAGCCGAAGCCAAAGCTCCTAAAGTATCAGCAGTCTGGGCAGGAGAAGAGCATGATTCAAGGCTTTGACCGAGGCTTGAGATAACAAATGACAAGCCACCAGAAATATTTGCCAGGGCACACATTGCATGCTCCTGTAATGCTTGGGCATACTCCCCCTGCATGAATTCTTTTGAAGGAGCTATTGTAGCGTTTATCAGAGCAGGAATACCATTAGATTTAGCTATCTCTTGCCTTGCATCTTTGCACTGTGCAGAAAGAGACTTAAGGGCACCTGCAGCTTCTGCTCTAACAGAGGCTTCATTGCCAGGTCCTAACAGCTTGAGCAACTGTTTAGTAGCCTCTGCAGCTAATACTTTGGAACAAATAGATTCATCTTCCATCATCATGCACGCAAGAAGAAAGCAGATGTTAGCTTGTGTGTCTGACTGTCCTGTTGTGAGCAACTTAACCAGAATATCCACTCCTCCAGCTTGTATTGTTGCAGACCAAAATCCCTCAGTGCTGCTGGAGAGGTTTTTTAATGCTCCAGTCAACAAGTTATCAACTAATTTACCTGTTTTGAGCCCATTACGAAGCAACTCCCAGAGCACAGGCACAACTCCTTCAGTTGAAAAAATTTTTGATCCAACATGATCCTTAGCACCACCCTGAGACACAGCATATATCGTCTTTGCTGCTGCAATTTGACCTTCTTCGGAGCTAGACTTGAGCAGACCTAGCAACGGTGGGATGCATCCTCCAAGTAAGACCTTTACCCTTAGTTCATTCTCCTTGCAGAGAGAACCTAAGACAGTAGCAGCCTGTATCTTAACCCCCAGTGATCCGGACCGGAGAAGAGAAACAAGCACCGGAACTGCTTGAGAGTGAGATCCAACAGCACTGAAAGCATTTTCACGCGTCTCAACAAGTTCTCGCAACTGTCTCAATGCATACTCCTTCTCTTGTACAGATGAGGAGCTCCGGCGCAGCTGCTCAATGCATTGTGCAACACTTGCTAGTGTGCCATCTGGATCCTCCATGCTACCAGTACGGTCTCTGAAAATAATTTATTAAATGAGAAAATTGGGCAACAATTTTCATTGCTTTTAGGCACTATGAGAAACTTCCTCTTAGTTGACCTCATTTTATGGAAAAAAAAGTTATTACTAGTGAAAACTCATAAAAGGAAATGCAGTTATTAATATTTTCAGTAGAGAGAACCAGCACAAAAACATAAAATGGGATATTTCAAATTGAAAGCACTAGAAAAGTAAAACATGGACAGAAACAGAAATCTGGCACAGGATGACAAGAAATAAAAAATGCTGAACAATAATTTAAAAACAAATATAGCATCAGTAACAGAATTCATTCTTATAGGACTGTGGTTTGCTCTTTTAATGGCACAAGGCTCTATTCCAGTTCATTACATCTGGTAATTGCAAAGGAACTTTCGTTTACTTCTGAATTAGAAAAAAGTATCTTGAAATCAGAACTTATTAGATGCATTCCTATAAAAGAAAATTTCTACCAACATTATATGTCATTTTTCTGATTCGAAGTAAGTGTGTCCAAAATCAATCTAGAAATAGTGGAAACAGGACTAGAATTGTATAATTCAACAAAGTGAAAATCAATTCAGAAACTAAAAGCTTGAAGGTTATTGATTTATGGTTTCTAGAAGTCACGTTCACTCGATGCAGAGCATGTGTATTGAAACACAAAAGGTAGATGCAAACAACAAGTGGACCCTCAGTTCCTTTTAAGACATTTTGGAAACACATACACTAAAATCTCTGATCAACACAAAAGTATTAGCATCAGTATGGAGCATTTCGCGCCTATAGTGCTACTCAATATTACAAAAAAATTAATCACCAAAGGATAGCACATGACCATGGTAGATATTAAAAGCATTGGCAAAAGCAAAGTAATCACAACAGGATATCGACCTCATCAGCCACATAAATAAATTCTCAACTCAACTCACCTCACACCCATCTTCATAACTGAACGGGGAGTTGGAGGCTCTGAATCTTGAGTTTTTAGATTGCCATTTTTTTCCTGCAATCATGATACAAGAGAGTGTCATTTAATATTAACCAAACATAAACTATTGCTATTTTTTCCCTGCAATCATGAAACAAGAGAGTGTCATTTAATATTTAACCAAACATAAACTAAATGAAACCATCACAAAATTCAACTTCGAAACTAGTTTGCTGCCTATAGTATTTTCAGATTTGAAACCAGAGACCGCGAGGGGTCACTCAGGAATTAAATATTAATAGTTGAAAGTACTGGTATTGCAAATTTGCAATACACATCAAAAAATTCTAAAAAAATAAAACGAAAACCGGAAACGCCAATAGATTTAAAAACCAAAAGCATCTAAATATATATATAGAGAGAGAGAGGGAGGGAGAGAATGGATGAGATCCAGCGCCTCCGACACTAAATTAAATCCAAAATTAAATGAAATTCCATTTTTTTTTCTTGAAACTGTTATCCGAATCCAATACAGTGAATAATGAATGGACCAACCAGATCAGTAGTGGCAAGGCTGCTGCCATTGGTAGCAGATAACCTCCAAGCGAGTGTAGCCGCCATCTCCTTTTTTTTCCCTTAAAAGAATGAGTCTGTCTCCAGATCTACCTTATTTTACACAATCAAGACATCAAACTCTCCTGTAAGGTATCAATCAGATCAAGTCAGTCAGCGTAACTAATGCTGCTAATTACAAAAATAAAAAATCGAACTGATTTTAATTTTTAATTGTAATTAATAAGAATGTGACGAAATGACTGAGTTCGGTTGCTTCATTGACTTGAATTCATTTCAATTCAATTCTAACAGCAGATCAATAAACTCCAATTTCAACTCAAAAAACGTCGTCGTTTTTTACCACAACATGACTCGAAATTCTGAACTGAACTCAAATGGACAGGACAGACATTCCTTCTTTCTTTTCTTTTATAACAGAAGGAATTTCAATGAAAATGAAGTAACAATGAATTAAAAAAGGCAGCACCTCCAGTCTCTTTAAGAATTTTTCAAAGAAACGACAAGTAAACGTCATCGATGAAAAGAAAGAGTGATAAAAATGTAGCTAGTAACAAGGAAAGAACAAATCAGTAGATCACTCGTGAGTAATGACTCACCTCTAGAGGGAGAGAGAGAAGAGGCGGAGGAGCATCTACAGGTATCGTAGAAGAGAAGGGAAGATAATAAAAAGGCTCTTCACTTCATTTCATTTTGATTGGGAAAGACAGAGAGAGAAGAATGAAGTATTTTCAGTCAGACTTTTTTAGAGAAAAATAAATAATTGTGTGTTTTATTTTATTATTATTCTTAATTCAGATTTTAGAGAAAGAGCGTATAGAGAGGTTTGCAGTTGGCTTTCTCTCTGCATGTGTGGTTTTAGAGGTTGAGAGTGAAAGAGCACCGACAGCTTCAAGCTTACCTGGACTTTCATTGTTTGTCTTTGCGGCTTGGCTTGGCTTGCCTCAGCTTGGATTTTTGGCTAACGTTCATGAAAGTTGACTGGAATGGTAGGCATCTCAGGGCATATGCTAAATGGAAAGCCAAAAATAAAAAATATATTACTTTGGCTTCTCGATGCTTGTTACTAAACAAAACGTGAAAATATTATTTTTATATATCTTGTACAAATGTTAAATTCTTATAAAAAAAAACATTTATTCCAATAATGTTTTTTTTCTTTTAATTTTTTTAAAATCTAAATTTTTTTTTCTATAAAAATTATCATGGTTTCATAACTTGTATCATAAATTTAGCGAATTCATCTATGTTAATTTAAGTTGTTTTTTTTGTTATTTTTTAATTGATTTTATTTAATTTTATTATTTAATATTGGGTTGATTGAGAATCGTCCGGGTTATCCTAAAACCTGTCAAGTCAATTAAATCATTTCAAGTTGGTAAAATAATTATATATGAAATATATTAAAATATAATTAGCTATTATAATAAATTTTTACCATTAAAATAAATATAAACAAAAAAAACGATATTTCTACTGTTCAAAAAAACCATATTACTAATTTAATTCTTGTAAATAGTATCTTTTCTTAGATATACTTTAAGGATGGGATCAGTTTTTAATTATTTTTTTAAGGTAAAATTACCTTTATCATTGCATAGTTGGGTTTTTTTTAATTTTATTTTTAGAAATAATAGTTTACATCCTTGAATTTATAAGTTTATAATTTACATCATGTTAAAATAAAATCAACAAAAAAAAATAGATTATTTATAATATTTTATTATATTTTAATTAATAACTACAGAAATATTATATAACTATTATAATTTTACCATTAAAAAAAAAAAACTATGGTCACCACCCCCACCCTTTTCCTTTTATCCTTGTCGGAATTTTGCCACCCAAATCCATGTTTCCTTTTTCAGCATAGCTCGAAGAATTTGCAACCTGTAAAGCAGCTTTGTTAGGCAAATTAATGAAGCAAAGCATATACAGAAGGGCTGGGACTTTGCATAGATCAACAAGTTCCTTGCTCTGTTAGGCAAAGATTGGCCCAAGACATGAATTCTTCACAAAATCCAAGTAATCTAACAAAAAAGCTTCTCACACACAATTTCCATTATCGCTATCGTTTTTCAAGCAAAATTGTGGAACACTTCAGCAAGATATCTCCATGGACCCGATGATCATCCCCTGCCACCGGTGGCGTCCAAGGCCTAATTGCCTTCATAGGCATCCTCTCCACAACTACTTCTCTCTCTCTCTCTCTCTCTCTCTCTCTCTCTCTCTCTATATATATATATATATATATATATATATATATATATATATATATATATATAAAAAAATATATAAATATAT
>Ga0307517_10006881_pt1 | contig 16723 bp, 16 predicted proteins | sample 23_EM_MG_FD_194515 | JGI IMG/M metagenome (GOLD analysis project Ga0307517, IMG submission 194515) | Populus trichocarpa ectomycorrhiza microbial communities from riparian zone in the Pacific Northwest, United States - 23_EM | ecosystem: Host-associated > Plants > Roots > Unclassified | place... | reverse complement strand
AAGTCGGCAAATGGGGGCATGGCGGAGAGGCGGCGTTCAGCAATCTGATGCTGGGATTGCGCGCGGCCGAGAACGCGCGCGTGCTGGTGACCACGACGCCGCGCGCGACCACATTGGTCAACCACGTCGTCGCGCTGGCGAAAAAGAGCAGGGCGATCACGCAAGGCCGGAGCCGCGACAACCCGCATCTGCCCGCCAGCTTCCTCGCGGCGATGATGGAGCAATATGGCGGCACACGGCTGGGGCGGCAGGAGCTGGAGGGCGAGCTGCTCGACGATCACGAGGGCGCATTGTGGACGCGGGCGATGATCGAGGCGTGCCGGGTCGCGCCCGCCGATGCCGCGGCGCCGGTCCGCGTGGTGGTCGCGGTCGATCCGCCCGCGGGCACCGATGGCGACGCCTGCGGGATCGTCGCGGCCGCGCTGGGCGAGGACGGGATCGGCTATGTGATCGAGGATGCGAGCGTCGCGGGCGCAAGCCCCGCGGGCTGGGCGGCGGCGGTCGCGGCGTGCGCCGAGCGCGTCGGCGCCGAATGCGTCGTTGCTGAAAAGAACCAGGGCGGGGAGATGGTGCGCCACGTGCTCAAGGGCGCGGACTCGACGCTGCCGCTCCGTCTGGTCCACGCCAGCCGCGGCAAGTCGGCGCGCGCCGAACCGGTGTCGCACCTCTACGAAGCGGGCAAGGTGCGGCACGCCGGGGCGTTTCCCGCGCTGGAGGACCAATTGTGCGGGATGCTGATCGCGGGCGGCTATTTGCGCTCCGGCTCGACGGTCGAGATGAAGTCGTTCACCGCCGCGACCAGCGACGCCGGCGGCTACCGGGGGCGCGGGCGACCTTGCCTTGCCCGCCGAGGGCTGGGCCGAGCTGACCGGGATCGCGTGCAGCGGCTCGGGATCGGTGCTCGCGATCGGCGACGTGGTGGCGCCCGAACATGCGCTGAGCATCGCGACCGGCTATGACGATTGCTACAATCTGGCGCCCGCGCGACTGCTCAGGAACGCGCTGCGGCTCGGCTATCGCGGGGCGATCAATCATTATGTCGGGATGAGCCATTATTTCCGGCTCGACGGCGGGCTGGTAAGTGGCGCGATCAACGTCGCGGCGGCGGCGTGGCATCGTGACTTCGCAGCGCAGGCGAAGGCGCTCGGCTACGACCTGATCTGGTCGCTGAGCTACGAATTGCTCGACCAGCATTGCCCGGCGGCGTGGAAGCAGCACGCCGCCGACGGGTCGCCCGCGCAGACCGGCTACACGCCGCCCTCGGCGCTGCTCTCGCCGGCGCATGCGGGCGCGATGGCCTATCTTCAGGCAGTTGCTGCGGCGTTCATGCAGATCGCCGACGACACCGGATTGGTGAAACGATTCCAGGTCGGCGAACCGTGGTGGTGGATCGACGGCGACGGGCGTCCCTACATTTATGACGATGCGGCGGTGGCGGCGTTCGCGCCGGTCGCCGTGCCGAGCGTGCGCGGGAGCCTGAGCGCGGCGCAGAAGGCGACGCTCGATGCGGCGGGGGCGAGCCTTGCCGCATCGACCGCGGCGCTGGTCGCGGCGAGCGGGTGCGACGTCAGCCATGTGCTCGCCTATTTGCCCGGCGTGCTCGATCCGCGCGCGCCTGAGGTGCGTAGGGCGAACTTGCCGCTCGGCTGGGCGGGAGCCTTCGACGTGCTCCAACTCGAGGATTACGATTGGGTGACGGGCGGCGCGACGCGGCTGTCGGCGGCGATGCGGGCCGAGGCCGGCGCGCGGCTCGGTTATGCGCTGGCGGACCAGCATTACCTCAGCGGCTTCGCGGCCACGCCCGCCGACTGGGCGCACATCGTCGCGGCGGCGGAAGCGAGCGATGCGGCGCGGACGTTCATCTGGGCGCTGCCGCAAGTGATGCGCGACGGCCTGGTCTATTTCGGACAAGCGGAGGATGATGTGCAGGCTTTCGACGACGTGCTGTTCCCGCTCGCCTTGGGCCGCGAGGCCGAAGTGTCGCCAGGGTTCTCGACCGCGATCGCGACCAGCGCCGGCGGGCACGAAGCGCGCACCGCAAGCTGGGCGGAGGCGCGGACCGGCTATGATGTCGGACCGGGGGTGCGATCCGAAGCTGACATCGCCGCGCTGCTCGCCTTTTTCCGCGCGCGGATGGGGCCGGCGCGCGGGTTCCGCCTGCGCGATCCGTTCGATTCGGCGGGGGTGGATGAGCCGCTGGGCGTCGGCGATGGTGTCACAACGCGGTTCGCGTTGGTGCGGCATTATGGCGAGTGCGCGCGCCGCATCACCCGGCCGGTCGCGGGGAGCGCTTCGGTCAAGGTCGCCGGCGTGGTGACCGCTGGGTTCAGCGTCGCCGCGGGTGGTTGGGTCGAGCTCGACACCGCGCCCGTGGCTGGCGCGGCGGTGACCGCGAGCTTCACCTTCGACGTGCCGGTGCGCTTCGCGGAGGACCGGCTGAGCGTATCGCTCGCGACGTTCCTCGCGGGCGCTGCGCCGAGCGTGCCGCTGGTCGAGGTGCGCGAGACGTAAAATCCTCCCCGGGACGGGGAGGTGGCGCGCGGCGTAGCCGCGTGACGGAGGGGGCGGGCAGCAAGCGGGTCGCTCGTGGCGATCCCCCTCCACCATGCTTCGCATGGTCCCCCTCCCCGTAAACGGAGAGGATTTGAAGGAGCATCTATGGACACCCTCTCCACTCTCGCCCTCACCTGGCGGATCGAGCGGCGTGACGGGATCGCGATCGGGCTGACCAGCCATGACCGCGACCTCGTGATCGACGGCTTCGTCCATCGCGCCGCGCCGGGGATGACGCCGTCGGCGATCCGGCGCTCGGCCGATCTCGACGCCGATACGATGGACGTGACCGGTGCGCTGGGCGGAGCGGCGATTACCGAAGCCGATCTGATCGCCGGGCGCTGGGACGGCGCGCGCGTCGTGGCGCACGTGGTCGATTGGGACAGCGGCGCGGTGATCGCCGAGCTGGGCGAGGGGCGGATCGGGCAAGTCGAGTTGCGCGACGGATCGTTCACCGCCGAGCTTGCCGGGATCGGCGCGTTGCTCGACCGGCCGGTGTGCGAGGCGACCTCGCCCGAATGCCGCGCCGAACTGGGCGATGCGCGGTGCCGGGTGGCGATGGCGGGACGGCGAAGGTTCGCGCGGGTCACGGCGATCACGGACGCGGTGCTGACGGTCGATGCCGTCGAGCCGGTGGCGAACGCGTACGGCAACGGCCTGTTGCGCTTGATCGGCGGGAGCAATTCGGGATTGGAAAGCGCGATCGCGGCCTCCAGCGGCGCGACCTTGATCCTGCGCGCGCCGCCGCGGTCCGCGCCCGCGGGCGCGTTGGTCGAGCTGGTCGAGGGCTGCGACAAGAGCATCGCGACCTGCGCCGGCCGCTTCGCCAACGCCGCCAATTTCCGCGGCGAGCCGTATCTGCCGGGGATCGACCTGCTGACGCGGTATCCGGGGGCGTGACACCTTCTTCGGCGCGCGCGCTCACGCGGGCGCGCGAGGCTTTGGGCGCGCCGTTCCGGCTGCATGGGCGCGATTTGCGCGGGATGGATTGCGTCGGGCTGGCAGCCTGGGCGTGGGATGTGCCGGCGCCGAGCGGCTATGCGTTGCGCGCTTCGCCGGGTCCGCGGATCGAGCGGGAACTGGCGGCATCGGGCTTCGTACGTGGCGAGGGGCCGGGGGCGATCGTGCTGGTCGCGCCGGGGCCGGGGCAACTCCATTTTGGCATTTCGACCGGTGACGGCGTGATCCACGCCGACCTTGCGTTGCGCCGCGTCGTCGAGCGCGCGGCGCCGCTGCCTTGGCCGATCCTGGCCGGCTGGATTCGGGAGGATTGAATGGCGACTCTCGTCCTGACCACGGTCGGCACATTGGTCGGCGGCCCCATCGGCGGCGCGATCGGCGCGCTGATCGGCCAACGGATCGACGGGGAATTGTTCAAGCCCAAGGGCCGCGAAGGCCCGCGGCTGACCGACCTCAAGTTCCAGACGTCGAGCTACGACAGCCAGATCCCGCGCGTGTTCGGGACGATGCGCGTCGCCGGCTGCGTGATCTGGTCGACCGACCTGATCGAGAGCCGCAGCACGAGCCACCACAAGGGCCAGCCGTCGACCACGACCTACAGCTATTCGGCGTCGTTCGCGGTGCTGTTGTCGGGGCGGGCGGTGCAAGGCGTTGGACGGATCTGGGCCGACGGCAATCTGCTGCGTGGCGCCGCGGGCGACTTCAAGGTGGCGACCGGGTTCCGGCTGTATTTGGGCGGCGAGGACCAGGCGGTGGATCCGTTGATCGCCTCGATCGAAGGCGCGGGCGTGACGCCGGCGCAGCGCGGCTGCGCCTATGCCATGTTCGAGAACATGCCGCTCGGGGATTTCGGCAACCGCATCCCGTCGCTGACCTTCGAGCTGATCGCCGATGCGGGGCCGGTGGACGTTGGCATGATCGCCGCCGATATCGCCGGCGGCGCGATCGCCGATGCCGGGGTGGTGGCGGCGCTCGACGGCTTTTCGGCCTATGGCGGATCGGCGCGCGCGGTGGCGGAGATGCTGGCGAGCGCGAGCGGGGCGCGGTTCGTGGCCGAGGGCGGCGCGCTCGGCATGACCGACGCCGACAGCCCCATAGTGGCAGTTGCCGATGGTGGCTTCGCTGTCACCGGCCAACAGGCAGCGCGGCGGACGATCGCCGCGATCGAGCGATCGCCGAAGACGCTAAGCGTGGCCTATTACGATCCCGCGCGCGACTATCAGACCGGCGTGCAGCGCGCGCGGCGGCCCGGGGCGGGGACGCGCGACGACCGCATCGACTTGCCCGCGGCGTTGGGGGCGGGGGCGGCGAAGGCGTTGGCCGAGACGCTGGTGCGGCGCGCCGAGACCGAGCGCGAGCAGCGGATTGTCGCCATGCCCGCGGAGGCCGCGGGCATGGCGCCTGGTTCACTCGTCGCGATCGACGGCGAAGGTGGGGCTTGGCGCGTGGTCGAGGCGGCGCTCGAGGGCATGGTGACGACGCTGACCTGCGTGCGCGTCACGCCGCCGGGACCGATCGCGAGCGCGTCACCGGGCCGCGCGTTGCCGGCGCCCGATCGGGTGGCGGGGACGACGATCCTTCGCGTCGCCGAATTGCCGGCGCTCGGCGATTCGCCACTGGCCGCGCCGCGGCTGTCGGTAATGGCCAGCGGGGCCGGGGCCGGATGGCGGCGCGCGGCCTTGCTCTATAGTCTCGACGACGGGGCGAGTTGGCGCGACGGCGGCGAGACCGCGGCGCCCGCGATCATCGGCGCGCTGGCCAGCGCGCCGGCCGCCGCGCCGGCGACGCTGGCCGACCTGGCGAACAGCTTCGACGTCGATCTGGCGCGCGCCGGCATGGCGCTCGGCGACGCCGACGAGGCCGCGCTCGACCGCGGCGGCAATCTGGCGCTGGTCGGCGGCGAATTGCTCCAGTTCGGCCGCGCCGAGCAGATCGGCCCGGCGCGCTGGCGGCTGTCGCATCTGTGGCGCGGGCGGCGCGGGACCGAGGCGGCGGCGGGGACGCAAGCGACCGGCGACCGGTTCGTGTTGCTGACGCCCGACGCGGTCGCCACGATCGACCTGCCGGTCGCTGCAATCGGCTCGACCGTGCGCGTGCTGGCGAGCGGGATCGGCGACACCGTCGGCCCGGTCGAGGCGGATTGTGCGGTGGATGGGGCCTCGGTGCGCCCGCCTTGCCCCGCCCAGCTGCGCCTGGAGGTCATCGCGGGCGCGCCGACCTTGACCTGGGCGCGCCGCAGCCGCGCCGGGTTCCGCTGGATCGACGGCGGCGACGTGCCGCTCGCCGAGGAGAGCGAGGCCTATCGCGTCACGATCACCCCGCCGGCGAGCACACCGCGCGTCGTAAGCGTGACCGATCGCGCCTGCCCGCTTGACCCCGGCGAAGCGATCGGCGGCACGATCGCCGAGGTCCGCCAGATCGGCGTGTTGGCGGAATCGTCCGCCGCGCGACTCGAAATTTCCTAACAAGGATCAATGTGATGAGCGACACTCAGACCGATCGTTTCGCGTTTCCTTTGCTCCAGCCGGGGCAGGCGCAGAAGGAGATGTTCCACAAGGAGGCGCTTGTCGCGCTCGACCTGATCGTCCAGCCGGCCACCGAGGCGATGGGGATCAACGCCCCGCCGGTCGCGCCCGAATCGGGCCAATCTTGGATCGTCGGCGCCGCGCCGACGGGCGCCTGGGCGGGGAAAGCGGGTCATTTGGTGGGCTGGACCGGCGGCGGCTGGCGGTTTGCCGCGCCGGTCGAGGGCATGGCGGTGTGGGTGACCGCCGATGCGCTGACCGCGCGGTTCGCGGGCGGCGGCTGGGTGCTGGGCGAGGAGGTTTGCGCGCACCTCGTTATCGGCGGCGATCGGGTGGTCGGCCCTCGGCAAGCGGCGGTCGCGACCCCCTCCGGCGGCGGCGTGATCGACGCTGAATCGCGCGCCGCGCTGGCCGCGATTCTCACCGCGTTGCGGGCGCATGGGCTGATCGCGACCTGACGGGAAAAAGGCGGAAAAGTGCGAAAAAGTGTTGCGCCGACGCCACAGCTAACCCGTTTTGTTTCGCTTGCGCGGAAACTATCGATTGAGTAGTGAGTTTGCGCTGTCCGTAGTGACAATTCGAAAGGGGATACAGATGCGCAAGCTTGCCATTGCCGTGGCGCTCGCTTCAACCGCACTTGCGACGCCCGCGCTAGCGCGTGACAAGGCGTGGTATGTTGGCGTCGAAGGCGGCGCGATGATTGTCGAAGACATTCACTTCGACATCACCAGCGGTGCTACCGTGACCAAGGACGCCGCTCAGGTCGATCATGAATATGGCTACGATGTCGGCGGCCAAGTTGGCTACGACTTCGGCATGTTCCGGGTCGAGGCCGAGGTTTCCTATAAGGGCGCGGCTGTCGATAACTGGCGTTCGACGCTGCGGACGCCGTCGTTTACCGCGGCCGGCGCAGCGACCGCGGGCTCGCTTCCCGGCACCTATGTTTATGCCGGCGGCAAGACCACCGCGCTGAGCTTCATGCTCAACGGCATGCTCGACTTCGGCGACGATGACGGCCTTCAGGGCTTCGTCGGCGGCGGTGTCGGTGTCGCACGCGTCAAGGCCGAGAAGTATGCGCTGAACACGTTCGGCAGCTTCCTCGATGATTCGGACACCGTGTTCGCCTGGCAGGCGATCGCAGGCGTCCGTGCGCCGCTCACCGACCGTATCGACGCGACGCTGAAGTATCGCTTCTTCAACGCGCAGAACGTCAAGCTGGTCGACGTTACGGGCCGTACGCTGGAAGGCCGTTTCCGGTCGCACAGCCTGCTCGGTGGCGTGACCTTCAACTTCGGCGAGCCGCCGGCGCCGCCGCCGCCGCCTGCTCCCGAGCCCGTCGCTCCGCCGCCGCCGGCGCCGGAACCCGTCGTCGCTCCGCCGCCGCCGGTCTGCTCGCCTGGCCCGTTCATCGTGTTCTTCGAGTGGGACAAGTCGGACATCACGCCGGAAGCGGCGTCGATCCTCGACAACGCGATCGCGCAATATGCCAACTGCGGCAACGCGCAGGTCATGCTGGCCGGTCACGCCGACCGTTCGGGTTCGGCGCAGTACAATGTGGGCCTCTCGCAGCGTCGTGCCGACGCCGTGAAGGCATACTTTGTCGCGCATTCGATCCCGGATGGCGTGGTCAGCGAGCAGGCGTTCGGCGAAAGCCGCCCGCGCGTCGAGACCGCCGATGGCGTCCGCGAAGTGCAGAACCGTCGCGTGGAAATCACTTACGGTCCGGGTTCGGGTCAGTAAGTCTTTCCGCAACGAATGAATTGGGGGTCGGGAAACCGGCCCCCTTTTTCATGCTCGTTGCAGCGGATTAGCCCAGCTAATCCGCGTCTGGCGCAAAGCGTCGGGCAACGAGCCCGGCCGGCTGGCGCGAAGCGTCCCGACCGACGACGCGGCTTTGCCGCGGCGGGCAGCCCTTACGCGATCCATGCCCAACAAGCAGGGTTGTTCTTGAGCGTCCGTCATTGGTGGGAGGCTGCCATTTTGAATGGCAAGCTGGCCGTTGCTGTTTCGGAGGTCATCGGTGAAACGCAACTTTGAATTCGAATTCCTCTCGGTTGTCCGTTGGGGCGAGGCGTTAATCGACTTGCACAACGCGTACGATCTGGAGGCGTTCGGCACCGACCTAGTCGGAGGCCAAGTCGATTTGCGGTTTCAGCGCAATGAGCATGCCTTCGAGCCAGACAGCTTGCCGCAAAGTGTGACGCTCTCATGCACCGGCAATTTGAGGGTGGCTTTCAACAATCTAGGCGCCATCGCGGCGCCACTGAATGACGAGGGCATTGAGGTCGCCTACTTCAACGAGGACTGTGACTGGCAATCTTTCCTCGACGAAGAGACGGCTCGGCGAAATGAGCCGCAAGGCCTGCATGTCTCCTTCATCAACGGGTTTACGATCCGCATCTTCTGCGACGAAGCAATGTTCGCCGCTAGCTAAGCCGACATTTGAAGGCTGGCTCACACAGCTACACAGCCCCCGCCGAAGTGCCCCCAACGTTCCGGCTGGCAAAATCCCGCACTTGCGATAGAGCGTCGGCAACACGATCTGGCGCCCAGCCGGACATCCTGTCCTGCACCTGTTGAGGCAAATCCATGCGAATTACGATGATCGGATCGGGCTATGTCGGCCTTGTGTCTGGCGCCTGCTTCTCCGATTTCGGGCACGACGTGATTTGCGTCGACAAGGATGCATCGAAGATCAATGCGCTCAAGGCCGGGCGGATGCCGATCTACGAGCCCGGACTCGACCAGCTCGTCGCCTCGAACGTCGCCGCCGGCCGGCTGACCTTCACCACCGATCTCGCGCAGGCAGTCGCGGGCGCCGACGCGGTGTTCATCGCGGTCGGCACACCCTCACGCCGTGGCGACGGCCATGCCGACCTGACCTATGTGTTCGACGCAACGCGCGAGATTGCTGCGGCCGTGACCGGACCTACCGTTGTCGTGACCAAGTCGACCGTCCCGGTCGGCACTGGCGACCGTGTCGAAGAGATCCTCCGCGCCGAACGGCCCGACATCGACATCGCGGTCGTCTCCAACCCCGAATTCCTGCGCGAGGGCGCGGCGATCGGCGACTTCAAGCGTCCCGACCGCATCGTCATCGGCACCGAGGACGCCAATGATGGCGAGCGCGCGCGCGCGGTGATGCGCGACGTCTACCGTCCGCTTTACCTCAACGAATCGCCGATCCTGTTCGTCGGCCGGCGCACCTCGGAGCTGATCAAATACGCCGCGAACGCGTTCCTCGCGACCAAGATCACCTTCATCAACGAAATCGCCGATCTGTGCGAAGCGGTGGGCGCGAACGTCCAGGACGTGTCGCGCGGGATCGGGCTCGACAATCGCATCGGGTCGAAGTTCCTCCATGCCGGCCCCGGCTATGGCGGGTCGTGCTTCCCCAAGGACACGCTGGCGCTGCTCAAGACTGCCGAGGACTTCGGCACGCCGACGCGGATCGTCGAGGCGGTGGTGTCGGTCAACGACACCCGCAAGCGCGCGATGGGCCGCAAGATCGTCCATGCGCTCGACGACGACGCCAAAGGCAAGACCGTCGCGGTGCTCGGCCTGACCTTCAAGCCCAACACCGATGACATGCGCGACGCGCCGAGCCTGGCGATCATCCAGAGCCTGCTCGACGCCGGCGCTGTCGTGCGCGCCTACGACCCCGAGGGGATGGAAGCGGCGAAGGCGATGATGCCCGGCGTCACCTATTGCACCAGCGCCTATGAGGCCGCGACCGGCGCCGACGCGGTGGCGATCGTGACCGAGTGGGACACGTTCCGCGCGCTCGACCTCAAGCGGCTGGCGGGCGTGATGGCGGGCAACGCGATGGTCGATCTGCGCAACATCTATCGGCCAGAGGACGTGGCGAAGGCAGGGTTCGCCTATTCGTCCGTGGGGCGCTGAAGTTCCAGCGTTTCGAGCACGAAATCGGCGCGGGCGGCGACGGCGTAGCGCGGTAACGTGACGGCTTCATAGTCCGCCGCGCGATAGGCGGCCGCGACGCGGTCATAATCCGACAGAGCTTTTTCCAGGCTGTGACGGCGGTCGGCGTCGGTCTCGTAGATGTCGGGCCAAGGCGGGGCGAGGAAAAGGCGGTCGTAGCGGTATCGGGCGACGAGCGCCGCGGCTGACTCGCCGGCGGTGGCTTGGAGCGCGACCGCTGCGTCGACGACACCGCGATCGAAGAAGGTGAGGCCGCGCGCGGCTTCATGGTCGGCGACCGACATCGCGATCGCGCAGCGAGAGAATGCGGCGGGATCATCCCATGGCAGCGCGCCGTCTCTACCCGCCCGCACGTCGGCGATGATCCGTCGTCCGGGCTCGCGCACCACTTGATGTCCACGCCGTGCGAGCTCTTCGAGCAAGGTCGATTTGCCTCCGCCCGCACAGCCCGAGATCGTCACGAAGCAGTCGCCGCTCAAAGCGCGGCCGCCAGCCAATCCGGCACGATCGCATCACCGAGCGCCTCGACACGGCGCAGTTCGACCATCAGCCCGAGGTCCGGATAGACCGCGCGGGTGCGGTCGCCCGCGGGGGCGATCGGGGCGACGACCAGCCGGCGGTTGACCTTGGAGCGATGGTGCATCCGCGCGGTATTCTCCTGGCCGACATAGCAGCCCTTGGCGAAGCTGACGCCGTTCAGCTCGGTGGCGTTGGCTTCGAGCCACAAGGTCTTGTCCTGCCCGAGTTCGGCGACACCCTCGGTGACACCGAGCGACAGGCGATGCGCCAGCCAGCCGGTCGCGGCCTCGCCGCCGCTTCCCAGCCATCTTTTGCCGAGCGCGGCGAGGCGTGGGTCGGGCACGCCGAGCGCATGCTCCTGCGCCCAATGCACTGCGCCCGCGGCCGGCTCGATCGTGATCGCGCGGCGCAGACGATACATCGACAGCCGCCGCTTGAGGCTTTCCGCTTCGGCCGCTTCGCAATCCATCAGCACCGCGTCACCGTCGGCCCAGAGCAGGAAGTCGAACAGCGCCTTGCCCTGCGCGGTCAGCAGCCCCGACCAGCGTGGGGTCGATGCGTCGAGCGTTGCGACATCCTGCGTCACCAGCCCCTGCAGGAACCCGCGCACGTCTTCCCCCGCGACCCGGATCAGCGCGCGGTCGGTGAGGGTGGTTCCGGTGGTCATTGCGTGTAGCTAGGGAGGGGCGAGCACCCCCGCAACTTATCCGTCATGCCGGACTTGTTCCGGCATCCACCGCGCAGCGAACGAAGAGCTGGAGGCTCTAGCCCAGCGCTCGCGGCACGGTGGACCCTGGGACGAGCTCGGGGTGACGGTAGTAGCGATTTTGCGCGCCAGCCTTTATCGCACTCCCATGACCGATCGCCTCACCATCCGCCGCCCCGACGACTGGCACGTCCACCTTCGCGACGGCGAGATGCTGGCGGTGGTGGCGCGCTATACCGCGCGCCAGTTCGCTCGTGCGATCGTCATGCCCAACCTCACGCCGCCGGTGACGAGCATCGCGGAGGCGGCGGCGTATCGCGACCGCATTCTGACGGCGCTCCCCGCGGACGGCGGCTTCACCCCGCTGATGACGTGCTACCTGACCGACGACGCCGACGCCGACGAGATCGTGCGCGGCTATGCGGACGGCGTCTTCGCGGCGTGCAAGCTCTACCCCGCGCACGCGACGACCAATTCGGCGCACGGCGTCACCGACATCGCCGCGCTGTCCCCGGTGTTCGACGCGATGCAGGCGGCGGGCATGCCGCTGTTGATTCACGGCGAAGTGACTGACCGCGACATCGATATCTTCGACCGCGAGGCGGTGTTCATCGAGCGCACGCTGGCCGGGCTGGTGCGCGACTTCCCCGCGCTCAAGATCGTGCTCGAGCATATCACCACCGCCGATGCCGCCGATTTCGTCCGCGACGCCGGGCCGAACATCGCCGCGACGATCACGCCGCAGCACCTCCATCTCAACCGCAACGCCTTGTTCGACGGGGGTCTGCGCCCGCACGCTTACTGCCTGCCAGTGATCAAGCGCGAGCGGCATCGGCTCGCGGTGCGCGCAGCCGCAGTGTCGGGGTCGCCGAAGTTCTTTTTAGGGACCGACAGCGCGCCGCATGCGGTCGGGCGCAAGGAAATGGATTGCGGGTGCGCGGGGATTTTCAACGCGCCGTTCGCGCTGGAGAGCTATCTTGCGGTGTTCGACGAAGAGGGCGCGCTCGACCGGTTCGAGGGGTTCGCGAGCGAGCATGGTGCGCAGTTTTACGGGCTGCCGCTGAACGAGGGGACGGTGACGCTGGAGCGGGTGCCGACGACGGTGCCGGATCGCATCGGTGACGTCGTGCCATTCCACGCCGGGGAGACGTTGGCGTGGCGGTTGGTGGGGTGAGGCCAGCCCGACGCTGGGTGGCAGCCGTCAATTTGATCGTGGCTGGCCCCATTGTAATTGCAGCACTGTTCTCGGTGAGCGGCCCGGTTTTGCAAACGCCACTATTTTTGTGGGTCGCAATGGGCTGGGCAGCCGGTTTGCTAGGCGTGCACCTGCTTCCGGTAAGGCCATCGCTCCGCGTAGTCACCGCCATCATCTACACACCGATTGCGGGCTATCTCATGGTGGTAACGGTGTTGACGATGTCGTGCCTGCAAGGCGCTTGCATTTAGGGTAGCGGCGCGGAGTGAATCCGCGCCGTCGGCCGGAGCTGTGCCCCGCCGGCCGGGCTTGCGCGAGTCAGCCGGGCGTGGCCGGCTGCCGCGCTGCGCTTAAAACGGTACCCAAGTCCCCTTGTGCCGGAACTTCACATACCCGGCATTGACGCCCGCGCGCCAGCCGACGCCGAGGCGGACGGGGATCATCACGATGTTGTCGTGCCGCAGATACGTCGCCGAGAAGCCGCCGACGAAATAGAGTCGGCCTTCGCCGCTGGCATAGGCCTTGAACGCGTCATCGGTGTCGTAGAGGTTGTAGACCAGGATGAAGACCTTGGTCGCGTCGCCGCCGACGTCGAACCCCACCGACGGCCCGCGCCAGTAGATCTTCTGGTTGCCCGCGACCGCGTGGCTGAGCGTGCCCGATCCGTAGCGCGCGCCGATGACGAACGCGCCGGATGCTTCCTTGCCCGCGATATAGGCGTTGGGGCGACCCTGCTTGGCCAGGATCTTCTCGATGATGTCGGCCAGGCCCTTGGCGCCCTTGCCGAACACCCCTTCCGCCGCGCTCAGCACGTCGCCCTTGTCGTAGGTCGGGCCGGTGGTCGGCGGGACATCGGGCGGGGCGACCGTCGCGGTCTGATCCTGCGGCGGGGGCGGCGCGTCCTGCGGCGCGCCGCGCTCGTCGGCGGCGAGCGGCGCTGGCGCGACGGCTGCAGCGGTCGGCGCAGGGCGCGGGTTCTTGAGGTCGCCGTCGATTGCCGCATTGGGATCGATCGTCGTCACTTGCGCCGCCACCGGCCCGGTCAGCGCCACCAGCGCCAACGCGATCATCGTCATCAACCGGCGCATAAGCCGCACTCCCCACCCGATACTGACGCCAAGGCTAAGCGCGCCGCGGATTGCCCGGCAATGAATGGACCGGGCGCGAGCGACGACTCGAATCGATTCCGCGATGAAGCGAGTCGGAAACGCGTAGTTGATCGCCTCCCGACCCGTCGCTATAGCCCGCGCTTCGCCGCTGCATGGAGACGTGGGTGAGTGGCTGAAACCAACGCTTTGCTAAAGCGTCGTACGGGAAACCGTACCGAGGGTTCGAATCCCTCCGTCTCCGCCAGGGTTTGAAAACTGCCGCCATCGCCCCGGCCCGCCCTGCCGCCCATTCGGCTTGGCGCTGCCTTGGTTCAGCCTGGCGCAGCACCATTGTAGATCAATCCGATGGGAATAGCATCGGGCGGTTAGATCATTTCCCGATTCGGTTCGTTGTGTCTCTCGCGCAGGAGAATACGCAATGCCTCTCGCAGAACGGTCGGCCTTCACTTTCGGTCAGCTCAGCGTTCTGAGGGTCACGAGCGGCAGCAGCCGGCCTCGCCGCAACGACGGCGATGCGTTCGAGGGATCGGACAAACTGGAACTGGATTTCAGCGGCTGGTCGCACGGCGGCCGCTGGGCGCTGCAATTGGACGCCGCACTCGGCCGTCCCGGCGATCCGACGCTCGTCGTCGCACACGGTCTCGCCTGCCTCGCGGTCGCCTGGTGGGCGCAACTGTCGCCGAAATCGTATCTCGAGCGGGTCGGCGGCGCATTATTCCTGTCGCCACTCAGCTTTTCGCCGTCCGAAGCGCCGGTCGCGCGCAGCCTGCGGCCGAGCCCCGGAACGAAGCTGCCGTTTCCGTCGATCGTGACTAACCAGGCCTCGCCGATCATCGAGCAAGTGCTCGATCTGGCGGATACCTGGGGCAGCCGGTTCGTCGACGCCGACGCGTCAGCCGAGGCCGCGCGGCGCGCGCTTCAGGCGCACCCCCTCGCGCAACAGTCCCGGCTGCTGGAATTGATCGATGCCTCATGGGCGCCGAGCGGCGCTTCTGAAATGGTCGAGCCAGCCTGTCTGCATGGGCCGGACCTGCTCGCCGCGATGGAGTGACCGCCGCCGGCCATGCCCAAATGGCGCCGCTCGCGCCGGGCGGCATGGCCAGCGCGCTGGCCGGCAGGAAAAACTGAAGCGGTCGCCAAACCGCGCGATAGGCGTGTATAGACGCTAGCGTGTTGCGCTGGCTCGTCGCTTTCCTGCTCCTCCTGCTTGCGTCGCCGGCCGTCGCGCAGCCATTACCCGCCGCGCCGCACGTGCAGACGCCCGCCGAGGCGCTGGCGCAGGATGCCGGCCAATATGCCAGGCAGTTCGGCGTGCCGCAGGCCGAGGCCGAGCGGCGGCTCCGCGCGCTCGCCGACAGCGTCGCGACCACCGACAGTGTCGAAATCGTCTATCGCGACCGTGTCGCGGGGGTGTCGATCGAGCACAAGCCGGCGCTGCGCATTCTCGTCTACCTGACCGGCGACACGCCGGTGCCCAACCGCAAGCTCAATGCGGGCGGGATGACCGTGCCGATCGTGTTCCGGACCGGCGCCAAGGCGTCGCGCGACCGCGTGATCTGGGCGATGACGTACAAACAGGCGGCGATCCGCGCCGCGCTGCCCAATCCGCCCGCCATGGGGCTCGATCCGCGCACTGGCGAGCTCGTCATCGTCGTCCCTACCGCGACCGCCGCCGCGAACGGGAAAGAGGCGCTCCGCGCCAAGCTGGAAGCCATCGCCGGGGTGCCGGTGCGGCTGCGCGTGCTCGACCAGATCGACATCAACCTGTCGGCGCCGCTGGGCGGGTCGCGGGTCGAGGGGCTCAACGCCGCCGACGGCAAGCGCTACCTCTGCACCACCGCCTTCACCGTGACCGACGGCAAGCGCTATGGCGTCGCGACCGCCGCGCATTGCCTCGACGACCTCACCTATCTCGACCCGCGGCGTGTCGCAACGCCGCTGAGCTATGTCGCGCAATGGGGTTGGGGGTATCAGGACATCCAGATCAACGTCTCGCCCGATCCGCTGCCCGGGCTGTTCTATGCCGATAATGGCCGGACGGTCGAACGCCCTGTGACCGACCAGCGCAGCCGCGACAGCACGCGCGCGGGCGACTACGTCTGCCATCGCGGAGAGACGACCGGGTATAGCTGCGCATTGGTCGAGCTGACCGATTTCGCGCCGGCGGGCGACCTGTGCGGCGGGCCGTGCCTGCCGACCTGGGTCACCGTCGCGGGGCCGACCTGCCGCGGCGGGGACAGCGGGTCGCCGGTGTTCATCGGCACGACCGCGATGGGGATCGTCAAGGGCGCGACCTATCGCAGCGGCGCGTGCGTGTTCTATTTCTACATGTCGGTCGATTACATCCCGCAACCATGGCGATTGGTCCTGGGACCGTCGACACCCCCTGTTCCGCCACTGCCGTTTGGTGCATTGGGGCCGCCATGACCGCGATCGGAATCCTGGGCAGCGAGGGACGGATGGGACGCGCGATCGCCGCCGTCGCGACCGATCTGGGCGCGAGCGTCGCGGGTGGCGTCGATGCCGGCGGCGATCCGCTGAGCCTGGCGCGCTCCTCGGACGTGCTGGTCGATTTCACCGCCCCCTCGGCGCTCGAGGCCAATCTGGCGGCGGCGTGCGAGGGCGGGACGCCGATCGTCGTCGGCACGACCGGGCTGACTGCGCAGCACTATGCGCTGATCGACAATGCCGCGGCGCGGATCGCGGTGCTGCAGACCAGCACGACCTCGCTCGGCATCACCCTGCTCGCGCGGCTCGTCGCCGACGCCGCCGAAAAGCTCGGGCCCGACTGGGACATCGAGATCGTCGAGGCGCATCACCGGCATAAAGTCGATGCGCCGTCGGGTACCGCCTTGCTGCTCGGCGAGGCGGCGGCGGAGGGACGCGGCGCACCGCTCAGCGATCTGAAAGTGGTCGATCGCGCCGGGCTGGTCGGCGCGCGGGCGGAAGGGACGATCGGCTTCGCGGCGATCCGCGGCGGGTCGATCGCGGGCGACCATCAAGTGATCTTCGCCGGATCGGGCGAGCGGCTCGAACTGATCCACCGCGCCGAAAGCCGTGAGATTTTCGCGCGCGGCGCGGTGCGCGCGGCGCTGTGGCTCGCGGGGCAGCCGGCAGGGCGCTACGCGATGGCGGAAGTGCTCGGGTTGTGATTTGCTTGCACGGCGCCGGCCCGCTCCCCCACCCGGCCGCCCAGTCAGGATATTCTATGGGC
>Ga0307517_10006880_pt1 | contig 16725 bp, 3 predicted proteins | sample 23_EM_MG_FD_194515 | JGI IMG/M metagenome (GOLD analysis project Ga0307517, IMG submission 194515) | Populus trichocarpa ectomycorrhiza microbial communities from riparian zone in the Pacific Northwest, United States - 23_EM | ecosystem: Host-associated > Plants > Roots > Unclassified | place... | reverse complement strand
CAAAGTGTAGGCAACAATCTACACCAAAGAACTAAGCTGTCCTTTTCTTATAACGAATTGCAAATGAACGAGTTAACAGATAGCAGTAGCAACAAATGGAGAATTTAAATAGCTTAAGGGCTCATTTGTGGCACATAAATATTAAAATGGCAACTTGACTCATGTGGGATTCACTCACTAATCAGGCCAAGCAGACACAAGTCCTAGAGAAACAAGCAAGCTCTACTTTCCTAAAAAAACAAATGGTTCACTAACAGGCCCAAAACCAGCTTGGACTTCAGGGAAAAACCAAATCAACTAACGAAGAGTACAGCAAAACTTAATCCATCAAGGTCACCTGTCAGTATGAGTAATGCCAATCTTACAAAACAAACCATAAACACACATGGAAAAAATTATTTAAGAAGTTAGCTCACGCATCAAATACATAGGTTATTATAAACGCAGAAATGTCATAGGTTCCATAACATGGCAATGACAAGGTCTATGTCTGGAAGCCTCAGTGGACACCATGTTTGGTTATTATAAACGCAGAAATGTCATAGGTTCCATAACATGGCAATGACAAGGTGTATGTCTGGAAGCCTCAGTGGACACCATGTTTGTTTCTAAAAAAATTTAGTGTGCAAAGCATTTTCCATTCAATATGTAAACCAATATCAAATCCCTTATAAAACTGATGTGGGAATACCCATTCAACACCCCCTCTCATGTGCAGGCCCTTTACACAAACAAATAGGATCTTGTTGTCATGATTGATTAGACTGCGACGACGTCACAAGTCATTGATATAAGCATTTCTAATGCCCATAAAATAAGTAAATTCAAGTAGTTAGTGAAAAACAGAAAAGGTAAGACATGAAAGAACAGAGTTTGAAGAACATGCATATGGGAATGTGAGTGGTGTGTGCCTGCATGTTAAGAACATGCATCTTCAAATAAAAAAACAATCTGGTTATAGAATCTCTGCAACAGTAACTCTGCAGTATCCCTATTTAGATGTCCAATGATTTGAGTTTTTAGAACAACTGGCCCATTAATATTTTAAAGAGATGCTATTTCTTTTCCTTTCTGTTGATTAGATGCTTTTTATAATTTCAATACAGTTTCTCTTCCAAAACTTAATTCAACTAAATGCAAAGTAAAAAGCCAGTGTGATGGGAGAAGGCTGCAGTCCAGTACCATTTCTAATAGCCCAATTAAAGAGTGGATTTTTCTAGTTTATGACTAACAAAGTCAAAGGTTGGCAATAAAATGAATTTTAGGAACAAACAAATGAATCAAAGCTTTAGATCTGATAGAGAACACCTTGAGCTTTAACACAAGTGGCAAGAAAAAAATTCAGCACTCCAAGAGGACCAACCACTTGGTACAACTTCCACTGACATTTAGCCATATGGACAAATTACCAATTTACTGACATCTTTCTTGTATCCATTCTTTATTTTCCTAAATCTTTTAAGTTAAGATTTAATTTCATATGTATGACTCAATTTCTTTCAGAATATAGTACCCGGGTGGGTGCTCCTAGAGTAAACTTGAAGACATCACGGGAAAGTATAGATTTGAACAATACTGCATACAAAACCAAGAGAAGAAGGACAAGATAAGAGAAGAAGTTTCTGCAAACCAAGTCAAAGTGCTACACGGTCATGCACCACACAAGTCCCATGGCGAAGCACTTTGACTTGTTCAAAGTATAGATTTGAACAATACTACATACAAAACCAACAAAAGAAAGACAAAATAAGAGAAGAAGCGAGTGCAAACCAAGTCAAGGTGCTACACCACCATGTCCCACTGATGAACTAAAGATTGATTTGATTAGTCTTTAGGATTCCATCTTAATTAATGATCTGTAGCTCTCAAATTGCTGACCCTTTTAGAAGAGGAAGTATGCCTAACGGCAGTTCATATTAAGACAGAGATTATAGAACACCAACAACTCATTATGCAACATGCAACTGCATGAGGTGAAAACAAACCTGCCAGAAGTTCTAAATGTCCAGTGCCTGATGCCCGATAGGCAACAAGATCACCCAATAATCGTGCTACTGAGTAAACTTCATCTTCCTTGGACACCCGCCTAGAGGAATTAGAGAAAGAAGTTGAATATCAGATAGTTGATAAAAATTCAAATCTCAGAGGTTAATCCAGTGCAGATAAAGATACATGTATTTGACACGCCCCAGACAGCACAAAGCCTCACGAATTCCATGGTCAAACACCTCTTGATAGTGCGCCTTCCATACATCATCTTGGGTTTGATAAAAAGACCTCCATCTTAGGACCGCAGGTCCCACAAAAATATGGATTAGTGGAATAGTACAGACTGCGATAACAAATGAAATGAGTAGTTTTGTCTTCCACTTGTTACCATTTGAAGCTGTCCCTGCATGAGAAACATTTTTCAAAAAGAACTCAAGTTTTTGCAGGAGAACAGAAACAAAGAGTCATTAAACTTGTTTATGAGAAATGCACTCTAGTATCTACTAGGCTAAACCCTTGAATCTGCAAGAGAGCTCCAAAAGCCAAATTTTGCTCATCGAAAAGGCTAATGAAAAACAAAGTCATAGGTGCAATTATAGCCAAGAAGCCCTGACTAAATGGAAACAAAATCCCAATGAAATAGAAACTATCAACAATAATAAACATGAAATGATCTAAACAAGAAATTTTTAGCATAACAATACAACTCCAAAATTAGTAAAGCTAAATGGTTAATGATGGTGGGACTAAATATCTATATGCTCGACTAAATCAATGCCTCTTCACAACATCAAATCCTATAATGTGCCACCTGTTGTCCATCAACAATTCCAACACAGGCTCAAAATGCTGCAATTATCAACTGTATAACTCCATTGCCAAGGTAGCCGTCAACACACTATAACTAGCTTATGCATTACTTATGCAAAAGTGCAGATAAAAGAACTACCTCCAAGTTTGGAGAGAATAGTGCACGGGGGTCTTCAAAATTTCTTGCTGCATTTAATGAATTATTCCCCAATTGTTAGCCATACTAAAATGGCCTATAAACAATTGCCTTGGTTTGTTTTTTTTTTATATTTTGACTTTAGGCCTTGTAGTTCAAGTTAAAAATTATCTAGATAGCTTCTCTCTTTATCAGCCAATCTCATTTTGGAAGGCCTGATCCATTAATCTCTGTTTCACTCTAGATTGCATTTCCCATCTTGAGTATGAATAAAATCAGAGTTTTCAACACCTCCTACTGCAGATACATGAACCAGAAAATGTAGATTTCAAATTGTAGATTTTGGAAATGATTGAGCCGATACTTAACAGGTGGAAGTACAGTGACAGTAATAATGAGATAAAGCAGAAACAAGCATTGCTACAGATGCAAATCGATTATTCACAAAAGATAATAAATACTATAAAAGACTAAAAACAAACTAAGTCAATTTACCTGGTTGACATTCACTTGATGTCCCATCATGAGAGATATATTTAACCACATTAAACACAAGGTAAATTGCAGTTAAAATTTGCAGCAGAGTCATTACCAATGCAAAACGACTCCACCAAAGCCATGTTTTGTACCTCAGCTGTTCAGCGATAAAAAGAATTGTTAAATTGAGGTAAAAAGCAAAGAAAACTAGCAAAATATATTAACGTGTGTTTGTAAGGTCAAAATAAAATGTTCAAGCACATTCCCCACTTTAATTTTTCATCATAACAGTGTTACCAATACTTGAACCTAGCTGAAGAAATATGCTTTGAACAATTTACAAAGAAACCAAAAATTACTAATTCCCATTTTTCCAACAGTCAATCCTTAAGACTTAAATCATTTCATTTTTCTGTTTATTAAAAGGAAAAGCTTGCTATCCTTTTCCTCCCTAAATCACACAAGGAAATTTAACAACAAATTCTCGTTTCATGGAAAACCTGTTATTCAAAAAAAAAGGGATGATCAAGACACCACAAATACTAAAAAGCCTATCACATGCGCTCCAAGTAACAAAACAGTTCCAGAAAACAAAATCGTTGTTCTCACCACTGTTAGAACACATGACATGCCATGATTTTAAAAAGGAAATTGTCACTGATCCAATCGTGGACAGTAACTCATGTAACCAGATTAACTCAAGCAAACTAGTCTTCTCTGGTTTATTTTTCTTTAACCTCTTACCTCTTTGCAAAGAGGAGAAACATATTTCACATTTTTTCAGCCAGTTTCAGCTTTGCACTGAAAATCCATGTTGTTCCATTCCAATTCTTATATTGTTCACCTAATCTGACCTAAAAGTTCTAACAAAAATAACCGTAAAGATTGAATGCACATTTCAAATACAAACCCAAAGAAGCATCTTTCCACCCATCCAGATGCTATCTACCTAAGGAACCAAAAGTAAAATATAAAATGTAACTTAACATGCATCCTTGCCATCCAGCTCTTAAACATGCAATCCGCTATATACAAATTTAGTCAAAAAGGTGAGAAAGACAAGCCATTACTAAAACCATCCAAATTCACTAAACCAACCATCAAAATTCTGCAACCAACTGAACATAACACGTTCTGAAACCCAGTCAAAACTAATGCAAAAGACTCGGCTGAAATAAGCTCGACAAACAAGAATTCTAATTACCAAAAAAATAGTTAAACCCTGTAAAAGAAATTTTTTTTTTTTCCTTAAAAGGAGAGAGCTGGGCATATACCCGTCTTCGAAGACGATTAATGGAGTCGATAGCAGAAGAATCAAGAGGAGAATCAAGAATGGAAAAGGCAGTAGCCTTTTGTGCAATCCCAGACTTAAACATGGCAAATATTTTGAAAGCAGCAGCCAAAGACACCATTGCAACAGGAATAGTTATTCTGTTAAGTTCACAACCAGGAAACACAAGAAACAAAAGAACCCCACCAACAATCACCACAGCTAGATTTGAAAAACCCAACATTATCGTACTTATTCGCAAACTGTTCACCGTTGAAGAAACCCACATTGCCATTGCCTCTCAAGTTTCAGGCTTTATTCTTTGGAAAGAACAAGGTGGGTTTCTCTGAATTGCTGTGAAGATCGTCAAATCAAACGGTACCAAACATGAGAAAAGGAGAATTTGGGTTTGCAAGGACACATGTTTGTTCGCCGATAATGCAATAAAAGTCTGCTCTGATTTTTCTCTTTGAAAAGCTGACCTGTTTGTTCATTGTTGTCTGTTGAATTGATTAACCAAAAAGTGAAAATTGATTCGTCAACTAATTATTAATTAATAAGCTAATAATAATTCTACGAAAAAAAAAACTTTTAAGAAAAAAAAACATTTCTCGGGTTTGGCGTTCTGGTATTGCCTTCGGTTTTTACATGGACAAAAATTAACTGGGAGTTGGTTTTAACTTTTATTGTCATCAAAACCTGAATTTATGTAATTTTAACAATGTAAGATCACTCATGCTCGCTTAGCTCGGGTTCATTTATGAATTTTAATAAAAATAAATAAAAGATAAAGGATAAGATATTATTAGTATATTGACATATGTTTTGTTGCGAAATTTATTTTTTAAATGTTAAAAAGAAATATTAAAAGTGTATAGTGTTTTTTTTTTAATGTTATTAAATCTAATTAAGTTTATCAATTTTAAAACTTTTTTATTTAGCTATTTATCTAATTTAAATTTTTAATTAAAATATATGAGAAATAACTTGATTTAAATCGATTAATTTTATAAGTCTAAATATAATTTTGATGATTCGTAAAAAATATGAGTTAGCTTTTAAAAAAAATTTAAAATGATAATTTTTTAAAAAATATTAAAATAATAATAGATTGAATCTTATTTTCTAGAAGTTAATTACACAAAGAATTACATAAGATATATAGCTAGTAATATTCACGAGTAGTATTATTCCAATTCCACCACTTGTTATTCTCACTCTATTATTTATTAAAAAAGAATAAGTTTATTGAAAGTATGTGTTATAAGTAAATCTTAAAACGGAGGGACTTTAAAATAACCCTACACACACAAGATTACCATAATTATGAATTTATTTTTTAAAATAAAGGTCAATATAAGATTATTTTCTTACAAATAAAAAAGAAGCTAATAAATATTTTTTTTATGAATTAGTCAATTGAAAAATCATGATAGAATGAAAAATAGTATTTTATTAATTAATATTAATGAAAGCATGAGTACAATATTATTTTCAGTTTCATCCTTCAACATTAAATTAATTGAGAAATAAGCTTCACGGTTGAATCCAAGTCTAGAATTTCACGAGTTACGAGTTTTGAAGATTAACTTATGTTTGAAAGATTCACCCAACATTGCTTTTTTATTTCTCTTTTTAAGCTTTTTTTTTTTCATTTTCATCTTTCTAAGTTTATTTAATTGGGTTTGGGCTCCATTATTTTTTTTTCTTTCTATAGGATTTTTTAACTAATTTTGAAAATGACTTGGGTTATCTCGGGTCTTTTTTATTATCGTTCTTTGTTAAATTTATCTTTTTAAAAATATTTTTTTAATTAAATTAATTAAATATAAGCATGAGAAGTTAACTTCATGATATTTTGCTTGGTTTGCTTTCCAACTCGTTACTAATGGTGTGTGTGACTTCTTTCTATGTTGTCATGCACCCTTCATAATGGCGTTAAAATCATCTCAATGAATTTTTTCTAGTGATGGGACGGTGTACACAATGAAGCATCAGTGAGTCTCCAACAGACTTTTCTTCTTTCCCTTCCTAAATATGATATTGCCAACTCATTTTTAATAATTAGTTATTGAAAAAAAAAAGTTTTGCTTTATTTAGTGTCAATGCTTTTTTTTTTTAATCATGTTATTGAATTAACCAGCCTTATCTAATGTAGTCAAGTTAATGACTCATGTATCATATCTTTCTTGCTTCTTTAAAGACATTGGTATCGCCTAAACATCTTTTTTTTATGTTAGGAAAAAATTGACTAAGCCTGCAGCATAGCGTGGCGGGAACCCATATAGTTAGAAACTAAAAAGTACGGTAGTTATAGATATTACAATTACAATTAAAAATTAAAAATTATATACATATAAATGCCTTGTTTGTTTCCAGGAAAATGAATTTCTGGAAATCATTTTCCCCACTTTTTCATGTTTGGTGAACATAAAGAAAATGAGTCAAAGAAAACTCAATTCTGGTCAAAGGGAAAAAAGAAGCTTTATGAGAGGAAAGTGTTTTCCTTTCCTTATTCTAAGGAAAACACTTTCCCATAAAGCACCTCTTCTTTGCCTGGTTATAGATATTACAATCACAATTAAAAATTACAAATTATATACATATAAAAACTAATTCTCTTAGGAAAAACACTGTGAACTCCCTCTTCACTAGAATAGTGTTGAGTAAATGTTTTCGGTTTTTTAGCTTTTTTTATTTAGTCATCAAATATGTTTTTCTTTCAAATTCACCCTTAAAATTTGTGTCAAATGGGATTTTAGTCTCATGATTTATTTTATTTAGCTTCCTAGGGTTCTTAAGGTGTTGAGAAAATATTACTGCAAAGAGAATGCAATTTTATTTATTTAAAAACTTGAAGCTTTAGGAACCAAAATTAACAATTAAAAAAACACAACCTTTTTTTTTATTGTACATAAGGTGAGCGATCTTTTTAAATTTTGGTCTTTGAAGTTTCTAATTTTACATGTTTGATTTTTTTTTAGGTTTTAGCGTTTTTATTCAAAACTTCATTTTAATCATGTTTCATTCCCTAGATTTGGGAGATGAGAGAAAGAGTAATTGAAAAATGAAAGATAAGAGAGAAAGTGAGCAATTCTCCATATTCTGATGATAAAAAAGGTCATTCTTGTCATCAATGGGTTCTATTTAATGAGATGAGCTCATCTTACTAAAAAAAAGGTAAAACAAAGTTGAGATAGAGTTTTTATCAGTTTGATTTTGTTTTTATAGACCAATTTAAAGATATTTTTAGTTGAGATATTGGTTTGTTGACATTATAAGGATATGTATTAGGTTTTTTAGGTTAAAATATGTTGAAAATAATTTTTTGATTAAAAAAACCTCTGCTAATTTTTCAACCACCTTGTTAATGATAAAAAATAATAATTGTGCAAACAGACAACATGTTATCCGCTATTATTTCTTAAAAAATAGAAGAGAAATGGCTAAACATATGAGCTTGGACTTGTAGGCTCATGTGTGAGGCATTTTCTTTAAATGGGCTAGGTGCGCCAAGCCAACTAGACATAAACGCTTGATCTGTTTTTTAAGCCTATTATGGGTTTTGTTTTCATCTTTTTCCTATTAAGTTTTGTTAAAAGAACTTAAACTTATATTTAAATATCATTTTATTAAATATTATTCAATTTAGATTTAGTTTTTCAATAAAATTATAATGGTTTTTCTTATAAAATTATTAAGCCCTTATTTTCTCCAACCCTTCGTGATTTACTTGTTTTTATTTCTTAAATATTGTTTTTTTTGTTTTGTGTGCAATTTTTTACTATCACAATCAAGTCCATGATCTATATGGCTAGTTAACCCGTGTTAATAATTAACATTGTCGTCTAAAAAGATTTTTACAAAAATCAAAATGATGGCAGTTTGAAAAATTCTTTTGAGTCAAATACAATTTTGAATGGAATGACCAAGTTGTGTTTGGATCCACTAGATTAAACAAATCATATTAGGCAAACTCTAACATGGTTTTATTTGAACTTCAGGCCATATAAAAGGCCACGTCATAGGGCCATGTCAATTAATAATATTAATAGGAACTATGTTAGCAAATTATTTTGTTTTGTTTAAATTTTTATTTTTATTTTTTCTTAAAACTATTGACATATAATTAAATAAAAAAATTTAAAAGCATGACATGATATGAGATCTTTTTTCTTTATATATATATATATATATATATATATATATATATATATATATATATCTTTTAGCTATGCGGTTTCATGTTTGGTTATCATTGATGACTCTTTTTAGCATTTACTAGATAGATGGCATGTACTACACTACGAGCTAGATTAATTTTTTTTTTAATGTAAAAAAATGATGCCTAGATGATGATAGCGTATTTAAAAAAGTAAGAAAATTTTGGGACTCGAGTCATTGATTTAAATTGGTTCAATAATTTTGGTTAATTTAATAATATGATTAAAAAAAGCCAATGATGATTAAAAAAACAAAAAAAAATCAATGACTAATTGAAAAAAATTAACACTTACCAATATTTTAAAAAGATATCCTCTAAATATTCTTAAAAGATCTCAATGATCTTATTTGATAACAGAACAAAAATTAAATGAGAATAAGATAACCTTATAAAGACAAGAATGAAAGAAATCCAAAGCTCAATTACCAGCATGACAAACATTAAGAAATGAACTGAAAACAAATATCAATTTAAATAAAAAATAAAAAAACCTGACTCAAGTCAGCATGACAAATTTGCAGCCCAGTAGTGAGACCGGGATAACTCCACTCGGAAACAAATGAATAAAACAATGGAGGTCAACTCTTAAGCAAACTAAATGAGGAAAGACAAAATTAAATAAAATATATCAATATAAAAAAAACCTAAAAAAAGCTCGAGTCAACTTGACTAACTCACAATTTAGGATATGAGATCGGGACAACATTACAAAAAGAACAACAGAAAAACCACAAAGCTCAAGGATAAATAACCTAATCTCGAATGATAAAATTAAGAAAATAATTTAAAAAAAAGGAATTAAAAAACACCAAAGTTAAACTGAGCTAATTTCCAAGAAAATAAGTTAAACCTATGACTCGGGTTATGAAACTAAAATTACCTTATATAAGGAAAACATGATAAAATCACAAAGCAAAATTTCTAATAATACAAATTCAAAAATCAAAACAATAAGAACCAAATATGATATAAAAATTAAATGAAAAAATAATAATGAGAGACTACATTAGAAAATAAAATTAAATCAATGAAGGATTTAAAAATAAAAAATCAAAAGAATAAGAACCAAATTGAATTATAAAATAAAATAAAATAAAATATAGAGAGATAAAATTAAAAAAAAACTTCAAAGAGCATTAAAAACAAAATAAATAGTAATAAAAAGAATGAGGACCAAAATAGATACAAATATAGACTGACAAGACACACTTGATTTTTGAAAGGTCTGAGGCGAAATCCAAGGTAAGGAGAGAGGAAAGAGGGACAAAAAGAAAAACAAGTTCATCGGAGCTCAGCTGCTGCTCCATCACGCAGACACGTTTGACCACCGGGAAAAGGATGGCGTGACACTTCCAACACCATTGTCGAAGGCAGTGTTTGACCACTAGGAGACATTATACACCGTACCTAAAGAATGCATACACCTCCTACTCATTGGTGTGTGTGTAACATATGCTTGTAACTTTTATTTATTTAATTTTATTTATATTTTTTAAAGACTAAATTGCTCGTCATTCAAATCGATAAAAACTAAAATGTTATGATGAAAATACAAAAAAACTCATGGACGTCAATATTATTTTTTTATTTTTAAGGGAAATATAGTCAATTTATTGTCCAAATAAAGTGTTAAACGACTGAAAATCCCCTAGACTCTAATTTTATTTTTTTTACTTTTAAAGGTATTTAAATCATTTTACTACGCATCTAAAATACAAAAAGATTTATTTATCCCCGATCAATATGATAATGATAAATAAACTCTATAAAAAAATCATTGTGTCCCCAAATGCTAGTTAAATAATTTTGTTTGGGAAGAGAAAAATGGTCATTTCACTGTTCCACTCTACAGTAATATGTGTCTTAGTGTATAGTGAAAAGTTGATCTTTTTTTTATTTGGCACCTAAGATTATCGATTAACTTTATTAAGTCAAATTTTCAATTTTTATTTAAAATTTTTGTTAGTTAAAAAAAAAAACCTCAACAATGTTCATATATTATACTTTTTTTTTAAATTAAAAATAACTTTTAATTCGGTCGACAATAGAGCCCGAGCACCATGACTAGTAATAATAATTAAAAGAGGTGGTGAATTCATTGTTCACAACCTTATATGACACTATTTATTAGAACAATGTTTTGTATTTTTTTTATTCTTTAGTTTTTATCATTGTATTTTTTTTATTCCATTATTTAATATTAGGTAGATTGAGAATTGAGTTTTATAATTTGTTTTGATTTGTTGTCTATAGGTTATCGTGGTATAAAAAAAACATTCAGACATTGAGTTAGTGCTTGATTTTGTAAAATCAAATTGATTTTATTAGATTGAAAATGAGGGGACTCAAATTGAAGGTGAAGAAAAATGGTAGCCTTGTTTTTTCAAAAAATTGTGGTGTTTGTGTTTTTTTGATAAATTTTGCTACAGATTTTTTTCCAATTTTTATTTTTCATCATTTTAGTTTGTAATTACATGTTTCTCTTTCAAATTTCAATCCTTAAGTTTGAAAGAGAAAAAAGAGTCATCAAAAAATGATGGAGAAGAGAGAAAGGGATTAGTTGGTCGGATTTTGGTGATAAAAAAGGTTAAATTTGATGTCTAGGTGTTCCTCTTTGACAAGAGAATATCATTGAGGTGTTTTCGGGCTCTCATGTTGACATAAAAATATAGATTATGGCTGAGAGATTTTTTTCTATTTGATTTTGTGTTTTTGAATTGATTTGGAGTTTTTTTTAGTTGAAAATTAGTTTATTGAGGCTATAAGAGTGTTTTCTAGGTGTTTATATATGAAAATAGGCTAGAAATTATATTTTATGTCCAAAAATCCCTAGCCTAATTTTCCAGTCACCTCTCTAGTGATCGACACTCTGGTGAATGGACAATAGGCATGTAAAAGATATATCGTTTGCTTCTTTTTTATATATATAAATGGATGACATATTATTTGTCCAAATCAGAAAAAATAAAATAAAAAAAGATTGAGGAGCGTGGGCTTGGACTAAATGTTTAAAGGTTTGGGTATGTTGGGTTTCCCAGACCAGCACGGTTGACCTTTTTTAATATTCTTACAACATTTTAGATGTAATTTTAAAAATTAATTAATTCTAAATATAGTAGGTATATTATTTTATTAAATTCTTAAATTAATTAAGAATATATTTAGATATTATATTATTTAATACCATTCAATTTTACTTTGTTTTCAAATAAAATTATAGAAATAAAATTATATTATTAGCAAGTATTTGTTTTGTACAACCCATCATTAATAATTTTTTTTTAATTTTATTTGTTTGCTTTACTGCAAGTTTCTATTTTTATTATTATATAACTAGATAAAAAATAGTTTTAAGAAAATAAAGTTATCAAACCTAGTTAGATCCATGACCCAGATCATGGGTTTAGTGAGTTAACTCGGGTTTATCCGAGTTGATCTAATATGTCGCTATCTCAATATTTTTTTAAAAATATCTTCTTGAATTACTTTTTGTCAATATATGTTTTTACTAATTGTCCAGGTTGCCTTTGGATTTGTATAGTTGACCGGGTTACATAAGATCAACCTCTACTTGATTTAATTTAAAACTCAGGCAAGACAAAGAGTTGGTTTATGAGGTTTCAAGATATATAGAGCTGTTGACACTGCTAAAGAGTTCTCCACGACAACATGCAAGCATTTTATTATTTTTATGTTTTTTAATACGCTCGTATTAAAATTATTATAATATTATTTATTTTTTAAAAAAAATGAGACTTGCGTTTAGAATAATGATAAAATGTTTTCTAAGAAACAAATATTCTCATAAAACATTTCCAAAAAAAATAGCACGTTAATGAGATAAGAAGGTTTAGCTAGAATGATATTTTTTTATCAAGAATTTTTTGTTCTTCTATTTTTATTAAATAAATAACATGGGGCAAAATTTTAGATTTTTTCAGGTTGAAATCAAAGATATTAATAAAAAACAGAAGACTTTTACTAGCAACTTACAAAAATGGTTAAGTTTAAATTATTAATATTCTTATAAACAAATTTAGAGCAATATAATTAAGTGAGAAAAATTAACAGGTTCTTTATTAGTTCTTATTTTTTTAATTTAATTTCATGATTTAATATTTGATTAGTGTTAAAATATCCTTTTAGTATTTATTGGTATATATAATCTTGAATCTATTTTATTAAATGCATGCATTAGATTTTGAGTTTATAACCATATTGTTTTTACTACTAGAAAACAAATATTAGCAATGTTGTCTAAATATTAATTTTTTTTATTCAAAAAATTTTAATCCGATATATAGCTTAGCGCGGCTAATGGTGTAGTCAATCTCTTGTTAGAAAGATAGATCCTTTACTTTAGTGTGTGTGTGTATATTAAAGTACAAAATTCAAATGGTAGATAAAATAAAAATATTTTAAATGTTATATTGTCTTTTTTATAGAATTTTTTAAATTTTCTCATCATTATTTTTAAGCGAACATGAAAAGGAGTTATTTTAGAATGTAAATTAAGGCATGTGTTAAATATGGTCATATTAATTATTATAGAAAATAATAGAGAGGAAATAATAAGCTATAAAATTAGAATAATTCATTATATATATATATATATATATATATATATATATTGTACACAACATAAATGGTTGGTGCCAGATCGAGGGCTCCTGTCATCAAGAAAGTTTTTTTTATAAATTTTTTGAATTCAAATATATAAAAAAACATTCAAGAAAATTTATTAATTTTTGTTACACAAATTAGTTCAGATGCTCTTATTGTAGAATAAAAAAAAGAAAAAAAAAAACATTTCTTAAGTGCATGAATTGCATACCATGCATACGAACACGTTATCTAAGCATTGAATTTTTTTGTTTCTCTTCCGATAAATCAAACCGTTGAAGTAATTAAAATGTGACATCAAGAACCATTAAAATCCAATACTAGTTGGCAGCACAGGATTAAATAGCAGCATGCACAGAGCCCAGAAGCCACGCAAATCCCTAGATATTTTCAGCAGGAGACACTTCAGGAGATTAACCTGGCTTCCTTTAAATGTCAATAACACCCTACAACTAGCAAGAAATGAGCTTTGAAAACTGAATGAGCTCTACTGATTTTTCCTTGGAAACTGTCAGATTCTCAATATTGATTTTTCCTTGGAAAGGTGACCCCAAATCCAGAATTTGTAGATATGATCTTAATTTGTCATAATTAGTTAACAACTGTGCTGTTGATGCCTGATGGACATGGCAAGGGCCGAAGTAGCAAAATGTCCTGGCAAGTGCGGAGAAGAGTTAAAAGGATACTATGCAGGAAAGAGTTACAGGAAAATCACGCTTTCATAGCTAGATTCTATTTACCTAATTTTTCTTTTCTTTCATGAAAACGTACAACATCTGAAAACATATATAGCTTCATCGATCACAGAGTCATTTTATGACTTCTGCCACTAGTACTACATAATTTGTATCGATCTCGTGTTGAGGCCCATTAATTCAAGAGGCTTAAAGTACTCAAGGACCTGGTGGGAGAGACTTTTCGCTGTGGGGATTGAAGGGTTGGAAAAGAGTGGACATACTTGCAGTTGGGGCAATAAGGAGAGGATTTGGAGAATATGACAAGAAGATGGCAATTCAAACATGCCAAAGCTACCATGTTGCTGTTGCTTGAGGCATGGTTCTTGTTATTAGAATCTTCAAGTGAGCTATTGGAGCTGCTGCATTCATCAGGACAGTTTGGAATTGTTGATGACATATTGAGCTCAAGGTCTAGCTTTTGCTTCTTGGGCCAGTTCCAACTCTTTCTCAATGTTTTTCTGTTCAGATAATACATTCTCCCTGACTGCAAAAACCACAATTTTAGGAAATATCAGACTTTGAATTGACAAGAAAGCATATGCACTTCATTATCGAAGTGTGCAGGCATTAAATTATGACATATCAGCATTTTTATAGCTAGAAAATTGTACACTAAAGCAGAATTTAGAGAGTGATCTGTGTGCGTGTCAAGCAAACAATATACAGAAAGAAAGAAAGATAAATACTTCAAGATCAAGGCATTGCTCCCAATCCAATGGTAGCGGGTCTTTAACATGAAGGTCGACACTTGCTTGGATTGGTGGTCCATTTTTGAGCAGCTGATACTGATCAGAGAAGAACTTCCTCTTCCTGGAAGGGGTGTTTTCAGATTCTGATGATGATGAGCTATTCCTACTTTTTTCAAGAACAAACTGTGCTGGAGCTAACGACAGCTCTGTGAGTTCCATTTTATGTATATATCCACCGAAACTTTTTGCTCCCTTTTCAGTACTTTCCTTCTATTTCTGCCCTGTAACTTGTCTCTGCATCCTTTAAATCAATTCTCGAAGTCGAGGGAAGAGATAAAGAGTGAGATGAGAGGTAAGACAAGAGCCGATTGAGGAAACTTTGCAAAGAAACAGATAGTGCAGGCAGAGAACATCCCCAGTACTCTTCTCTCCTATGGGTTTGCAAGAACAGGATTCATGCAGGAGAGGCGTGTCTACTAAAGAGGGTCCTTAAATTGCTTCCGTCATACCCATTATTAAGAGGAGGGCAGGCGAAGCATTAAAGGTGGCTAGTAGATGCCAACTTTAATGCCCCAAAATCCAACTCTCCCTTTCTAAACATTTAAACGAACCTACACATGATCGATACCTGAAATCCAATTTCATGGCCGAGTTAATTTCTCAATTTTAAGTCCACAACTAACCATTGTATTCTAAGTCCTACGTTAAATTTCATATCGACAACTTAATTAACAGGTTCAAAGTTCGAGAGATGGAGGAGAGTTAGGCTTGTATATTGTGTAGTTTAAAAGTAGTTATGGTAGGATTTGAGATGCCAGTAATGTTTTTGTGAGCATACTTTTTGTTTTTTCAAACAACAAATATAAATTCATAATATACCGATTGGATAGGTGGAAACTGATATTTTTTTTAAAAATTAAACCATGTTTTTTTAACATAAAAAGAAAATGTTCGGTGCAAGTAGAATTCTTTGATAATGTTATTAAACCTAGTTAAAATAGTCAATCTTGAAAATTCTCAATCCAACTTATTATTTAACTCAAGCTTCAAATTAAATTATGTGAAAGTTGCTATAACATAACCAAGTTAACTTTGACAGGTCCAAAAATAACCTCAACGATCAATAAAAATATGGTTTAACTAAAAAATATTTTGAGAATTTTTTTTTTTTAATATTGAAATGACAACATATTGGATTGATCCGGATCAAATTCCTGACTTGAATCATAAACTCGACCACAATGAGCTAAACGATTAGACAATTTATCTCTTTCTTTTCCCTTCCCTTACTCTCTTTCTAATTGGCCCCATTGGGCTATGATGAGATAAAATTCAGAAATGAATTGAAAAGTTATTAGGGAATCAAGAATTAATTTAAATAAAAATGGCAAAAGAAGTCTGATGTAACACAAACGCCAGCCTACGAGGAAGGTCACAATATTAGAGGTGCATGCGGCTTCCTCCGAACATCAATGATGACCTTTTTTAGTGCTGTTGAAATCATCTCTACTAGAGCTTTTTTTTAAAGCGGTACGTGGTGGTGATGTAACTCTAGCTACACATTATTCTCTCTTTTTTTTCACTCTCTTTTCTCTCTTCTTCCCTCAATTTTCATGTCTAAGTTATTCTCTTCTTCCCTTTAGGGGGGGAAAAATGGCTTCATTTTTTTATATATATAATTTTTAATTTTAGTTCCTTAATTTTAGTCTTTTAAAAACACAAAAATCTAAGCAATTTTTTTTATAAAATCAAGTGCCAACTCAATGATA